>OGQO01002206.1_pt1 | contig 15783 bp, 11 predicted proteins | sample 1553241 | NCBI WGS metagenome assembly OGQO01 (sample SAMEA2579933, study PRJEB22360) | human gut metagenome | biome: human gut; feature: human-associated habitat; material: faeces | place: Denmark | collected 2008/2010
ATATTCTTTCAGATCTGAAAGAATATGAATGATTTCATCATATTTATCATGGAGAAGTTCGGCATGAATCACGTCATTTGCTTCTTTGATGATCTCAAAAAGCCGTTTGTGTTCATCGTCAATAAGTGGAATATCCGTCATATACTTAGAAGTAAAAGCAAATGGGGATTCAAATTTGCCGATCAGCGTGTCGCTGCCGATAATGTGGTGGAACAGCCAGTGGGAAAGATAATTTAACAAGTTTTCTAATGCAGGATAAATATGCACATTATCTAGTTTTTCTAATTGAAGAGAATCTAAATATGCAACAAAATCCTGATGTTCCTGCTGTTGGGAACTTAATTCGGGATCACCGATTGATTTCATATAGGCTTCTTCATGTGTAAAGTGTGTATCTGCATAGTCACGCAGATGTGCAATCAAATGCTTTGCGGTAAGGTGCAGGTCTGTATTTTTAGAATCTAACAGAGAATACCCCTCGTTGAGTAAGGAAAAAAGCTGTTCATGTTCATCATCAATCTGTGGAATGCCAATACGGCAGTCATCTGTAAACTGATACATAGTTTGTCACCTCTTTATTTATTATCGCTGCGTAATTTTACGCTAATTATAGCATGATGCATAGGAAACTCAAGTTCAAAAATGAAAACAGCAGTTATAGTTGTTACTGTTTACGGAGTGAACAGTAATTTATGTTTAGTAAATTAGGACATCTGCCGATATATAATATAAAGGTACAGTGTAACTGCCGGACAAAGGACAGATATCTGTTGTACATAATAAAGAAATGTATGCTCGGAAGCTGCATAAAAATATCTGGGAGGAATGTTATGAAGATTTCAAATGAACGGAAAAATATGTTTCTGGGAAATCAGTTTTTCGGAAAACAGGATATGGATATCAAAGAGAAAGTAGCGGCAAAAAAGCAGCAGCGTTTTAAAGAAGCCATGCATGTGGTAACATCTGCAAGAAATGGTGAAAAGAAGATTGATGACAATATAGAGGATATCAGGGAACAGGTCAGAGGATATTTGAAAGATAATGAAGAAGCAGGTTATTTCTTAAAGGATATCAGATCGCAGATGGCAGAGGCAAAGGAGTATTATCAGGTTGAGGATGACAGTCAGGAACAGAAAGATTTAGAATTATTACAGAAACAGTATGATATGATGAAGCATGGTTCCATGGAAACTTTAACCGAAGAGGAACAGAAACGGCTTGACAATATGGGAAAACTGACAGAATATCAGAAGCAGTCCATGGAATTATATGCACAGGCAGATTACTGGAAAACGCAGATGGCAGATAATCAGGATAAGATCAGCAGCAGTACGGCTGTAATCCGTAATGTCAAAGTGGAGCGCTTAAAATCCCAGGCAATGGCCAAAGCAGAACAAACCAAAGAGGATATGATGGATGCAGCATCAAAAGAAGCTGTCAGTATGTTAGTAGATGACTGCAAGCAGCAGATCGATGATAAAGCGGATGAAGTACAGGAAGCTGCAAAGGAACGTAAGGAAGAAGAAAAAGAAGAAGAGAAGCGCATCGAAGCAGCAAAGGAAAATAAGAGCGAAACAGAAGCCGCTGTGGAAAACAATCGTGAAAAGATTGCCGATATGACAAAGCAGTTTACAGACAGCGAAGATATCGCGCAGGATATGGATAGTGAGATCAAGAAACTGTTAGAAGAACAAAAACTGTTAGAGGAAGATTTAAAAGGACTTGCAGTGAATAAAAAGATTTAAAAAAAGACGGAACAAGAGCTGTAATCGGGCTTTTGTTCCATCTTTTTTTTGTCCATTCATAGAATAAACAGAAGTTTATTTGTTACTGTTCAGACAGCACCTAAACACTCTGCTGTTTAGGTGTGTATGACCGTGATCTGGGTGTGAGCAGTCCCTTTTGTGTAGCAAAACTTTAAATGGGGCTGCGAAGCTGCAGTTCGCAGGGATACCTGTGAATTGTAACGTTTATTTTACAGCGATCGCTTCTACCTCACAAAGTACACCCTTCGGCAGTTCTTTGACTGCAACACAGCTTCTTGCAGGTTTTGAAGTAAAGTAACCACCATAGATTTCATTAAATATAGCGAAATCGCCCATATCTGCTAAAAAGCAGGTAGTTTTGATAACGTTGTCATAGCTGACACCGGCAGCGTCTAAGATGGCACCGATATTTTTACAGCACTGATCAGCCTGTGCTTTGATGCCTTCTGCGATCTCACCTGTTTCAGGAATGATCGCAATCTGTCCGGAAGTAAATACAAATCCATTAGCTTCGTATCCCTGGGAATACGGACCGATTGCTCCCGGAGCTTTTGTAGTACTGATGATATTCATAATCTTGTCCTCACTTTTCTTGATGATATTGTCGTTATAACCTATCTGGCAGCTTTGTAAATCTCAATCATATCTGCTTTGTCTAATTTCTTTACGATACCGATCGTTCTAGTCTGATGGAAACTGCATTTTTCAGCAAGTTCTTCAATCTGTTCGTCAGTAACATCGACACCTAATTCATGGAGAGAAGTAGGCATGTCAATGGAATGATAGAAGTTTTCCATTGCCTTGATACCGGCAAGTGCAAGTGCATCGAGTTCTTCTTCCGGAAGTGATGTCAGATCCTTGCCGGATGCTGCAATCTTGTGTACCTTTACAGCAAATTTTGCAAAACGCAGCAGATTATCTTTGTAGACATATCTTGCGAAACTTCCCCAGATCGCAGAAAGACCTGCACCATGTGCAACGTCAAACATACCGCCTAATTCATGCTCTAACTGGTGGGAAGCCCAGTCACCACCATCTGTACCGCATCCGGTCAGACCATTGTGGGAAAGGGAACTTGCCCACATGACTTCTGCCCTTGCATTGTAGTTGGTAGGATCTTTCTTTAAGATCTTCGCATTTTCCATAACTGTACGCATCAAAGCTTCACTGATACCGTCTGTCAGTTCCATATTTTCAGCCTGATTAAAATAACGTTCCATCGTATGCATGATGATATCAACGCATCCGCTGGCAGTCTGGTATTCTGGAAGTGTATAGGTTAATTCCGGATTCATGATCGCAAATTTTAAGCGGCAGTAATCCGTATTGCATCCACGTTTTAACCAGCCATCTTCGTTCGTGATAACAGAAGAATTGCTCATTTCACTTCCGGCAGCAGCGATCGTTAAAATACAGCCGATCGGCATACAGGCATTTGGCATACGAACCTTTTTATAGAAGTCCCAGACATCGCCTTCATTAGCAAGACCATATCCGATCGCTTTTGCAGAATCGATAACACTTCCACCGCCGACAGCTAAGATAAAGTCGACATTTTCTTTTATGCAAAGATCGATTCCTTCATATACAAGAGAAAGGCGTGGGTTCGGTTTTACACCGCCTAAAGATACAAATCCGATATTTGCTTCGGATAAAATGTTTTCAATACGGGAGAGCAGACCGGAACGCTTTGCGCTGCCGCCACCGTAATGAAGAAGTACTTTTTTACAGTGAAATTCTTCTAAAAGAGAAGCAAGCTGTAATTCACTGTCTTTTCCAAATACAACTTTCGTTGGAGTATAATAAGTAAAATTATTCATAAAAATCTCCTTGTCGTTCTTAATATTAAAAATCGCATGGATTCTCAACAACCAACAATATTCTACGATTTTTTAAAATAAAATAGAATACCCATTCTTAAGATAAAAAATGTGGTACAATAAATGAAAAATTTTTTCAGGAGGTCTTACATGAAAGTATTACTGATAAATGGAAGTGCAAAGAAAAACGGCTGTACCTATACAGCATTAGCTGAGGTAGAAAAGAGTTTAAACGCAGAGGGCGTTGAAACAGAAATCTGCTGGCTCGGTGCAGATGCAGTTCGTGACTGTATTGGCTGCGGACAGTGCAATACAAAGCAGAAAGGCTGTATTTTCGGCGATGACTGCATCAATGAGATTATTGCAAAAGCAGAAAACGCAGATGGATTTATCTTTGGAACACCTGTCTATTATGCACATCCGTCAGGACGGATATTAAGTGCATTAGACCGTATGTTTTATGCCGGAAAATCCGCATTTGCACATAAGCCGGGAGCTGCTGTGGCATCTGCAAGACGGGCAGGAACAACGGCATCTGTAGATGTATTAAATAAGTATTTTACGATTTCGGAAATGCCGGTCGTATCATCTTCTTACTGGAATATGGTGCATGGAAATAAACCGGAAGAAGTGCTGCAGGATGAAGAAGGACTTCAGATCATGCGGAATCTGGGCAGAAATATGGCATGGATCTTAAAATGTATCGATGCCGGAAAGCAGAAAGGCATTGTCTGTCCACAGAATGAATATACCCATAAGACAAACTTTATCCGCTAAATAAGTTCCGCTGCTGCAAGGCGGGATCTTCTTATTGAGAAATTTTATCCTTGACAATATTTTCCTCTTTCTGTATAAAAGTCGTTAGGAGCTTCTAACTCCGGTAAGCAATGACATACATATAAAATGAGGAGGAGAATTATGCTAAGAAAATCTAAGAACCGGCTGGCAGTGCGGATTGGCAGTATGGCTCTCTGTGCAAGCCTGATCGCTACGGGCATACCGGTATCGGCTGCGACGTGGAATGACGGAATTTTCACAGGAAGTGGAACAGGTTATCAGAATGGAACGATTAAAGTGCAGGTAACTGTTTCGAATGATAAGATTGATACCGTTTCAAAGGAGAAACAGAGTTACTGGGACACTTTTGATATTGAGAGTCTGTATGATGCGATCAAAGAAAAGAATGGTACAGAGGGTGTAGATGCCATTTCAGGAGCAACCTTAAGTTCCAAGGGAGTATTTCAGGCAGTTAATGATGCTTTGGAAAAGGCAGGCATTGTAGATGAAAATGCTGTTTTTTCAAAAGGTGATGGAACAGAAAGCAATCCATATATCATTCATACAGCAGCACAGCTTACAAAGTTTGCTGCATCTGTAGATGATGGAACTTCTTATGCCGGGCAATATGTAAAATTAGACAGTGATATCGATCTGTCTTCTATCGATAACTTCAATCCGATCGGACAGGAAGATGGGAGCAAAGGAAAGATCTTTGCAGGAACATTTGACGGTGACGGACATACGGTAAGTGGTTTAAAGATCAAAGAAACTGTAGAGATCCCATCAGATACTTCATCTACTGTTCTTAGTTCATGGGGACTTTTTTCAACCCTGGATAAAACAGCAGTTGTAAAAAATATCATAATCTCGGCACCGGATATCTCCATTGAGAATATATCCACAACAGCAAAAGGACAGGTGCTTGCAGGAGCCGTTGCAGGAATCACGACAGCACCGGAGAAAGTAGATAATTCTTATACAGGTGTTAAGGGAACGATCATCGATCACTGTATCGTTGATGGTGGAAGTATCCGTACCGTTGCAACAGGAGCAGTATTGAACTGGGCAGCCGGAATTTTGGGAAGGGCACAGACTTGTACACTGATCGAAAACTGTTACAGCAGTGCAGATATTGATTCGCAGTCTTTAGGTGGTTCTAATTCTGCTTATGCTGCTGGTATCGTAGGTACAACAGGAAACTATACTACGATCGTAAACTGTGGGACATCCGGTAAGATCAAAGCACTTGCACCACGCAGTATGAACATGGGCGGTATTGCCGGTGGTATTGTAAGTATGCACGCAGGTATCCTTTATAATGTATATTCTAACGCAGAAGTGACTGTGGGTAACGGTGGTCTTTCCGATAAACAGTGGATCGGTGCTATTGCAGGTTACTGTACGACTTCCGGTATGCAAAAAGGAACAGACGGAACCTATGGCTATAAAGAAGAAGGTCCATATAGGGCATTTGGCTATTATGGATCAAATGCAGTGTTAAAAGAGATCGTTTATGATGGAACTACTGTAAAAGAAGAGAAAACAGTTGATCCACAGGCAACAGGTAAGTCATCTAAGATAAATTGTGATACAATCTTTCCGGCAGAGGCTGTAAAGACAGATGATCTTTCCACAGAGGCTTTTGCAGAAATTTTAAATAAGAATATCAAAGCGAGTATTTCTTATCTTGAAGCTTATCAGATACCGGATGTTACATTTAAAGAATGGACATCAGCGGATGAACTGGTATTACCGGATGGTGAAGAATGGGTAGATGGAGAGATCGATGCTTCTATTTTCGCAGGTGGAAGCGGAACAAGTGAAGATCCATATACAATAAGCAATCAAGATCAGTTAAGAGCGTTTGCATTATCCTTAAACAGCAAGATCGACTATCAGGATATCAACCTTGCCTTAACAGATGATATTGATATTTCCGATGAAGAATGGATTCCGGTAGGTAAGAGTGATTATGCATTTGCAGGAACATTCGATGGTAAAGGCCATACAGTTTCCGGTATGACGATCGGAACAAAAGATGCACCTAAGAGCCTTAGCAAAGATGAAGTATATATGGGATTCTTTGGTGTGTTAGGCGGCAGTGCAACAGTTAAAGATCTGACACTTACAGATGTATGCATTTATACAGAAGGTCTTGCGAGTGATTATGTTGGTGCGATCGCCGGATATACACATAGCACAGATACAGGTAGAAATGGTGCAGTCATTGATTCCTGTGCAGTAAAAGGAACAGTTTCCCATACAGCAGAAAAAGGAAACCAGTTTACAGGCGGTATGATCGGATATCAGTACAAAGGTGCGCTGATCAATTCCTATTTTGAAGGAAATGTTTCCTGTGTGGTAAAAGCAGGAGATTTAGCAGAAGCAGGCGGTTTAGTCGGATTGAATAACCGTGGTTTAGTTGCAAACTGTCATACAAAGGCAGATATCTATGGAAGTGGAAACCGAGATAATGGCAATGAAGGAATGGCAGTTGTCAGCAATCTGATCGCTGTTCAGGCAGGTGATCTGGTACATTGCTTTGCCCAAGGAAATGTTACAACAAAAGAGTATTCTACTTATGCAGGTATGGTATCCGGCTGGATCACTGGTGTTGGAAAAACGTATCAGTGTGGATATTCCCTGGATGGAACAATGATCATCGGAGAAGATACTTCTGCAAAACAGATCGTTGATCCGGTAGAAGCAATCGGAACAAAAGTTTCTTCAGGTGTCAATGATGAAGGTGAGATTTATACAGGTGGTTTAGCAGATGCAAATATCGGCTATAAAAAAGCAGATTTTGCAAAGGCGGTAGAAAGTTTAAATAAAACAGATGAATTCCCAATCGACATTGCCCTTTACGCATTAGACAGCAATGCTTTGAAAAAATGGCAGATGAGTGAGGAAGAACTCGCTTATAGTGAGGAATATTCCAAAGTCATTTATGTACAGCCGGAGTGTGAGAAGGTTGTAAAAGAAGAAGCCGTTATGAAAGATGGCACATGGTATGGACGCAATGATGAGAAAACATCTGTTGTAAAGATCACAGTAAAAGATCATGCAGTCACAGAAACAACTGTAGTTTCAGGTGGATCTGACGGAGATGCTTATAACAGCGCAGTCGAAAAGGCAAAGACAAAAGCATCTTACGGTGATGATACCGGTTATGGAAGTGGAGATACCTCTGTATTTGCAGGTGGAAGCGGAACAAAAGAAGATCCGTACCGGATCGCAGATAAAGATCAGCTTGTTTACCTTTCTTCTTCTGTAAATGCAGATGAATCATGGAAAGGTATTTACTTTAAACAGACAGCAGATATCGATCTTTCCGGTATCGATTTCAAACCGATCGGAAGCGTAATCTTTGCAGAAGTAAACGGTCAGAAGAAACAGGTGGGTGCATATCCGTTCTGTGGTAATTATGACGGTGGAAATTATACAATCAGCGGACTTACAATGGGTAGTGCAGAAAACCCGACAGACCGTGCAATGACAGGTCTGTTTGGTGTAACAGCAGGTGAATGCGGTACCAATGAAAAACCGGCAGAAAATCAGAATACAGTTACTTTAAGCAATATCAATCTTAAGAGCATCAATATTTATGCAGGTACACGTTATGAAATGTTTGCAGGTGGTCTGACAGGAAACAGCCAGAATGGATTCTATATCAACAACTGCCATGTGCAGGGAATGATCCATGTTACGACTGAAGAAAGTTTTAACCGTGCAGGTGGTCTTGCAGGTAGTGTACTTCGCGGACAGGTGCGTAATTCCAGTGCAGATGTAGAGATTACAGCAGAAACAGGAACATCCCATACCTACGCAGGTGGTCTGTTTGGTATGACAAACCGTGTAACCGTTGTAAACAGCTATGCATTAGGAAATGTCACAGCAAATTCTGAAAACAACAATAAAGTTCATGCAGGTGGTCTTACCGGTCAGGCAGGCGGTGTCCAGATCAACTGTTATGCAAAAGGAGATATCATTTCCTTAAAGACAACATCAGATGTTGGTGGGATCAATGGACGTTCCGGTGGAATCGCAGCAGATATGAACTGCTATTATAATACGGATGCAGTCCAGAAAAACGGTAATACCGTCAACGAAATAAATATTGCTGTAGGAGTCAATGCAAATGACAGCGCATTCGTATCCGCAGAAGGCGTATCCGCAAAAGAAATGACAGAACAGAAATTTGCAGATACTTTAAATGAAAATGCAAAACATGTGACAGAACAGCTTTCCGAAGAAGGCGAAGTAGGAAAATTCCTTACAGCTCTGCCGGATCGTGGATTTACACAGGTTTGCTATTATGATGGAGAGGAGCTTTCACAGTGGATCGTATCAGAGAGCGGTGTTGTTGGTTTTGAAGTGAAAAAGGCACAGACACAGGATAAGAAAGATGATACTGATAAGAAGGATGATAATGATCAGAAAGATCCTTCGAACAATAACGATAACAAGCCGGATACCACAACAGGTGGAAATACATCTACGGGTGGTAATACCAATACAGGCACAGGTGGCGGCAGTACAATAACAAAGCCTGAAGATAATGCCGGCACAGCAGATAATACACAGACTGTAAAGACAAAAACAAGAACAGTTACAATTCCGGCTACAAAGAAAGTAAAAGGAAAGAAAAAGAAAGTTACTTCTGTTGCTGCAAAAGCCTATGCAAACGATAAGACAATCACAAAATTAGTGATTGGCAAGAATGTCAAGAAGATCGGAAAACGTGCTTTCTATGGCTGCAGCAATATCAAGACGATCATCATTAAGACAGAGAAGCTAAAAGAAAGTTCAATCGGTGCAGATGCATTTAAGGGGATCAGCAGGAATGCAGTTGTCAAAGTGCCGAAGAAACTGGTGAAGAAGTATAAGAAGATCTTACGGAAGAAAGGGTTGAATAAAAAGATCAAAGTGAAAGCGATGTAGGGGATGAAAAATCCATCTTGCCAAATTCCCTATCCTGCGGTATAATCTTTTGTGCAGGCAGATATAAATGAAGATCTGCACAAAGATAACAGACATAACAATTCAATAAAGATCTTCAGGGCAGGGTGATCATGCATAACAGCAGGAGATTCCCTACCGGTGGTACAGCCCACGAGCCGTAAGGCATGATTCGGTGAGATTCCGAAGCCGACAGTATAGTCTGGATGAAAGAAGATGGCATAACAGTTTATATATATGCGATGACATGCTCTGGAATAGGATTCTATTTCAGGGCATTTTTGTTTTTGAAAACGTATCCGTAAAATAAAAACAATACAGCATAGATACAAAACAGCAACGAAAAACAGCCCGAAGATTTACGGGCTGTTTTTCATTATCTAACAGAAAGGAGCGGTAAGAGATGGATGCAGAAGCATATATGAAATTAGCAATCGAAGAAGCAAAAAAAGGCGAAGGGTTCACAAATCCGAATCCGATGGTCGGCGCAGTTATCGTAAAAGATGGACGTATCATAAGCAAAGATCATCACAGAAAATATGGCGGATATCATGCAGAACGGAATGCCATTTTAAACTGCAGGGAGGATATGCATGGCGCAGAATTATACGTCACATTAGAGCCATGCTGTCATTATGGCAAGACACCGCCATGTACAGAGATCATCATAGAAAGCGGAATCAAAAAAGTCTATATCGGGATCATGGACAAAAATTCCTTAGTAGCAGGAAAAGGTGCTGCCATTTTAAGGGAACATGGGATAGAAGTGGTAGAAGGAATCTGCGAGAAGGAATGTCAGGAATTAAATAAGATTTTTTTCCACTATATCCAGACAAAAACGCCTTACGTAGTTATGAAATATGCAATGACCGCAGATGGCAAGATCGCAACGCATACAGGGGATTCTAAATGGATCACCGGAGAAATGGCAAGGGAGCGTGTACAGAGAAGCCGGCATAAATATATGGGAATCATGGCAGGTGTAAACACAGTACTCATGGATGATCCAAAATTAACCTGCCGTATAGAGGGCATGAAAAGTCCGATCCGTATCATCTGTGACACCCATCTTAGGACACCGCTTAGTGCACAGGTCGTACAGACGGCATCAGAAGTACCTACGATCATAGCAACGATCATAGAGGAAGAAGAAAAAAAGAAACCCTATACAGATCTTGGATGTCAGGTATGGACAGTTCCGGCAGATAAAACACACATAGATCTAAAGGCATTGATGAAAAAAGCAGGCGAAGCCGGCATAGACAGTATTCTTTTAGAAGGCGGTGGAACACTCAATTACAGTGCTTTAAAAAGCGGTATCGTACAGGACGTGGAAATGTATATTGCACCAAAGATCTTTGGCGGTGAATTGGCAAAAACACCGGTTGAAGGACAGGGAATTGCCAAGGCAGCTGATGCTTTTGAGTTAAAAAATCCTCAGATCGAACAGATAGGACCGGATATTCTGGTCACATGGGAGGTGGAACAGTGTTTACAGGAATCGTAGAAGAAACAGGAACCGTTCTTTTCATGGATTTTAGTACAGACTATGGAAAACTGCATATTCAGGCAAAAAAAGTGTTAGAAGGAACAAAGGTTGGTGACAGTATCGCAGTCAATGGTGTCTGCCTGACCGTTACACAATTAAAATCCGATCGTTTTGTGGCAGATGTGATGCCTGAAACAGTGCATCGCAGTTCACTGGGAGCATTAAAAAGCGGCAGTCGTGTGAATTTAGAACGGGCAATGGCAGCAGACGGACGATTTGGCGGGCACATGGTTTCCGGTCATATAGATGGGACAGGGACAATAAAGCATATAGAAAAAGACGGAAATGCTATCCGTTATCAGATATCAGCATCAGAAAACATTTTGCAGGGAATCGTAGAAAAAGGTTCGATCGCAATCGATGGGATCAGTCTGACAGTCGCATCGGTAAATGATAAAGAGTTTGAAATCTCTGTCATTCCCCATACATTACAGGAAACGATTTTAGCAGATAAAAGAGAAGGTGCGGTTGTCAATTTAGAAACAGATATCATTGGAAAATATGTCAAACGCCTGTTGTCATTTCCGGCAGGAGCAGAAAAACAGGATCAAAAAGAATCGACGATCACAATGGATTTTTTGATGAGGGCAGGGTTTTAAGAAGATCTTAAGAGTACATATTAAGGAGGAAAAAAGATGTATACATTTAGTACAGTGGAAGAAGCAGTCGCTGATATCAAAGCAGGCAGGATCGTCATGGTGACAGACGATGAACAGCGGGAAAATGAAGGCGATTTTATCTGTGCGGCAGAGTTTGCGACGACAGAAAACGTAAATTTTATGGCAGTACATGGAAAAGGACTGATCTGTATGCCGATGGGGCAGGCTCTTGTAGAAAAACTGATGCTGCCACAGATGGTCAGTCACAATACCGATAACCATGAAACAGCCTTTACCGTATCGATCGATGCAGTAGAAACAACGACAGGGATCTCTGCGAAAGAGCGTGCATTTACTGCTAGAAAATGTGTATCAGAAACAGCACGGCCGGAAGATTTCCGCAGACCGGGACATATGTTTCCGCTATTGGCAAAAAAGAATGGTGTCTTAGAACGGGAAGGACATACAGAGGCAACAGTCGATCTGATGCGTCTTGCAGGATTAAAAGAATGTGGCTTATGCTGTGAGATCATGCGGGAAGATGGAACGATGATGCGGACAGCAGAGCTGCTTGAATTAGCAGAAAAATTCCAGATCAAAATGATCACGATCCAGGCGTTAAAAGAATACCGGAAAGTACATGATAAATTAGTAGAAGAAGTAGCAGTTACAAAACTGCCGACGAAATATGGACAGTTTACCGCACATGGATTTGTCAATAAATTAAATGGGGAGCATCATGTAGCACTTGTAAAAGGTGATATCGGGGATGGAGAGAGTATTTTATGCCGGGTACATTCTGAGTGCCTGACAGGAGATGCATTTGGTTCCATGAAATGTGACTGCGGAGAACAGCTTGCATCTGCAATGAAGCAGATCGAAGCAGAAGGACGTGGAATTTTACTGTATCTTAGACAGGAAGGCAGAGGCATCGGGTTGATCAATAAGTTAAGAGCCTATGAACTGCAGGATCAGGGAATGGATACGGTAGAAGCAAATCTTGCACTCGGATTTGCAGAAGATCTGCGTGAATATTATATCGGGGCACAGATCTTACGGGAGTTAGGAGCAAAGAGCCTTAGACTTTTGACCAATAACCCACAGAAGATCGAAGGACTGACAGAATTTGGTCTAAGCATCGAAAAACGTGTGCCGATACAGATGGAATTAACACCGTTTGATACCTATTACATGAAAACGAAGCAGAAGAAAATGGGACATATGCTGCAATTTGAATGATAAAAACAGTATATGACATCAGTGTCAAAAGTATAGATTGCACAGCAAAGGAGCAATCCGGATACATCATTATATATCATAACAGGAGGAATAAAAATGAACACATTTGAAGGAAACGTAGTAGCAAAGGACGTAAAGATCGGAATTGTAACAGCAAGGTTTAATGAATTTATCACATCAAAATTATTAGGCGGCGCAATCGATGGATTAAAACGGCATGACGTAAAAGAAGATCAGATCGACGTTGCATGGGTGCCGGGAGCATTTGAAATACCACTCATTGCACAGGCAATGGTAAAGAGTAAAAAATATGATGCAGTCATCTGCCTTGGAGCAGTCATAAGAGGAGCAACTTCCCACTATGATTATGTATGCAATGAAGTTTCAAAAGGGATCGCACAGGTATCCTTACAGTCAGAGATTCCGGTTATGTTTGGAGTTTTAACAACCGATAATATCGAGCAGGCGATCGAGCGTGCCGGAAGCAAAGCCGGTAATAAAGGATTTGAGTGTGCAACAGGTGCGATCGAGATGATCAATCTTTTGCGTAAGATACGGGCGTAGCAATAATCTGCAAATCCAGAGCAAAAAAGATACTGATACAAGAATAAAAATCTGTTATAATAGGTTACAGTTCATGAATATCTTATGAATTGCAGCCTATTATTTGATTATAGAGATATGAAATTATTACAGGATAGTTTATTTAAGAAGGGATGGATAAGGATATGGAAAAACCGGTTTTAGTTGTTATGGCAGCAGGGATGGGAAGCCGTTACGGCGGATTAAAACAGATGGACCCAATGGATAAGGAAGGTCATGCGATCCTTGATTTTTCAGTATACGATGCAATGCTGGCAGGATTTGAGAAAGTAATATTTATCATAAAGAAAGAAAACGAAGCCGTTTTTAAAGAATGTGTCGGAAACCGCATCGCACAAAAGATGCAGGTAGAATATGCATTTCAGGAATTAACTGCAATTCCGGAAGGATTTACGGTTCCGGAAGGCAGGGTAAAACCCTTTGGTACAGGTCATGCCGTATTAAGCTGTAAAGATCTGATCCATGGTCCATTTGCAGTTATCAATGCAGATGATTTTTATGGCAGACACGCATTTCAGATGATCTATGATCAGTTAAGCAAGCCAAAGACAGAAGACAAATATCAGTATGTGATGGTAGGATATATCATCGAAAATACATTGACAGACAATGGTTATGTAGCAAGAGGTGTCTGCAAGATCGACGGAGAGGGACATTTAGTTGATATACACGAGCGTACCAGAATTGAAAAACGGAATGGAGAAACTGCCTATACAGAAGATGATGGCACAACATGGGTGACCATTCCGGCAGGAAGTACCGTATCTATGAATATGTGGGGATTTGAAGAAAATCTCATGGGAGAATTAGAGAAACGTTTTCCGGTATTTTTAGAGGAAAATTTAGAAAAGAATCCATTAAAATGTGAGTTCTTTTTACCATTTGTCGTACAGGAACTGATGGAAGAACAAAAAGCCGAAGTATCTGTATTAAAATCCGAAGACCGCTGGTATGGAGTGACTTACAAAGAAGATAAAGAAACAGTTATGCAGGCGATCGCTGACTTGAAAGCAAAAAACGTATATCCTGATAAACTGTGGGAATGAGAAGATCAGGAACAGTCTTAGGATGATCGGTTTCAAAGATGCGAAAAGTACATTACGAATATTGGGAGGATACGCAATGGAGAAGAAAGATATTTTAGGGCACTTTCGTATTGAGGGGGAATTTACGTCAGTAGAAGCATATGGCAGCGGACATATCAACCACACATTTTTAGCAAAAACAAAAGAGCAGAAAAAATATATTTTGCAGGGGATCAACAGTACGATCTTTCGTGATACCGATGCCCTGATGGAAAATATTGCAGGTGTGACAGCCTTTTTAAAGAAGGAGATCATCCGTCAGGGTGGAGATCCCGACAGGGAAACATTGACAGTGATCCCTACAAAAGATGGAAAACTTTATTATACAGATCCTGATCACAATAAATGGAGAGTCTATCCGTTTATTGAAGGTGCATCTGCATTTGATGCAGTTAAAAGTGCAGAAGATTTTTACCAGACAGGTCTTGCTTTTGGCAGGTTCCAGTCCATGTTAGCCGATTATCCGGCAGAAAAATTACATGAAACAATCCCGGACTTCCATAATACGAAAAAGCGTTATGAAGATTTTGAAAAAGCGGTTGCAGAAGATGTCTGCCATCGGGCATCATCTGTTGCAGAGGAGATCGCTTTTGTGCGGGCAAGAAAAGAGGAAATGCCGCTGTTATCCGATATGCAGAAGAGAGGAGAACTGCCGCTTCGTGTCACGCATAATGATACAAAACTGAACAATATTATGTTTGATGATATGACACATGAGGCAGTCTGTGTGATAGATCTTGATACGGTGATGCCGGGGCTGTCAATGCATGATTTTGGTGATGCGATCCGCTTTGGGGCAAATACCGCAGCAGAAGATGAAACAGATCTTTCTAAGGTGTCACTTTCGTTGGAATTGTTTGAAGCTTATGTAAAGGGATTTTTAAAAGGCTGCGATGGCAGACTGACAAAAACAGAGATCGAAATGCTTCCGATGGGAGCGAAAATGATGACACTAGAATGTGGAATGAGATTTTTAGCAGATTATCTGCAGGGAGATATTTATTTTAAGACTGCAAGAGATACACACAATCTTGACCGCAGCAGAACGCAGTTTGCACTGGTTTTGGATATGGAAAAAAAGTGGGATAGAATGTGTGGGATCTGCCGCAGATGGGAAAAATAATGCTTATAAGTTTTCCCGTATCTTGATCGGAAGATCTGTATAATGTAATTGTGTTTTCGGAAGTTCTTTAGTGAGGAGATATTCTACTAATAAAGCAAGGGAAAGTGAACCCTGCCGTTTGGGCTGCTGGCAGATGGTAGCAGAAATGATACCATTTCTCAGCAGTTCTTTTGTTTTCGGGACATCATCAAACGTAATGACCTTTGGCAGATGTGGCAGGGGTGGGTGGGTGGTCGCACCCAAACCCCCCCCGGACTTCT
>OGQO01002214.1_pt1 | contig 15736 bp, 14 predicted proteins | sample 1553241 | NCBI WGS metagenome assembly OGQO01 (sample SAMEA2579933, study PRJEB22360) | human gut metagenome | biome: human gut; feature: human-associated habitat; material: faeces | place: Denmark | collected 2008/2010
AGATGCTCGACCCCCCGGTGTGTGGCGGCGCCCCGCCGCCAGCCTGCGAGCCCATAGCATTTATCGTAGGGAGCTCATGGCTGAATTATCCATTCTCCACAATTGTCGGCACCCTTTCGGGTCAGAATTCCCATGGCCTTCAGCGAAGCTATGTCTCGCCTTATCATCATTAAATATTTGATGTAAATATCGAACATGCGCCGGAACATTCAGATTTTAGATTCAGACCAACAATCATATGTACGGTTCAGCTCTTCCATTCCAAACCTGAGCCTTTGGTCCGAATTTTTCAGCTTGATATTATAAATATCTTCTGCTAGATCAAAAAAACCTTGGCTCTGGATGTTTTTTCCTTTGAGCTTTGCCACGCTCGACAGCATTGGGCGACCCTCCTGCACTTCATTCCAGGAGATTTCACCAAGCAGACGTCCGAGGATACCCCTCTCGTATGGCACACTCATATCAAGCTTTACCTTAGCTTCATTGAGCAAATCAGTGTAGGCAACCATGCTTTTTTTGCGTGCATATGTTATCAGCACCTCACGAATTCGGATATGTTCGGGAGTCATTGGACAAAGTTGTAGATCTTTCTTGGCTTCCATTATTTCAGTTTATGGCCATTTGAATTATATATTCCAATACTTGACGCGGAAGTTGGATAAAGAGGCGAATATCTTGTGAAGATCCATATTCATGTATGGAGAATCCGGTTGCGCCGTCCCCTCGAATACTTTTCTTCCGGCAAGCTCACCGGAAGGCTCGACATGGAAATTATCTATGCGGATCACCTCGATGACCTTTCCTTTATAGCACCCCATGATATGTGTGGCAGCACGAGCCTTTTCATCTGCGACCGGCCAATATTTTCTGGTACAGTCATAGAGACTTTCACGAAACAGCGGATTGCTGCGGTCATTGTTCAACATAGCCTCGTAAGAGTCCTTTATGTTGACGAAAATTATTCTATCAGATGTATTCATATTCAGAGGTGGCGTTTCACTTAGAATGTCAGAGGCAGGTTCATTCAGGACGGTAAACCTCAAACCTCGGTACAAATTTAACGATTTTCTCTCACAGTCTCACCATTGGGAAGATAATCATCAGGTTTACTCTTGACTATTCTTGATTGATTATGGGTCGGGGGGATTGACCGGAAGCCATCGCAGTTCAGATAATCGCTGCATCCCCAGAATTCACGGTCCTGCTGAGGTGCAGATAGCTGTTGGAGTATTGCGATGGGCTCATGCGATGTTTGCCATGATTTCTTCACAACTAAAAAATGCACTGGAATTAAGCGAGTTATATTATCGTATGGATAGAGCTGATAATAAAAGTCAGGCATCCATGCCACCAGCCGAATTATGGTTCGGAATCCGTTTCCGAGAGAAGTCTAAGGATTGACTGACGCAGTGTGGCTAAGCCTCTGTCTGTCGCGTATTGTCTCTCTCATATATCAGGATCTTTTCACTATTGGCTGTCTGCTCTGCCTCTGGGATGAGATAACCGTTCTCCACAAGGTCGATCTTCCGCCCGAACAGTTTCTCAAGATTGGATATGATACCTCCGAGGGTCAGCATCGTCAATCTGTAGGTGCGGTCATAATCGACGAGAAAGTCAACATCGCTTCGCGAGTTCTCCTCTCCATTGGCACAAGAACCGAAGATCCACGCTTTCCTTACTACAGGCTGAGTGGACAGGTATGCCGTGACGCGAGGCATGATCTTCTGGATATTATTGCTGAACATTGAAGCTGGTGTTTATTCGGTTGCTCCACAAAGGTAATGCTTTTTCAACAAATAAGCAAAAATGAAGAAAAGCGCCTTCACCATTGCGAGCCTGCACTCATGACAGACTATTCAGGAATCTCAATGCCCTGAGATATCTGTTGACGCGATTCATGGCTGCATAGTCTAATTCGTCAAGGCGCTTCACGTTGAGATTGTCTTCCAGATCCCGAATCTTGACATACCTGCCTATAGGATTCAATGCACAACGCTGAATGAAAGCCTCATAATCTTCATCCAGCCTACGAGTCATAGACAATACCGCCACCACAACTTCATCTGAATATCCGAGTCGCTTTAGATCAGCTGAAGACATGGCGGTATCTTCTAAAACGTCATGTAGGAAGGCAACTGTCTTCTGGAGCGATGTCTCACAGTTAAGAGCCACACGCATAGGGTGCAGGAAATATGGTTGCCCGGCTTTGTCGACCTGTCCTTCATGCAGGTCCATCATCAGATGTGCCGCATGTTCCAGCATCTCTATTTCGGATTTTGCAGGATAAGTCTTGAGCTTTTTAAGGCTGTATTCCAACAGGATTTCATATTCATCCTCAGTTATCGGGGATGCCTTCTCCGCGATCGCAGACAAATCGAATTCTCCTTTCCAATCCATGATGACATTACCTTCGCCAACCGACATGTGGATATAATCTCCCCAGGAATGATCATCAAACGGGAGGGCCGGTACATATCCACGATAGCAGCATATCGGCCTCTTATCCTCATCAAGAAAGGTGTAGACACCTGCATCGCAAACTTTCGCATTAAGCATGTATGGCCAAAACAGGCAATCAAGCAGAGTATGCTTCCGAAGATCTATTATGCCATGCCAATGCCCGTTGCTGACCATGGGGATGGCATCAAGCTCTTCATCCTCGATGTCCATCGGTGCATAATCACATAGCTCTTCATCCCATGGAAAGATGATGTCGAGATAGCGAGCTTCCGCTATATTGATCTTGATTTCGTTCATAATCACTGTAATTGATGCAGAATTAACGCAATGTGAATCTGATATATTGCGCTAATCGTTAACAGATATGAATCAAGCGACTCAAATTGCCAGGAGCTGGACGCCAAGGGCAACGGAGATTTTCGCGATGGTGAGTAGCGTGAGGCTATGAGTGCCGACAAGGCAAGCAAGAGGGCTGCTGCTTTACCGACATATCAGACTGACTGCGAGGAGAACACATGCCAACTGAACTTTCAGAAGTTCACTGGGTGAACGTTCAAACATTCAATCGTATTGGGTTGAACTTCTCCTTCTGAATTAAGGTAGATTTATCATTGCCGGTATGGCCTCGCTTCGCGAAGGCGGCGGGGACGCCGCCACTCCCAATGGCTCCGCACTCTTCACTCTTAACTCTTGACTCTTCACTCTTGACTCTTCACTCTTGACCCTTCACTCTTGGCGGCTTGCCGCCCAGCCGTCCCTGCCGCCAGCCTGCGAACCCATGACATTGATCTCAGGCAGCTCATGGGCGAATTATCCATCTACCAGTTTTGTCAGACCCCTCACGAGCCAATATCCCGTATTCTCTCAATGATTTAGTTGCTCGTTCAGCTGTTTTAGCCGTAATGGATAGAGTCTGTGCCATTTCTGAATGGGTAATCTCTGGATTTGTCTGAATCAATTCGTAGATCATCCTTTGTGTTACAGTCAGTTTTACACCGACATTTACACCGACATTCTCGTCATTTACACCGACATTCTCGTCATTTACACCGACATCTTTATTATTTACACCGACATTTATACCGACATTTACACTATCACTTCCCTGATACTGCATAACCCTGCGGTTGAGATTGGCGATATGGTGACGGAGCATCACATCCTGCGCGATAGAGGAATCGTCATACTCGCGGCTGTCGACCAGCGACTGGATATATTCTCCCTTGTCTTCCTTTCTGACAATGGAAGGCACTAACCCCAACTGCCGTTGAATCATATTCATCACCAGCCGTGTAGTCCGGCCATTGCCATCAACCCATGGATGAATAGTCACCAGCCGGAAGTGGGCCTCAAAGCTGAGACGGTAGCAAGCCGCAACATCTGTTCTGTCAGTTTTGGCTACTTCTTCATTGAGCCATCTGCAGAAATCATCCACCGCACGTATCACCTTATTATATGCAAGATAACTCCTGCCGCCGATACCGGCGCTGACATTACATAGACGGAACTCACCCTTCGATGAATCAAAACGTCCGGCCATCATAGAGTATTCACTTCCCGTCCGGCGCATAACCAGTGCTGACAGTTGTTGCAATAACCGAGGCGTATAAGTCGGATTCTCTGTGGCTATCCTGAAAGCATGAAGATAAGCGTCTTTCAAATCGACATTCATCATCTGCTCGGTCAGAGAGCGACCTTTGGCGGAAATACCCTCATCGAAAAGAAGCTGATTCTCTATTTCGGTGACAGTAGAACCCTCAATCGCCGTGGAATGGGTCACAATTGAATAGAGATAGAACTTCTGATATTCCACCTGTTCCTCCACTCCCGAAGCCAGATAAGCCTTCAGCGCCTCCGCAATCCTTATGTCAAGATTCTTATCCATCATAATTAAATGTGGCACCAGTCATTAAAGATATTGTGAATATCCCTCCTTCCTGACCCTTCACTCTTGACTCTTCACTCTTGCGCAGCACGCGCCAGGAAGTCGGCGTAGGCGAGGCGGATGCCCTCATCCAGCTCGGTGGTGTAGGTCCAGCCGAGGGCCGTGGCTTTGCTCACGTCGAGGAGCTTGCGCGGCGTGCCGTTGGGCTTGGTGGCGTCCCAGACGATGCTGCCGGTGTAGCCCACGGTCTCGGCCACCAAGGCGGCGAGCTCGGCGATGGTGATCTCCTTGCCGGTGCCGGCGTTGACGGTCTCGTTGCCGCTGTAGTTGTTCATCAGGAAGACGCACAGGTTGGCGAGGTCGTCGACATACAGGAACTCGCGCAGCGGCGAGCCGTCGCCCCAGCACACCACCTCCGGGTCGCCGGCCACCTTCGCCTCGTGGAAGCGGCGGATCAGCGCCGGCATCACGTGAGAGCGCGTGGGATGGTAGTTGTCGTTGAGGCCGTAGAGGTTGGTGGGCATCACGGAGATGAAGTCGGTGCCGTACTGGCGGTTGAGATACTCGCAGTATTTCAGGCCGGAAATCTTGGCGAGGGCGTATGCCTCGTTGGTCTGCTCCAGGGCCGAGGAGAGCAGGCAGCTCTCCCTCATGGGCTGCGGCGCCAGACGCGGATAGATGCAGGAGGAGCCGAGGAACTGGAGCTTCCGGCACCCGTTGAGCCACGCGGCGTGGACCACGTTCATCTCCAGCATCATGTTCTCATACATGAAGTCGGCGGGGGCGTCGGAGTTGGCCTTTATGCCGCCGACCCTGGCGGCGGCGAGGAAGACGTATTCCGGCTTCTCGGCCTCGAAGAAGGCGTTGACCGCCACCTGGTCGGTGAGGTCGAGCTCCTTGTGGGTGCGGGTTATGATGTCGGTGTATCCCTGGCGCTCGAGTTCGCGCACGATGGCCGAGCCCACCATGCCCCGGTGGCCGGCCACATATATCTTGCTGTCTTTTTCCATTGACTGATCAGGTGGTTTAGAAAATGAAGGGAGAGTCGAAATCGCGGAGCAACGGATGGCGGCGGTCCTTGTCGCTGAGTATGGCGTCGGCGATGTCGATGCGCCAGTCGATGCCGAGGGTGTCGTCGCATAGCTGTATGCCGCCGTCGGCGTCGGGAGCGTAGTAGTTGTCGCATTTATACTGGAATACGGCAGTCTCGCTCAGTACGGCGAATCCATGGGCGAATCCGCGCGGCACGAAGAACTGCAGATGATTGTCCTCCGACAGCTCAACGGCCACATGACGGCCATATGTGGGCGACCCCTTGCGGATGTCGACGGCCACGTCGAGCACGGCGCCGCGCACGCATCTCACGAGCTTGGCCTGTGTGTGGGGAGGCCGCTGGAAATGCAGGCCGCGCATCACGCCGCGTGTCGACATCGACTCGTTGTCCTGCACGAAATCGACCGGCGCCACTTCGGCATCGAATACACGTTTTGAATAACTCTCGAAGAAGTATCCCCTCGCGTCGTTGAAGACCCGCGGCTCAAGCACCACCACTCCGGGGATTGATGTCTCTATTACTTTCATACGGTTATAAATGATATTAGAAGAGGTCGTAGTCGATGGAGAGCACCTGGAACTCCGTGCGGCGGTTGATCTGGTCGGCGGCCTCCTGGTCTTCCTCGCTCAACGTCGTGACAAACGCCTCGTCGAGCACGGTGCCCTCCGGAAACTGCGGATACTCCTTGTTGATGCGCTTGGTGACGACCTTCGGCTTCGACTCGCCGTAGCCCTGCGGCTTCAGGCGGTCGGCGGCTATGCCCGCGGCTATCAGATAGTCGATCACGCTCTTGGCGCGCCGCTCTGAGAGGGCGATGTTGTAGGCGTCGGAGCCCCAGCGGTCGGTGTGCGCCCCCATCTCGATGGTGACGTTGGGATTGTCGCGGAGCATCTGGGCCATCTCGTCAAGGGCGGTCTTCGACTCGGGGCGCAGGGTGGCCTTGTCGAAGTCGTAGAAGATGTTCTCCACCACCTGCGGCTTGTTGATGGCCGCCAGGATGAAGTCGACGCCATACTCGGTGTCTTCCTCCTCCATGTCGCTCTCAAACTCCTGCTTCACGTTGAGATACCCCTTGGCGCCGGCGAGCATCACATACTTCACGCCGCGCGAGAGATTGAAGCGGAACGAGCCGTCGTCCCTTGCCACCTCCTTCTGGTTGGAGCCGTCGTCGCCCACGATGCGGATGATGGCGTTGGGCACCGGCTCATCGTCCTTGTCGAGCACCATGCCGCTGATCGTCACCTTGATTTCCGGGAGCACGAAGCTGAAGATATGGTCGTAGCCGCGCGCGTCGCCTCGGTTGGAGCTGAAGAATCCGTCTTCGGCGGCGCCGAAGGTTATGCCGAAGTCATCGGCCGGGCTGTTGATCGGGAGCCCCATGTTCTCGATGCTCCAGCGGTCGCCGGTGGAGTTGAGGCGCGCCTTGAAGATGTCGAGGCCGCCGAAGCCCGGATGTCCGTCGGACGAGAAATAGAGCAGCGAGTCGGTGCGCAGGTAGGGAAACATCTCGTCGCCGGGGGTGTTGATCTGCGGACCGAGGTTCTCGAGCGAGCCGCGGCGCTCGTCGAGGCGAATGCGCCAGATATCCTTGCCGCCGTAGCCGCCCGGCATGTCGGAGGTGAAATAGAGGAACTTGCCGTCGGGCGAGACGGCGGGATGGCCGAATGCCGAGATGGTGTCGGCCGTGATCTCGAACTTCTGCGGAGCGCTCCAGGAGGCGTCGGAGCGTCGCGAGGTGCATATCTCCACGCTGGTGTTGCTCGTCTCGGAGCGCACGGCACGCGTCAGATACATCGTCTGTCCGTCGGGCGAGAAGCTGATGATCCCCTCGTCGGCGTCGGTGTTGAGCTCGCCGCCGGCCGGCTCGGGGCGCTGCCACTCCCCTTTCTCGTTCTTGCGGCTGAAATAGATGTCGCCCTTCTTCATGCCGGTGATCTCCGACTTAAGGGTACCGGTGGCCTTCTCGTTGGTGGAGGTGAAATATATCTGGTCGAGCTCCTTGCCGAGATACATCGGCGAGAAGTCGGCGCGGCGCGAATTGAAGATCTTGGCGTTTTTCACCTCATAGCGCGACTTCGGCTTCTCCTTGGCGGCGATGGCATGCCGGCAACCCTTCATCCCCTCCTTTGCCAGGAGGTTGTCGGGCTGCCACTCGAGAAACGTGGAGTAGGCGTCGAGCGCCGGGGCGTATTTCCCTTCCTGCTGGAGCGAGCGGCCCAGCAGCAGCCACGCCACCGAGTCGGGATACTCATAGCGGATTGCGTTCTGATAGGCGGCGCTGGCGCGTGCCGCCTGGCTGAGACGGTCGTAGCAGTTGCCCATCTTGAAGGCGATCTCGCCGCGCAGCGGGCGCTCCTCGCGCTTCGTCAGCTTGTTGTAGACCTTGCGGTAGGTCTTCGCGGCGTCGAAATACTCGCCGCGCTCCATCTGCGCGTCGGCGTCGCTGAGCTTCGCGCCGCGACAGCCGCCGAGCGCCACGGCGAGCACGCATGCAAGCAATATGTGGAAAAAGGCCGGTGTCTTCATATCATTAGGATAACGTAAGACACCGGCCTATTATTTTAGGGCCGTGGAGAGGCGGCGGAGCGTCACTTGATCAGGAAGTGGTCGCCTGTCTCCTTCACGATGTTGTCGTAGTATTTCTGGTCGTAGCCGGGGAACTCCGGATATACCGGCAGGCCGTATTCGCTCTTGATGAACTTCCCGTCGGCGTCGGTCTTCTTCATGTTGCCGTCCATGAACTTCACGAAGAGATACTGGCCGAGGTCGCGGTAGGCGTCGGTGGCCTCCTTTGCGATGGCCGCGCCCTCGGCGTTGACGGCGGCGGTTATGGCCTTGACGTCGCCGGCGGCGGCCAGCTCGGCGAGCTTCTTCTCCTGAGCGGGACGTGTGGCCTCGTACTTGTCTTCAAGTCCCTTCTGCACCTTGCGGATGTCGGGAATCATGAGGTCGTAGCGGTTGTAGGCCTGGTTGGCCACCCAGTTGTTCATCCAGAAATTGGAGTCGAAGGAGAAGGTGTTGATGTCGCCGTGGTCAAGCTGGGCGGGCACCTCCGTCATGCTGCAGTAGAAAGGCATGTAGACAGTGGTGTTGGTGTCGTCGGTGCCAAACCAGAGGACACCGCCCACCGGGTCGGGGAGATAGTCGCGGCTCTGGCTCACGAAGCTCCAGCCTGTCTGCTGGGTGGCTATCGCGCGCTCCATAGTGTAGGTCTTGCCGTCTACCTTGTAGTCCATCGGACGCCAGCGGTAGGGCACGTGGTTGGGCCCGGCGCCCACATCGGAGGTCATCTCGTAGGGAGTGCCCTCGAAATGGTCGCGCATGGCCTCCTGCATCTCGCGTAGGCTCACCTTGCGCGCCGGGATGATATAGAGGGGCATCGGCTCGTCGCTCTCGAAATTGACCCATGCGAAATATTTCTCGGCCTCAGGCTGGAAGCGTCGGAAGTAGCTCCATACGCGCGCGTCGCATCCGCGGCGCTCTCCCTGGTCGTGGTGGCAGTAGGCGTCGGCGAAGGAGAAGTCCTCGTCCTTGCCGTTGAAGTATCCGCGCTTGCGTGCGAAAGAGATGACGTCGGGCGAGTGCATCACGTTCTTCTTGTCCTTGAAGTCGACCTTGCGTATGCGTGGCTCGTTGGCATGACCGGAGATGGCGTCGTCGGGAATCCTTACGGCCACCCACACGGCGCCCTTCTCGGCGCCCTTGCCGATCATCTCGAGCACCCATACCTCATTCTTGTCGGCCACGGAGAACGACTCGCCGCTGCTGGCGTAGCCGTATTTCTCCACGAGGTCGGTCATCACCTTGATGGCGTCGCGGGCGTTGGTGGCGCGCTCGAGCGCGATCTGGATGAGCGAGCCGTAGTCGATCACGGAATTGCCGGTGGTGTCGACGAGCTCCTCGTGCCCCCCCCATGTCGACTCGCCGATGGCGAGCTGGTGCTCGTTCATGTTGCCCACCACGTTGTAGGTGTGGGCCACCTGGGGAATCTCGCCGAGGGGCTTGCCGGTGTCCCACTCCACCACCTTGCGCATCTCGCCGGCTTTGTGGTCGGCGGCGGGGGTGTGGGTCAGCATGCCGTAGAGGTTATGGCTGTCGGCGGCGTAGGTCATCAGCACCGAGCCGTCGGTAGTGGCCTTCTTGCCGGCGATGAGGTTGGTGCAGGCGTCGGCCGGCTGGGCTGTCATCGCCAGCGCGAGGGCGGCGATGGGATAAATCAATTGTTTCATTAGCGGTTGATGTCTGGTTTTGTTGATGTGTAGTCCATGGCAGGCTCCGGAGGTCGACCCGGGAGCCCATTTCAAGGCGAAATTAGCATAATTTTCCGGATAATCCAAAAGTTAGGCCTACATGTCGGCATTATTTATTAATTTCGCGGATAATTTCTGAACGAGGATAGGGAAAACGGCGGGGTTTTGTGTTGTAATAGCATCAGGCGTCTCCACGCGGGAGATGCCCGGCATGTGACGACAATATAAAAACAGACAACGATATGACAGAAAACAACATCCAAGAGAGCATTCCGGAGCAGACGGCTGCGCCGGCTACGGAGCCTGCCGCCACCCTGGGAGAGACCCCGGAGGCTGAGACAGCGGCAACCGAGATGACGGATATGGCCGCGCCGGCAGCGGAGACGCCCGGCACCACCATCGCCGCAGTGGCGCCTGGCGAGCGCCAGATACGCAGCTTCGGGGAGCTCGGCGTGGAGCCGTCGCTTCTCAAGGCCGTGAAGGAGCTGGGCTTCGAGCAGCCGATGCCGATCCAGGAGATGGTGATTCCCCATCTGCTCACCCGCGACGGCGACGTGGTGGGCCTGGCCCAGACGGGCACGGGCAAGACAGCGGCCTTCGGGCTTCCGGTGCTACAGCGCATCGACGCGGGGCGCGACGTGCCGCAGGCGCTCATCATCGCGCCCACGCGTGAGCTCTGCCTCCAGATTGCCGGCGACCTCGCAGACTTCGCAAAATATATCGACAACCTGAGGATTCTCCCCGTCTACGGCGGCTCGAGCATCGACAGCCAGATCCGCTCCCTCCGCAAGGGCGTGCAGGTGATCGTAGCCACCCCCGGACGCCTCATCGACCTCATAAAACGCGGCGAGGTGAAGCTCGACGACGTGCATACGGTGATCCTCGACGAGGCCGACGAGATGCTCAACATGGGCTTCCTCGACGACATCAACGAGATCCTCTCCCACGTGCCCGAGGAGCGCAAGATGCTGATGTTCTCCGCCACGATGCCGAAGGAGATCGCCGGGATAGCGCGCCGCTTCATGCACAATCCGGTGGAATTCGTGGCCGGAAACAAGAACGAGGGGGCCAAGAACGTGAAGCACATCTACTACATGGTGAAGGCCCACGACAAATACCTCGCCCTCAAGCGCGTGGCCGACAACAATCCCGACATCTACGGCATCATCTTCTGCCGCACCCGAAAGGAGACGCAGGAGATCGCCGACAAGCTGATAGCCGACGGCTATAACGCCGACTGCCTCCACGGCGACCTCTCGCAGGCCCAGCGCGACCTCGCCATGAAGAAATTCCGCGACCATGTCACCCAGCTGCTCGTGGCCACCGACGTTGCTGCCCGGGGCCTCGACGTAGACGACCTCACCCACGTGATCAACTACGGGCTGCCCGACGACGTGGCCGTCTACACCCACCGCTCGGGGCGTACCGGACGCGCCGGAAAGACCGGCGTCTCCATCGCCATCATCCACTCGCGCGAGAAGGGGCGCCTCAGGCAGATAGAGAAGAAGATCGGCAAGACCTTCGAATACCGCAAGGTGCCCACTCCCGGCCATATCATCGAGAAGCAGCTCTACCATCTGGCCGACAGGCTGGAGCGCGTGGAGGTCAACGAGGAGGAGATCAACAAATACCTTCCCGGAGTGCGCAAGAAGCTGGAATGGCTCTCGGAGCAGGACCTGCTGAAGCGTGTGCTCTCGCTTGAGTTCAACCGCCTGCTGCAATACTACCACGACATGCCCGACATCGACCTCGACGCCGACTCCGGCTCCGACCGCCGCGACCGCGACGCCCGTGAGAAAGGAGAGCGCGGAGCACGCGACGGCGAACGCCGCGACAAGGACCGCCGCGACGCCGCCGAGGGAATGCAGCGCCTGGTGGTAAACGCCGGCAAGGCCCAGGGATTCTTCCCCCGCAACCTCATGGAGCTCATCAACCGTTCCGTGGTGGGCTCGAAGCCCGATATCGGCCGCATCGACCTGATGCCCGACTACACCCTCTTCGACGTGCGCCGCAAGGACGCCCAGCGCGTGATCGACGCCCTGCGCAACGCCGACTTCTTCGGCATCACGCTCCATCCGGAGATCGCCTCCGACCGCGACTACGCCCGCGAGGCCCGCGACCGCCGCGAGAAGCAGCGCCTCAAGGAGGAGAAGAAGCTCCTGAAGAAGGAGAAGAAAGACAAGAAGGAAAAGAAGAAGGAGAAAAAGGAGAAGAAGGCCGGGAAGGGGAAACGCCCCGAATACGACGGCAACTACGACTACTTCATAAAAGGAAAAGGAAAGAAGAGATGACACCATTCCTCCACACAGCGGCCCGCCTGGCCGTGGCGACAGTCACGGCCATGTGGGCGCTTCTCGCCTCTGCGGCGCCGCAGACGCCCGACACCATCTCCGCGCGCCGCGCCTTCGAGCAGTTTCCGCTCGACAACCTCGACCTGCTGCAGCGCTCCACGCGCCACGACATGCTGGCATACTACGACGCCGACAGCATCTACCGCGCCACCAACGCCATGCAGGGGATATCGTGGCTCGACACCGTGACGCCCGACTACATCAAGGTCGTGATCACGCCGGTGAGCACCCTGCAGCTCAAGGTGCTCCCCGACCGCAAGGGGGGCAACATCGTGATGAGCGTCTACACCGTGGGCGACTCAGCCGCCGCCCCCGACAGCGACGTGCGCTTCTGGTCGGCGCAGCTGCAGGAGCTCGACCGCTCGAAGCTGCTGCCGGAGCCCAGGCTGAAGGATTTCTTCGACATCCCCAAGGGGTGTGAGACCTCCCAGAAGGAGATCGACGCCATGATTCCCTTCCCGACGGTGGAATTCCTACCCTCCCCCGACTCCGACGCACTACGCGCCCGGCTCACCATCGACCGGTTTATCAACCAGGACGACTACAACATCATCAGGCTCTTCCTTAAGCCGGAGATAGAATACGAGTGGAAGGCGCCGGGCTACAAGCTGATTAAAAAGAAATAGACAAAATAAAACCTACCTGACATTATGGAAAGAAAAGTGAGAGTGAGATTCGCCCCGTCGCCCACCGGCCCGCTGCATATCGGCGGCGTGAGGACGGCGCTCTACAACTATATATTCGCCCGCAAGCACGGCGGCGACATGATCCTCCGCATCGAGGACACCGACACACGCCGCTTCGTGCCCGGCGCCGAAGACTACATCAACGAGGCGCTCGGCTGGCTCGGCATCAGGATCGACGAGGGAGTGCGCGAGGGAGGCCCCTTCGGCCCCTACAAGCAGAGCGAGCGCCGCGACATCTACCGCGAGCACGTCGACCGTCTGCTCGCCGAGGGGAAGGCATACATCGCCTTCGACACCCCGGAGGAGCTGGAGGCCGCACGTCAGGCCATCCCTAATTTCCAGTATGACGCCTCGACGCGCGGCCGTATGCGCAACTCGCTGACGATGCCCGCCGAGGAGGTGAAGGCCCTCGTCGACGGCGGCACGCAGTATGTGGTGCGCTTCAGGATCGACCCCGACCGCGAGGTGACGGTCGACGACCTGATCCGCGGCCGCGTGAGCGTCAACTCCTCGACGCTCGACGACAAGGTGCTCTACAAGAGCGCCGACAACCTTCCTACCTATCACCTCGCCAATATCGTCGACGACCACCTCATGGAGGTGAGCCACGTGATACGCGGCGAGGAGTGGCTCCCTTCCGCCCCGCTCCACGTGCTCCTCTACGAGGCATTCGGATGGACCGACACGATGCCCGCCTTCGTGCATCTCCCCCTTCTGCTCAAGCCCGTGGGCAACGGCAAGCTCTCGAAGCGCGACGGCGACAAGCTCGGATTTCCCGTCTTCCCGCTCGACTGGCGCGACCCGGCATCGGGCGAGCTCAGCTCCGGCTACCGCGAGAAGGGATACCTGCCGGAGGCTGTGGTCAATTTCCTCGCCCTGCTCGGCTGGAACCCCGGCGACGACAGCGAGCTGATGGACATGGACACGCTGGTGGAGAAGTTCTCGCTCGAACACTGCTCCAAGAGCGGCGCCAAGTTCGACTACAAGAAGGGTATCTGGTTCAACCACGAGTATCTGATGCGCGCCGACTCCCACCGCCTCGCGGAGTTGCTGAAGCCGACACTCGAGGCCAACGGAGTGACCGACGCCGACCCGGAATACGTGGCCCGCGCCATCGGGATGGTGAAGGGACGCGCCGACCTCGTGGGCGACCTCTGGACGCAGGGCGACTTCTTCTTCAAGGCCCCGACGGAATATGCCGCCAAGGACGTGAAGAAGCGCTGGAGCGCCCTGACACCCGCCATCATGGAGGAGCTCATCGGGGTGCTCGGGGGAATCGACGACATGACGTCGGCCAACGCCGAGAAGATAGTGCTCGGCTGGATCGCCGACAAGGGCTACCACCTGGGCAACGTGATGAACGCTTTCCGTCTGGCGGTGGTGGGCGCCTGCCGCGGTCCCCACATGTTTGACATCACGGAGCTGATGCCGAAGGAGGAAGTGATAGCGCGCATACGCCGCGCGATAAAGGAAATACCCCAGCCGGAGGCATAAGCGCGCCACATTAGAGATGAATCCGATCTACGACATGGCCATCGGCGCATACTCGTGTGCCGTTGGCCTTGCCTCGCCCTTCAACGCCAAGGCCCGGCTGATGCGCCGCGGCCACGCGGCCGTGTGGCGCACGCTGAGGGAGAAGCTGGAGCCGGGAGCCCGCTACGTATGGGTCCACGCCTCCTCGCTCGGTGAGTTCGAGCAGGGACGCCCCGTCATAGAGCGCATACGCAGCCGTCGCCCCGGGCTGAAGGTGATCCTCACCTTCTTCTCCCCCTCGGGCTACGAGGTGCGCAAAGGCTATCAGGGGGCCGACGTAGTGTGCTATCTCCCCTTCGACTTCGCGCTGTCGGCACGCCGCTTCGTCGATATGGTGCGCCCCGAGGCGGCCATATTCGTGAAATACGAGATCTGGCGCAACTATCTCTCCGAGCTGCGCCGGCGCGGCATCCCGGCCTATCTGGTGAGCGCCCACTTCAGGCCGGAGCAGCGTTTCTTCCGCAAGGGCTACGGCTGGTATGGGCGCTGGCTGCGGAGCTTCCGCCATATCTTCGTGCAGGAGAGCGGCAGCGTCGAGCTTCTGAAAGGGATAGGCATCACCGACGTGACGGTGACCGGCGACACGCGCTTCGACCGCGTGGCCGACGTGGCGGCGCAGGCGAAGGTGATACCGGAGCTGGAGGCCTTCTGCGGGCGCAAGGGCTCTGAGGGCCACGACAGCGTGGTGATGGTGGCCGGCAGCAGCTGGCCGCGCGACGAGGAGGTGTATGCCCCCTGGCTCGCCGCGCGTCGCGATGTGAAGGCCATCGTTGCGCCCCATGAGTTTGACGCCGCCAGGCTGGCGCGGCTCAAGGAGCTGTGGCCCGGCGAGACAGTGCTCCTCAGCGAGCTGAAGGAGCGTCCGGAAAGGCGCGGATAGTGGTGATCGACTGCTTCGGACTGCTGTCGTCGGCCTACGCCTACGGCGACATCGCATACGTGGGGGGCGGCTTCGGCGTCGGCATCCACAACCTCAACGAGGCGGCGGTCTACGGCATCCCGGTGATGTTCGGCCCCAACCACGCCCGCTTCATGGAGGCCATCGACCTGAAGACCCTCGGCGGAGGCATCGCCGTCGACAGCCGCGAGAGCTTCGGACGCGCGGCCGACCGCCTGCTCCACGACAGCGTGGAGCGCGAGAAGCGCGGACGCTGGGCCGGAGAATACATAGAGGAAAACAAAGGCGCCTCCGACAAAGTCTTCAGCGCCATATTCGGCGATGCCCGATAACGGAACGCCGCAGTCTGCCGCCACCCCTACACGAGATGGCGCAGCATGAAGGCATATACTATAAAGCCCATGAAGAAGGTGATGCCCGTCCACATGCGGGCGGCGTCGGCCACTTCATGGGCATCCTTTCTGTCGCCGCGCTTCCAGGCCTTCGAGCTTTTCATTGAGAGGAAGATGGCCACGAAGCCTGTGGGAGGAAAGCAGAGAAGTGTGGCCACAATGGCCGGAAACAGCATGGAGCGCGGCGGCACGCTGTAGTCGCGCGTGTCACCGGCATAGCGCTCGAT
>OGQO01002216.1_pt1 | contig 15722 bp, 19 predicted proteins | sample 1553241 | NCBI WGS metagenome assembly OGQO01 (sample SAMEA2579933, study PRJEB22360) | human gut metagenome | biome: human gut; feature: human-associated habitat; material: faeces | place: Denmark | collected 2008/2010
TGTTGTTGGAGTACTTAACCATCTCAGTAGCCATATCGGTATCACGGATCTGGCTTTCTGCACTTGTGGTGTTCTCAACTACGTTGTCGAGGTTGTTGATGGTATGCTCAAGACGGTTCTGAACTGCACCAAGTGCGGAACGCTGGGTGGATACCTTCTGGATAGCCTCTGCAATAGTGTCAATAGCATTGTCAGCATTGGTGCTGTTGGTACCATCTACCTTCAGTCCGTCAATACCAAGGCTCTTTGCACTCATGGACTCGATATCAACAGAGATCTTGTTCTCTTCGGTAGAATCTGCACCTACCTGCAGGCTTAAGGTTAACGCATCAGAAGTCTCAACGGCTGCTTTACGGGCAATGTTCAGAGTAATTGCCTTGTCGGAATATGTTATCTCAGTTCCGGCGATATTAGTACCAGGTTTGGCTACATCTTTAAACTCTGTCGTTCCATCAGTAGCTGCTACTGTACCAAGCTCAGTTGCATTTTTATCTGCTTTTAAGCCTGTTGTTTCAGTCGTTACCACTGCTTCTCCGTCTTTTTCTATTGCAGTAGCACCTGCTTTCCACTTCTGACTGGTTTTTGTTGCCGTGATTTCAACAGATACCTCATAATTATCACCGAGCAGTTTCTGCAAATCATCCAGGCTCTTAAAGGTATTGGCATCCTTGGTTGTACTGTTCTTCTGTGAATCATAGGTATAAGTCTTACCATCAATCGTGATAGAATTACCATCAGTCAACTGATTGTCACCATTTACATCACTTAATGTAAATGCCACGGACTCACCGGTTGCAGCTTCTGTTGTTGCTCCAGCGATCTCTGTCTTTAATGTACCAGCTGCAGATTTGAACTTGATTTCTGACACTGCGTTCTTGCTGTCGTTCGTCTTATTACCATTTAACTTGGATTCAACCGTCAGTTTTCCACTCTTGTCTGCACTTGCATTGAAGATTCTGCCCAGATCCTTGTCATCCTCAATGGCCTTTGCCAGATTCTTGGCTGTTGCTTCCGCATCAGCACCTACTTTAAAGGTTACCTCTTTGGTTCTGGTATTTCCTTCTGCATCCTTATAAGTAACCGTTGCGGTATCTTCAGTTCCGGAAGCTAATCCGCTTGCAATAGTTCCACTATAAATATTTCCTTTTGCAGCTGTTACCGTTGCTTCACTGGAAGTTGTTCCAATAGTTGCATCAGCCTTTACAGTTGCACTCTTATCTCCTGCACCCTTCAGCAGATAGGTTTCATTGAACTTGGTAGTCTCTGATACACGGTCAATTTCTGTTACTAACTGATCGATCTCGTTCTGAACATAGCTTCTGTCATCCTTAGACATGGTTCCGTTGGAAGCCTTAACTGCCAGTTCATTCATTCTCTGTAACATATCATGAACTTCGGTCAGAGCGCCTTCAGCGGTCTGTACTGCGGAAATGCCATCCTGTGCATTTAAGGAAGCCTGTGTCAGACCTCTGATCTGCTTACGCATCTTTTCACTGATGGAAAGACCTGCTGCATCATCTGCTGCACGGTTGATCTTATATCCGGAAGATAACTTCTCGGTGGACTTAGCCTGTGTCTTTGTGGTTACGCCTAACATTCTGTTAGAGTTCATTGCTGTTAAATTGTGTTGTACTACCATAATCTTACCTCCTTGTAATACTGGCACAAATCCGTTTGTGTCAGTTGCTTTGTAAATAGTTTCTTTTTGTTGCTTTATAGTAACCGGAAACCCGAACTTCAAAGACGGGCCCTGACTTGTGATATTCAAAGCTTCCGGCTATTACCGATGTTATTGTTCCAGATTGCCGTGAGCAATTACGACGTTAGACTTTTTCTTCTTTAAATACCTGGGATCCGTTTCGGGTTCTGCATAGTATTTAGGAAGAGCTGCCTTTTCTTCCGGATCGGTGATCTGCTTCTCTAACATGGAGCTTCGTACAATGTTGACATCCTTTGGAGCATCCACCATGATTCGCAGATGATTCTTCGTTCCTCCGAGGAATACGACCTTGATGTTGTCACCAATCATCAGATATTCTTCCGTACTTACCGTTAGTCTTAACATAGAAACCTCCTGTCTCCTTCGAGCCTCCTGGCTGTTGTTATTCCTAATGCAACACTTTGTAATAAAATGTTTCATTCCTGAACCATGCAAAAAGAGAACTTCAACCAGCCGATGGGAGCTGGCTCACATGAGGCTGATTGAAGTTCTCTTTTTATAGGGCGAAGCCCTCAATGAAATAAGCTGCCGGCCAAATATCAACCGTATAGGTATGAAGTGGCAAACGGCAGCTTATGAATTGCCATGGTTCAGGAATTGTGCAGCACTACGGGAAATCACTAACAATGATTTCAGAATTTTATTGCCTGATATTTTCCTGTTTTGGACTTTTTCCATCTTAATTGTCCATTTATATCCAAAAATCCAGCTGTTTTCAGGCGGTCACTGCCTGAAAGCTTCCTTTTTTGGACTTTTCCTGGCTTAATTATCCATTTATATCCAAAAATCCAGCTGCTTTCCGTGGTTCACTGCCTGACAGCTTCCTATTTTGGACTTTTTCCATCTTAATTGTCCATTTATGTCCAAAAAACCAGCTGCTTTCAGGCGGTCACTGCCTGACTACTTCCTGTTTTGGACTTTTCCTAACTTAATTATCCGTTTATGTCCAAAAAACCAGCTGCTTTCAGAAATTCACTGCCTGACCACTTCCTATTTTGGACTTTTCCTGACTCTTGATTATCCATTTATGTCCAAAAATCCAGCTGCTTTCAGGAGTTCACTGCCTGATAGCTTCCTGTTTTGGACTTTTCCTGACTTGATTTGTCCATTTATGTCCAATAAGCCGGCGTATAATGTACGGAGAAAACAGGAGAAGAGAGTCCATATGAGCAAAACACAGCCTATCAGGTCAACAACACAATTGAATCAGTTTAAAAAGTATTATCAGGAAATTATTCCGGAGAAACGTAATTATGCGTTGATTATTCTGGGATTAAATACGGCACTTCGTATTTCAGATATTCTGCAGCTGCGGGTATCCGATGTCTGGGATTGGCAAAAGCAAAGCTTCAAGAGGCATCTTGAAGTAATGGAAAGCAAGACCGGCAAACAGACATCCATCTACATAAATAAAGAGGTAAGGCAGGCTTTACTCCAGTGCCTGCTGAATCAAAGAGCTGCAGACGAGTTTATTTTTGCAAGCTATAAATATAAAAATATGCCATTGAGCCGGTACCAGGCGTACCGGATTGTAAAGCAGGCTGCCGTTTATGCAGGGATGCCGGAGCATATCAGCTGTCACTCCCTGCGAAAAACATTTGGTTATCATGCATGGAAGCAAAGTGTACCTCCGGCAATGCTGATGGATATTTACAATCATTCCTCCTACCAGATCACCAGACGGTATCTTGGAATTGATCAGGATGATAGGGATCAGGTGTTTGAAAAAATCAGGCTATAGCAGGAAGTGAAAAATATTTAAAAAAAATATTTAAAAAAGCTTTAAAAAATTTTATTTCATGGGTTAAGTAATTTCTGAGTATGTCGATAATATAAGTGTACAGAAAAATGCAACATTTTATTACAAAATGTTGCATTTTTAATTCTAATATGGACTTATATGTACTTAATAGTTTTCTCTCTGTGATGCAGGCAGGACACATTTTCCTGTTCCTCCGTGCTGGTAAATCTAGGTAAATCTATGTATTTCCCTTGAGTTTCCGCAGAATGTAATTCTAAAATGAACATAGCTTCCCAAAGCACCAATCTGCCGGATTTTTGAAGCATTGGGAATAGCAGTTTTACGAATAGAGGTACTTTAATAAACCCCACCGGAGCCGGGCTTTGGGAGAAATATACTTTTATCTATCTAAGCGGTCAGCTTAAGGCAGAGTTGACGGTATGACGGACGTTTTGTCCGAAACCACAGCCTGATGCCTTCTTTGGCATACGAGAGTATGCCGGAGATACCTTTAGCTAACCGGTAATGGCTGAACTGAACTTTTTCTTTTATTGGATCTGCTTTCTGTATGATTGCAGCCTTCAGGGCATGCGTTTCTGATTTCATGGACATATGTGCCAGAAATGCCATGCATAGGGTAATATAAAAATTCAGGGCATTGATTGCAGCGAGCTTCCTCACACGGAAGTTTTCAAACTGAAACATCTGCTTTTTACAGCGGAAATATTCTTCAATGCGCCATCTGGAAAAGTAAGTCAGGGCGATATTTACCACGTCTTCTTTGGATTTGATTTTCTTATTGGTTGCAAGCATCATGGGATGTTCCGTAATGCCGTAAACCAGTACGAGATAAATATCTTTCTTTGAAGCGGTACCGTAAGTCATATCGGCAGAAAACTTTTTGTCCGGCTTGGACAGGTGTTTTGAAATTTTATTTGAAAAAGATAAAATTTCCCGTTTCATTTGATAAGTATTTGATGTAAAATTAACCACAGGGAATCCTCCTCTTTTTTGTTTAGTACAGTTTTGTTGTGGTGACTTAATTTTACATCAAAAAGGAATAGGATTCCTTATATTTTGGGTATTTTTTGAAAGTTGTTTATAGCAGAGCCTGTGAAAGCAGAGGAGTGTGGATAAAAGTACGGAAACTCAAGATGTATTTCCTCGTTGAAAGTCTTTACTCTATATGCTATGATAAAAAAAATATGTAAGTCGGTTTTATTGACGAAAGGAGTGTGAATATGACCGCTAAGGAATGTATTAAAGGACGTCGCAGTATCCGTAAATTTAAGGATCAGAAGGTATCCGGAGAGCTTCTGTCCGGGATCGTTGAAACTGCTTCTTATTCTCCAAGCTGGAAGCATACCCAGATCACCCGTTATATCGCAGTAGACGGTGAAAAGAAGGAACAAATTGCTGACAGTTGTGCAGAAATGTTTGCCAACAATGGTGTCATCATCAAAAATGCTCCCGTACTGATGGTCTTAACTTATATCAAAGGCCGCAGTGGTTATGAAAGAGATGGTTCTTTCACAACATCAAAAGGTGACCGCTGGCAGATGTTTGATGCCGGTATAGCTTCCCAGAGTTTTTGTCTGGCTGCCTACGAACAGGGACTTGGTTCTGTCATCCTTGGTATCTTTGATGATGCGAAGGTTGCTTCTATTTTAGAGATTCCTGAGAATCAGGAAGTAGCTGCTTTAATTGCTGTCGGATATCCTGACGAAGAACCCGCTGCTCCCAAACGTAAGCCGGTAGCGGATTTATTATCGTTTATCCATTAAACGTAAACTAAGGTCGAAGAGATTTCTCTTCGACCCTTTTCATGATGTACCGATGTACAGGAAACAGGCAGCTGTGCAGTCAGACATTTGTTTTTTTACAGCAGTAACGAAAGAAAATATACAAATCAAAAAGGAGAACCCTATGAGACATGTAATGAGCCCTCTGGATTTCAGTGTGGAAGAACTCGACCAGATCTTCAATCTGGCCAATGATATTGAGCATCACATGGACAAGTACGCCCATGCCTGCGCAGGAAAGAAACTGGCAACCTGCTTTTATGAACCGAGTACCCGTACCCGGCTAAGCTTTGAGTCCGCAATGTTGAACCTGGGTGGAAGCGTGCTCGGCTTTTCCGATGCCAACTCTTCATCTGCAACCAAAGGAGAAAGTGTTGCCGATACCATCCGCGTTATTTCCTGCTTTGCAGACATCTGTGCCATGCGTCATCCCAAGGAAGGTGCCCCGATGGTTGCTGCAAGCCACTCTTCCATCCCGGTTATTAACGCCGGTGACGGTGGACACCAGCATCCGACACAGACGCTCACGGATCTGCTGACTATCCGTTCCTTAAAGGGATCGATCGGAAGCTTTACCATCGGTCTTTGCGGAGACCTGAAGTTCGGCCGTACCGTGCATTCCCTGATCCACGCACTCATGCGCTACGAAAATATCAACTTCATCTTCATCTCTCCGATGGAGCTTCGCATTCCGGATTACATTACCGATCTGCTGAAGGAAAAGAACATTCCTTATAAGGAAGTCATTAAATTAGATGATGTAATGCAGGATCTGGACATCCTATATATGACCAGAGTCCAGAAGGAACGTTTCTTCAACGAAGAAGATTATGTCCGCCTGAAAGACTTCTATATTCTTGATAAAGCCAAAATGAAACTCGCTAAACCTGATATGCTGATACTTCATCCCCTGCCGCGTGTCAATGAAATTTCGGTAGAGGTGGACGATGATCCGAGAGCAGCTTATTTCAAGCAGGTGCAGTACGGTGTGTATGTCCGCATGGCGCTAATTCTGACACTGCTTGAAATTCATGTGTAAACGAAGCTATTCAGCCCACCATTCGTAAAACCGCTGCTGACGCAACGTAGTTTACCTCATGTGGTTACTTCGTCATATAAATTATGCCAAATGGTCTTACGAATGCAGGCATTCGCCGTCTATATTGGCACAATTTGTATGACTCTGAATAGCTGCAAATTTATTAATCACTCAGAAAAGGAAGGACAAATTCATGTTAAATGTAGGAAAGATCGAAGAAGGATTTGTATTAGATCATATTAAAGCAGGAAAGAGTCTTGCGATTTACCATCATCTACAACTGGATAAGCTGGACTGCACCGTGGCCATCATTAAGAACGCCCGCAGCAACAAGCTTGGGAAAAAAGACATTCTGAAGGTGGAATGTGATATTGATATGTTAGACCTGGATGTTCTGGCGTTCATCGACCATAATATCACAGTAAATGTCATCAAGGACGGCAAAATTGTATCCAAGAAGGAGCTCCAGCTTCCGAAGGAAATCCGCAATGTCATCCACTGTAAGAACCCCCGCTGCATCACTTCCATCGAGCAGGGACTTCCTCATGTATTCGTTCTGGCTGATGAGGAAAAAGAAATCTACCGCTGCAAATACTGTGAAGAAAAATATGACGGAGAAATCCGCTAAGATGTTGGAATAATAATTTCAACACTCTTTTAAAAACAGAGGATCCCTTCATCCCGGCTTAACCATGCTGGGAGGAAGGGATTCTTTTATTGGACAAGTCTCTGTGTGACATATGGTGAATCAGATTGTAAATCAGTGTAATCAGTGAAACGATGGAAAACCCAAGCATTGACGCTGCCATACTGATCATCATCTCATCCTGGCTGTAATGTCTGGTAGGAAGGTAAATCTTACATTTCTCTGTAACCCATGCAATCACCAGCAGGATTCCTGCTGACAGAACCGACTTTACAATCCATGGAAGCCGTTCGGAAGACAGATGAATGGTCGCCGTTCCTAAAATACCAATGATGAAGAACGCAATCGTTCTCCCCATCTGCCGGAAATAGTAAGTGAACTTATAGAGCTCTGTCGTTGAAACGGTGTCCTTCTCATAGTACTCGGCGGCAAGCTTCTCAATTACATCACTGCCAAGCTCCGCAGAGCTCGTTCCGTTCTGAAACGACAAATATACAATTGTAGCAACCGATACCAGAAATATCATCCAGAACAGAACTGTCCAGATGATCCGGCTCCTCTTTCTTTTCTTCATTACTCTGAAATCTCCCTGAACCATTCCCCACATATCAATCTTTGGTACGAAATGTTTCAAAATTATTACAACGCCCATTATGAGCATTGATTCCATTGTAAAGCTATAAAATGCTCCTGTCAATGTCACAGGAGCATTTTAAGAAAGAATTAACAATTGAAAATGTTACAATTATTTTACAGAAGCCTCTTCAAATTCCCTGACAATGGCTTCTTCCGGCGCCTTGGTCAGGAGACTTACCGCAATCGTGAAGATCAGGGAAGTGATAAATGCCGGCAACAGCTCGTAGATACCAAACACGCCACCCAGAGGTGCCACCAGATATTTCCATACAAATACCATCACACCACCACTGATCATTCCGGCAAGTGCACCCTGAAAGTTACATCTCTTCCAAAACAGGGAGCAGAGCGTAACAGCTCCGAATGCACCTCCAAATCCCGCCCATGCAAAGCTTACGATACGGAATACACTGGAATTCGGATCCCTTGCAAGAAATAAGGCAATTAAGCTGATTGCCACAATGGTAATTCTTGCAATGAGCAGACTCTTCTTTTCATCCAGCTTTACCTTGAAGAAATCCTGAATGATATTCTGGGATACCGAGGATGCTGCTGCAAGCATCTGGGAATCTGCGGTAGACATCGTTGCTGCCAGAATACCTGCAAGGATCAGTCCTGCTACAATTGCTGCCAGAATACCATGCTGGCTGATTAAGTTTGCAATCTTAATAATAATCTCTTCTGCGCGGCTCGGAGAATCCAGAAATTCTACCGCACCTGCGCATGTCATGCCATAACCGACAAGTCCGATAAGAACTGCTACGAACATTGCGATTACCACCCAGATCGTTGCAATTCTTCTGGATAAAACAAGCTTCTTCTCATCTTCAATTGCCATGAAACGGACTAAAATATGCGGCATACCAAAGTAACCAAGTCCCCAGGCCAGTGTCGATGCAATCGTCAGTGCACTATAAGGGGTAGAACTGTTCGTCTCTCTGACATGGGATGCAAACATGGTGAGGTATCCCGGCATTTCCTTCGCATTGGAGATGACAGCTCCCATCCCCCCTGCCACATGGATACCAAATCCCAATACAACGGCAAGTGCAATAGTCATTACAATACTCTGTACAAGGTCTGTCGTGGAAACAGCCTTGAAACCACCCATAATTGTGTAGCTTACAATAACAATAGCTGAAATAATCATTGCCACCGTATAATCCACACCAAACAGACTGTTAAACAACGTTCCGCATGCTTTAAAGCCGGATGCGGTATAAGGAATAAAGAATACAATAATCACAAGCGCAGCAATCGCATTCAGAACATTCTTCTTGTCATGGAATCTCTTGGAATAAAACTCCGGAATGGTAATTGCGTTGATGTTGCTGGAATACCGGCGCAGCTTTCTCGAAACCAGAAGCCAGTTTAACCAGGTTCCGATTCCAAGGCCGATTGCCGTCCATGAAGGTTCTGCAATACCGCTAAAGTACGCAAGTCCGGGAATTCCCATGAGCAGCCAGCTGCTCATATCCGAGGCTTCTGCACTCATTGCAGTAACCAGAGGACCCATCTTACGACCGCCTAAGTAAAAATCGGTGCTGTCGTTATTGTTCTTACTGAAAATAAATCCGATTGCCAGCATACCAAGTAAATATACTACGATGGTAGCAATCATAATAAAGGTAATTGTATTCATATCTTCTCCTCACTTTTGTATGATTTGGGGCGCTTCTCCACATTAGCGTAGTAATGTGTCACCTTGTAAAGAAGAGCCTGTTGCACTGCGCAGGCCCTTCTGCATCATCTTTGTTAACTTCTCTGCCGATCCATTATTTTAAGAAGGTAAAGCTGCGGATAATCACCGGCTCCTTCGCTTCTCCCTTGCAGATAGAAACAAAACAGATAATCTTTACTACCCAGAGTACTGCATAGAAAATACCTGCTGCGATCGGAACAATCACAGTCCAGCAAAGAATGGCAGTCACAATACCAACCAGTGTCTCAACCACAAGGAATTTAAGCGCCTGTCTCACATGGAATGAAACATACGGAGAATTCTGGCTGAGTAACGCAATCAGAATACCAACCACACTTAACAGATAAACAAGCATTGCAATGACCTTGTTATCAGACACATCCTTGGGATCAAATTCTGCCGTATGATCCCACTCCGGTACTACCGGTGCTGCCGCACCGTATGGGTTATTATAATTCGCACCGCAATTTGCACAGAATACTGCCTGATCTTCCATCTGGGCACCACATTTTGGACATGATTTCATTTGTTATTCCTCCTCATCTTTTCCTTAACTACTATATCACATGATCTTCCAATTCAGAACCAGTCAGTTCAAACTGGTATCACCCTGAATAGATACAGTATAATACACAATACCTGATATGGCAAATCTTTTCTTGCCGCTTCTATTGAAGCCTTCTATTGGAATGCATTTATTAAAAGCTCTGCGTCAATGGCTTCCTTCGCAATCTGCCAGCCACCCATTTCTTCATAAGCGGCATCCATCTTCTGCTTCTCCCGTGCTGCCCGCCCGGTATCTCCTACCGTGGAAAAGGCCTTATAGAAGCTCGCCGCCTCATAATACTTCGCCACTCCGTAATATTCCTTCTCTTCCTTATTTCCGGTTATGCCAGTCGCCATATTCTGATGATAGTGATCTACTAAGGGCGCATAGCTTCCGTACTCCACACGGCTCCTTAAGGTGCTCTCTGAAATCCGGTTTGTAAAGGCATCATGTAAATTCTCAATCATCACAGCCGTTGAAGCAAGCAATATAATACAGAGAATACCGATCACACCCTTCATAATAAGCAGAATCCCCTGCTGCCGCCCAATCCGCAGCTTATTCTGTAATTTTTGTGCCATATCCCATCTCCTCATACTTCTGTTCCAGTAAAACCATTCTCTGTGCCTTGCTTAACTTCGAAAAGTCCTCCGCTTCTTCCTTCGTAAGTCCCAGATAAGCCCGTAGAAGTGCTTCCACATCCTCTTCCATTCTCTGAAGCACCTGCTCCGTGTACGCTTCATCAACCGGATAGGAATCCATATTTTCCCTTGCTTTGGCAAAATTATCGCAATAGGCCGCGAGAGATTCAATCCGGCTGTCCTTCAGTGATTCGGCCTCAGCCTCCATCATTTCGAAGAGATTATCATAGATGTAGGCATAATGGTCTGCTGCTCTCATAATGACCGCATAGCTTTCATAGCCTTCGGTATAGACCCGGATATCCCGGGCTTCACAGAAGGCATGAAACCCAAGATAGTCCTCCTCTTCAAGATATTGATCCATCGTTTCAGTATATTCCTTTTCATACCTCTTTGACTGCAGATCGTGGATATTTCTCTTAATTGCATAGGCACTTCTTGTCACAAATAAAACCACCAGAATGAGCACCACAAGCACTGTGATAATAACTGCATGAGCCGTGATCTCACTATAATTCCTTGTTACTTTATATACTTCGCCCTGTGTCGTATCAAACCGGCTTTTATAAGCCTCCATGTCCTTTGCATGCTGCTTTGCATGTTCATTTGGTTTTCCACAATGCGGACAGAAATGATCCTCTAACGATAATGTTCCTCCACAGTATTTACAGTTCACGTATCTATTTTCCTTTCATCCATTTTTTAATATAGGCTTCACAGGTTTCATATTTTGGATATCCGTAGTTGCTTTTCACTTCCTCTTCAAACTTCTTAAGATCTTCCTGTGAAAAGTCCCAACGGCCCTCAAGGTCTGCAAGTGCCTGCTCCCGGAAGGGTTCCAGCTGCTCCCGGTCTTCCTTCGAAAGCAATACCGAATAGGAAATTCCTTTTAAAATCCAATAGTCGTTTAAAAGCAGGGTTTCCTGATATTCCTTGAGGATTTCTCCATCGGCTTCCTTTTCAAGACATTCCTCTACCTTGTCGCAGATCCCCCAGACCATCATAAATGACCAGTGTTCCCAGTCTGACAAATAAATCCCATTGGCAGTTTCCTGTTCGATGAAGGCATACAGCTCTGCATACTGTTCATTCGCAAACATTTCTTCCATCTTCGGATAATTTTCCTGTCTCCAAAGGTATTGTGTCTTCGCATCATAGGGTTCTTCCCGGTTCTTCCACGCAAGAAAGCCTGCACCAAGAACAATCACGATAATTGCAGCTACGGCAAGCTTTATTACCCATCCTGCCCGCTTCTTAATGGCTTTCACTGTTTCCTGTTCCGGTACTGCTCCAAGATCTTCCATCTCCGTACGGACATGCTCCAGTTTCTTTAAGTACTCCTCCTCTGCACCGGGATAATACATTGTGCCACAGTATGGACACTTGGCACTCTGTTCCTTAAACTCACCCCCACAATTTGGACAGATGACTTTTCTTTCATTCTCCATCGCCATAACGGCTCTCCTTCAATTCATCAGCATCCTTTTATCGTCCTGATTATTCCGCATTCTGCTCCATCTCACCCTGAATTTCATCCTCAGCTGCAGCCATTGCCTGTAAGGTCTTTACGAGAAGTTCGTCTAACTCCCAGCCAAGCTGATCCGCACCGCGTTCAATCACCTCACGGGAGCAGCCTGCCGCAAAGCCTTTGCTCTTGTACTTTTTCTTTAAGGATTTCAGTTCCATGTCTTTTGTGCTCTTGGAAGGACGCATCAATGCTGCCGCCCAGATGAGACCTGTCAGTTCGTCTGCTGCAAACAGTACCTTCTCCATTTCATGCTCCGGTGCCACATCGAGGGTCGTGCCGCACTCTACGGTAATGCCATAGCCGTGGGAGACCACGCCGTGGATCACTTCTTCCGTTGCACCACCTTCTCTTAACATTTCAGGTGCTTTGAGGCAATGCTCTGCCGGATATAATTCAAAATCAATGTCATGCAGAAGTCCTACGATTCCCCAGAATTCTGCCTCCTCACCATAACCTAATTTCTGTGCGTACCACTTCATAACCGCTTCCACCGTAAAGGCATGCTGGATATGAAACGGATCCTTATTATACTTCTTTAATAAAGCAAGTGCTTCTTCTCTCGTAAGTCCTGCGTTCATGTTCTGTTCTCCTCTTTGGTTACTGTTCACTCCTACTTTGTTCCAGTAACCATCTTTTTTCTGCATCGTTTGTATCTTTTCCGGATCGTTAGATCAGTTTCATCAATTTACACTTTTCAATTCCTGCACTCCAGAACTCTTCGAGCGGGAGATTACGGATCTGGCAGACGATACTGGAATTCATCGCACCATGCCCGACAATCAGGACATCCTTTCCCTCCTGCAGTGCCGGTTCCACAACTTCCTTCAAAAAGGAACCTGTCCTTGCAAACAGCTCCTCAAAGCTCTCTGCACCTTCAGGCGCCACATAATGCGTTGGATCCTTAAACAAAGTATATACCGGAGTGTCTCGATTTTCAAAAACATTTTCACTTCCCTCGCATACACCAAAGCACATTTCCTTAAGGCGGTCATCAAAAAGAATGGGTGTATCTCTTCCTTTTAAGAAAATCTCTGCCGTCTCGCGCGCCCGGATCAGTGGGGAACAGAAACAGACGTCAAACGAAACCTCCCTATAACGCTGTGCTGCTTCCTGTGCCATACGGCGTCCCGCATCGTTTAATGGAATATCCGTCCGTCCCTGTAATTTATAAGCATCATTCCAATCGGTCCTGCCGTGCCGCATAATATAAAGCATAATGATTTCCTCCTGCATTTTTATCCCCAATTATTCTACCTCTGTTTTCCCATAAAAACAAGGATGCCTGTATACACAGACACCCCTGCTTTTGAATAAATAAGTGGAAACTTCTGAATAGTTGCATTACTCCTCTTCGGTAAGTTCAAATTCTGCTTCCAGATCGTCCTTCACCAGCTTGTATTTTCCGGGTGAAAGTGTTCCAAAGGGAGTAAGGTCATAGGTTTCCGTATTTACTGTAAGATCCGGAATGATATGCGCGATGTCCGTCCATCCATATTCCTGCTTCGGTTTCACCTCTACCCATTCCTCTCCTTCAAGCTTCTGTAAGGAATATTCATTGCCGTATTCCATCTCATAGCCGCTGTGATTGTCGATTTCTACGGTCAGAATCCCATCTTTATAATCGACAACACGCATGGTAATATCCAGCGGCAGCGTGGAAATGTTCTGATCCTGTGATCCGTGACCGGGTAATTTACCTGCAAGAAAAATAGAGGTCGGTCCATCCGCTCCTCCAATGATGGATACGGAAGCAGATCCATCCTGATACAGCTTCACATGAGTTGCCACAAATCCACCAATTCCTGCAAGAACTACAATGCCTCCGGCTAAAATCCATACCTTTTTATTCTGATACCATTTTTTCATTCTCTACTCCTTCTACAGATTACTTTAACTGTAATCCATCCTTAAATGTATATCCTGCCTTGCTGCCAAGTCCGATATGCGGCATTCATTGCATCCGGTACTCCATTTTCATCATAGGTTGCTGTAAGCAGAAGCAGCATCGGATACATGACCGGCTTTGCTCCTAAATTTACTCTGCTCATTGTATTAAACTCCTTTCAGAATGTTATTGTTTGTTTCTATTCATATAACGTAACTCAACGGATAAAATTTGTAAATACAAACTGTTTTCATTTTCATTCTTGTGTTGACATTCCAATTTCTTAGTGATATCATTTTGATATCAGATAAATATAATTATCATGTAAAGGAGTGAATTCATTATGGAAGAAAAAGTTTTAAACAAAAAGAAAAACGGAATGGCTATGATGCTGCTTTTTATTGCTCTTTATATCGCTGCAGCGATTTTAATGTGTATCGGTGTTGACCATTCAAAGCCTCTGTGCGTTGTTTCTGTGATCTATCTCGGAATCGGCTGGATTCCTTTCCTTGGCCTTAAGGTTTTAAAACCGCAGGAGGCTTTAGTACTTACTCTCTTTGGTAACTATGTCGGTACCTTAAAGGAAGCCGGTTTTTATTTTGTGAATCCCTTCTGTACCGCTGTCAACCCGGCTGCCGCTACCAAACTGAATCAAAGTGGTATTGATGCCCCGACAGGCGGTGCCCTCTCTTCTCTCAAGATTTCTACCGGTACAACGGGTGAAATAAATGCTGCCCAGGCTGCCAGCAAGAAGGTCTCTTTAAAAATTATGACACTCAATAATAACCGTCAGAAAATCAATGACTGTCTCGGTAACCCGATCGAAATCGGTATTGCAGTAATGTGGCGTGTCGTTGATACTGCCAAAGCTGTATTTAATGTCGATAACTATAAGGAATACCTGTCCCTGCAATGTGACAGTGCCCTGCGTAACATCGTACGTATTTATCCTTATGATGTATCTGCAGGTGTCGATACGACAGGGGACGGTCAGGCCGATGAGGGCAGTCTTCGCGGTTCCAGTGAAGTCGTTGCCGAGCGGATCCGTCAGGAAATTCAGGAAAAGGTTGGAGAAGCCGGTCTTGAAATTATCGAAGCCCGGATTACCTATCTTGCCTATGCTCCGGAAATTGCTGCTGTAATGTTACAGCGTCAGCAGGCATCGGCTATTATCGATGCCCGTAAAATGATTGTAGACGGTGCAGTCGGTATGGTTGAAATGGCTTTAGAACGTCTTAACGAAACCCAGGTAGTAAACTTAGACGAAGAGCGGAAGGCTGCCATGGTTTCCAACCTGCTCGTGGTACTTTGCGGCAACCATGATGCACAACCCGTTGTCAACTCTGGAAGTCTGTATTAATGGCAGAAAAGAAACAGGTTCCCTTACGTTTATCTGCTGCCCTTTACGATGCCATAGCCGCTTGGGCCGAAGACGATTTTCGTTCCGTAAACGGGCAGATTGAATATCTGTTAACCGAATGTGTGAAACAGCGAAAGAAGAACGGGAAATATGTCTCCGACGACATTGACGTTCCCATTGAGCTGGATATTAAATAAAGGAATTTCAAAATATAAGCATCAAAGAAGGCGATACCTCCCTCTACCAAAGGAAAATATCGCCTTCTAATTATTTTCTTTAATATTAGTATCAATGATTCGTCAGGATTTTCTGATACTTGTTGTTATCTTTAGGGCATGAAAAAAGCAGACACCTTTTCCATTTTCTGTGAACAAAACAACCTCCACACCATCAGCCTTCTGAGAAAGATGTTGTAATGACTTTGCATTCATATAATCATCCACAACATAGATTGATTTCTTTGCTTGCTGATAGA
>OGQO01002217.1_pt1 | contig 15720 bp, 8 predicted proteins | sample 1553241 | NCBI WGS metagenome assembly OGQO01 (sample SAMEA2579933, study PRJEB22360) | human gut metagenome | biome: human gut; feature: human-associated habitat; material: faeces | place: Denmark | collected 2008/2010
GGCGCAGGTAACCGCCGAGCCCATTCCCCTGCTCGAGGAATCGACCGGAGTCACAATCTATTTCCATGCCGACGAGGGCAACAAGGGGCTTCAGGGTGTGAAGCCGCCGGAGAAAGTGTATGCCCACACCGGGGTGATCACCAACTACTCCACCACTGCTTCCGACTGGCGCTACGCGCCGACCTGGGGCGACAACGGCGCGAAGTATGAGCTCTCATACGTGGAGGAGAACCTCTGGAAGCTCTATATCGGCGACATACGCACGTATTACGGCATCACCGACCCCTCGGAGACAGTGGAGCGCCTGGCATTCGTATTCCGCAACGCCGACAACAGCAAGGAGGGCAAAGGACCCAACAACCAGGACATTTTCCTCTTCCTCCACAACGGAGTGTCGCAGCCCGCGCCCTACCCCGGCGGCGAGCGGATGGGCGCGGTGAGCGACGGCGCGGGCACAGTGACCTTCTGCCTCGCCGCCCCCGGCAAGAACAGCGTGACGCTCGTGGGCAGCTGGGACGACTATGCCGTGGGCCAGCAGGGGGTGATGAGCTACGATGACGTGGACGGCGTAAGGTATTTCTGGACCCAGGTCGACGGCCTCGACGAGGGGAAATGCTATCCCTACTACTACATTGTGGACGGCAACATCGCCGTGGGCGACCCATACGCGCGACTCGTGCTCGACCCGGAATACGACTCCTACATACCGGCCGGCGTGTTCCCCTGGCTTCCGGCCTATCCCGCCGGGAAAGTGCACGGAGTGCCTCTGGCGGTGTATCTGAGCGACATCAACGACTATGACTGGGAGGTCAAGGACTTCCGCGGCGTAGACAAGGACCTCTTCATATACGAGCTTCTGCTGCGCGACTTCACCGGCACGGAGGGTAAAGCGCTCGGCGACGGCACGGTGGCCGGCGCCCTCGCGAAGCTCCCCTATCTGAAGCAGCTCGGCGTAACCGCCATCGAGCTGCTGCCCATCAATGAATTCAACGGCAACATCTCATGGGGCTACAACCCCAACTTCTATTTCGCTCCCGACAAGGCATACGGCACTCCCGACGACTACAAGCGCTTCATCGACGCCTGCCACAAGGAGGGAATCGCCGTGATCCTCGATATCGTATTCAACCAGAGCGACTGGCAGCATCCCTGGCAGAGGATGTACCATCCGGGCGAGAATCCGTTTTTCAACGTCACGGCGCCCCATGCCTACAGTGTGCTCAACGACTGGAACCAGGACTATCCGCTCGTGCAGAAGCAATGGCACGACGCGCTGCGCTACTGGCTGGAGGAATACCGTGTAGACGGCTTCCGCTTCGACCTGGTGAAGGGACTCGGCGACAACGACTCATACACCAACAGCGGCGACGTCGCCACCAATGCCTACAACGCCAGCCGCGTGGCCCGCATGCGCGAGCTGCAGAAGGTGGTGGAGGAAGTGAATCCCCATGCCTATTTCATCAACGAGAACCTCGCCCAGGCCAAGGAGGAGAACGAGATGGCGGAGACCGGACAGCTCAACTGGGCCAACGTGAACTATTCGTCAGACCAGTTCGCGATGGGCTACCGCGACGGAGCCGGCCTGCGCCGCTTCTACGCCCCCTACGACGACCGCACGCCCTACTCCACCGTCTCCTATATGGAGAGCCACGACGAGCAGCGCCTCGCCTACAAGCAGGACGTCTACGGCGCGCCCGGCGTGAAGGGCGACCTCGCGATGTCGATGCGACGCCTCGGCAGCTGCGCGGCCCAGATGCTCATGAGCCCCGGCGCACACATGATATGGCAGTTCTCAGAGCTCGGCGACAACGACAACACCAAAGACGCCACCGGCGGCAACAACACGGACCCGAAGACCGTGAGATGGTCGATGCTCGACAATCCCGAGCGACGCGGCCTCTACGACACCTACCGCGCCCTGACCGCCGTCAGAAACGGCAATCCCGAGATATTCGACGCCTCAGCCTCCTTCAGCGGCACCTACGGCGACAGCGACTGGGACAACGGACGCCTGCTCGTATCGAAGTCGGGCGACAAGGAGCTCTACACTGTGGTGAATCCACTCGTCGACAAGCGGCTTACCATCAACGTAGATTTCACGAAGAGCGGTGACGGCGACTATCAGATACTCGCCTCAAGCCATGAAACGACACCCGATATCGATGTGGCAGGCGGGAAGGTGAGCCTCGATGCAGGAGCCTTCGTGGTGATCGGGTCGAAAGGACTCTCTTCCGTCGAAGAGATCGGGAGCGCCGCCCACAGCGCCATGTACGGCTACGGCGCAAAGGGACGCCTCGTGATAGAGCGCTCTCGCGCCCGTGTCGACATCTATACGGCATCAGGAGTGCATGCCGGCACAATACAGGCCGGAGGGGGCTCTCTGGAGCTCCGGAGCGGTCTGTATATCGCCGTCAGCGACGGCGAGACATTAAAAATACTCGTAAGATAATCACCCATGAAGACCCCGAAAGCCATCATGCTGCCCCTGCTGCTGGCGCCGGCGCTGATAGCGCCGGCACAGCGCGCGGTGGTCCCCTTCAACGACAACTGGAGGTTCCGCATGCTCCGGACAGGCGAGATTCAGAATGCAGACACCACGTGGACGACCGTAAACCTTCCTCATGACTTCCAGACCGGGCAGCCGTGGGTCGAGCCGTCGCCCGACGAGCGGCCCGACCTCGACAATCCGATGGCCAACGTGAAGAGCCGCCTCAGCTCACGCGGCTTCAAGGAGATGGGCACGGGGCTCTACCGCAAGACGTTCACCGCGCCTGAGGAGTGGAAAGGACGCCGCGTGCTGCTCGACTTCGAGGGCATCATGCTCACGGGCGACGTCTACCTCAACGGCAGCCGCATCGGAGGCACAGACTACGGCTATCTCGGCTTCGACACCGACGTCAGCGACAAGCTGAGATACGGCGCCGAGAACGTGATCGAAGTGACGGCCGACACAGGGAAGCCGGAGAACTCCCGGTGGTACACCGGCGGGGGACTCTACCGCGACGTCAACATCATACTGACCGACAACGACAGATATTTCACCCGCCATCCGCTGCATATCACCACTCCGACGGCTGATGCAAGCCGCAGCGTGGTGGAAGTGCTCGGCGAGATAACCACACTTCCTGCTCAGGACAGCATCCGCGTGGGCATAGACATACATTCGCCGGAGGGAGAGATGGTGTATTCGCGGATCCGCAACCACTGGAACAACCGCAGGCAGCACACCCGCGAGTTCCGGCTCGACAGCATCACACTCACCGGGGCAGAGCTATGGGACTGCGACCATCCGGCGCTCTACACCCTCACGGCAACACTCTACAGCCCCGACGGCAGCGTGGCCGACCGGGTGACGGAGCGCTTCGGCATCCGCTCCGTGGAGTTCTCTCCCGAATTCGGGATGAAACTCAACGGGAAGAAGGTGGTGCTCAAGGGCATAGCCAACCACCATACCCTCGGCGCCCTCGGTGCGGCAGCCTATCCCCGCGCCATCGAGAAGCGGATAAAGCTGCTCAAGGATTTCGGCTTCAACCACATCCGCACCTCCCACAATCCCTATAGCGAGTCATTTCTCGACCTATGCGACGAATACGGCATACTGGTGGTGGACGAGCTATATGACAAATGGCTCACGCAGTATGCCGGAGGCCGGCGCGACTGGAGCGAGCTCTGGCAGCACGACGTGGAGGAATGGGTGAGGCGCGACCGCAACCATCCGTCGGTGGTGATGTGGAGCCTCGGCAACGAGCTCCAGCTCATTCCCGATCTGCCATACAACGACTGGGGAGTGACACCCTACCGCCTGCAGAAGGCTCTGCTAAGGCGCTTCGACACGACAAGGCCTACGACAGTGGCCATGCATCCGCGAGGCCGCGACGAGCTCACCGACTCCCTGCCGGCACCCCTGGCGCTCGCCACCGACGTGGCCTCCTACAATTACCGATACATGTATTTTCCCGGCGACTCGCGCCGCTTCCCGTGGATGATGTTCTACCAAAGCGAGGCGAGCGCTGCGGGGATGGGTCCCAACTATTATGAGATGGACCTCGACAGGGTGATCGGCCTCGCCTACTGGGGAATGATCGACTATCTGGGAGAATCCAACGGATGGCCGGCCAAGGGGTGGACGCAAGGAGTGTTTGACATATCGCTGCGTCCCAAGCCACAGGCATATTTTCTGAAGAGCATCTTCAAGCCGGAAGAGCCTCTTGTGGCAATCGGCGTGATCGGAGGGAGCGACGACACGGTGTGGAACGACGTGAAGGTGGGCACCAGACAGCTGAATCCCCGGTGGGACGGCGAGCCGGGCGGCAAGATGGCTCTCTATACCTTCACCAACGCCGACGAGGTGGAGCTCATCGTCAACGGCAGCAGTCTCGGGCGCCGCAGAAACGACCGCGCCGACGCCAGGACCCGCAACAGAATCCTCTGGGAAGACATCGAATACACACCCGGCTACATCGAGGCGCGGGGCTACAACGACAGTTCCGCCGAGGCAGTAGCAGTCCAGCGGCTGGAGACACCGGGGCAGGGCGTGAGGCTCAGCCTCACGGGCGACAATCCGGCGTGGAAGGCCGACGGAATCGACCTGCTGCATGTGGATGTGGCGGCCATCGACAGCGAAGGGCGCACGGACCACCGCGCCGTGATGCCGGTGAGGTTCGAGGTCAGCGGTCCGGCCGACATAGTGGGCGTGATCAACGGCGACATCTCATCCGGAGAGCTGACCGTGGGCGACACCCGCAGCCTCTACAATGGGGAGTGCAGCATAATCCTCCGTTCCCGCAGGGAGTCCGGCCTCGTGACGCTCAGAGCCATCGCCGAAGGCCTCTCCCCCGCCGAGACCACCATCCCCATCCGCTGACCTCTATCCAGATACATGTCATACCCCGTCACATTATCAGAATCTCATCGGGCAGCGACAATAACGGCATTCATCATTCCACACAGGAAGCAATGACTATGCCGCCGTTGGGAAGTATCGTCACCGGAAGCGTTCCCTTGTCACTAACCCGGACAATCTTTTTACCCGGTATGAAATCAGTACTTCTGACGATTATTCCATCCTGAGTATTTTTTCGTGCTTTTTTAATCCTGTTCTCAGCCTCTTTGGTATAAGAATCACTGTAAAGGAAAACATCCTTTCCTGCAAGCATATCAAAGTTCAGATTCAGGTTCAGCGGTTCGGAGGTCGCGTTTACGCCGGCAACATACCAGTCTTTGTTGTGCCTGCGCGCCAGGACAATATATTTACCCGGCATCCCGTCAACCAGTCGCGTCTCATCCCATTCGGTCGGGACTGTCTTCAGATACTCGATGCACAGTTCCGGCGCATCCGTCAGATTGTTCGGGGCAAGAGCAAAATTCTGTACGGCATTCTGATATAATATGGTCGTGGCGAGCTGGAAAATGTCGGATGTCGTTCTATATATCCCGCTCTCATTCCCCTTGTTCATGAAACGGTTCATGAAACAGCCTCCGTATTCCATAGAGCCGACGGCGTTGCGTATGAACGGATGCAATGTGGCATTGCCCGACTCCATGTCGTTGAAATGCTGGCTGAATACAAGGTTCTCCGACGCAAGCACCGCCTCGCTTCCGACATAGTTGGGATACATCCGCTCCCATCCTCGCGGCAAGGTACAGCCATGGAAGATAACCATCAGTCCGTATTCATTGGCATCCGACAGAATATCCTCATAAAGTCTCATGGTCTCCTGCTTGTCTCCTCCAAAGAAATCCACCTTTATACCCTTGACGCCATTGTCGCGCATCCATTCCATCTCTTTTTTGCGTGCGATTGAGTTGTCCATCCTGCCGCCTGGAGTCTGTTCGATATCATTCCAGTAACCTCCGGAGTTATACCACAGGAATACATCTACGTCCTTGGATTTGGCATACTTGATAAGTTGCTCCATGCGGTCGTACCCGATATTCTTGTTCCACCATGCGTCGATCAGGACATATTCAAATCCCAATTGATTCGCAAGGTCTATGTATTTGACCTGGTCGTCGTAATTACAACTACCATCCTGCCACAGAATCCAGCTCCATGTGCTCCGTCCGCCTTTTACATCGAATTTAGGCTCATATTTCGGTTCGACCACATCCCACGCGACAGTTGTCTCCACGATGGGAGCGAGATTGTCGCCGACAGTTATCGTGCGCCATGGCGTCTTGCCCGGCAGAACGAATGCCGGCTCAGAGGTGCCGTTGCCATTGTTTTCCTCTGGCATAGGAAACTCGATCTTGTAACCTCCATTCCTATACTCACCAATTCTTGATGCACAGTACCGGCTGTCAACACCCGTCTCGCTGACCAGGACCCAAAGATTCTCAGGTTTCACATTGAACAAGCATGGGAACGTATAGCCCCGGCCATACTTGGAGGGACTGTCAAGCGAGGTGTCAAGAACATATTCCTCCTCGTAGCTCGGCTTGCTCCTTCTGTAGCCGATCATCGGGTCGCTTTGAGGCGACAGGTACGAGGTCGTACCATCGGGAAAGACAAACGACGATTTCTCGTCCATGATACGGATGCTTCTTGTTTTTCCCTGAACAGGGATGTCATAACGATACGCCACGTCGTTGTCCGCGACTACGAACTCCACGTTCATCTCCCCCCCTTTGTTATTTTTGAAAGTGCAAAGAAGTTTGTTGGCCTTGAAGTCGATATCCGATTTCTTACTCCTTGACAATTTATAATGATCCGATACCGGACTCTCGTTATGTGACACCATTGAGAGTCCGTCGGTAAAATTCCCGGCATTGCTCTCAAATCCCAAAGGAGAGGGCAGAAGCACATTCCTGCCGTCGTATGTAATGCTGTATGTCGCGGTGCTGTCTGTCGGACTGCATGAGACTCTCACCTCAAGTCTGCCGTCAGGACTCTTGACACTCGCAACTTCCCCCTTCATGGACATTATGCCAAGACTCAGGCATATCGTCCCGAGGATTAATCTGCTGTTCATGATATTATTCATTGCTTATTATATTGTCGATCCGTTGTAACTCTTCCTGAGAAAAAACCATATTGTCGACAGCTTTGATATTGTCGCACAACTGTTTCTCCGAACTGGCTCCGATTATCACCGATGTGAGCGTCTCATTGCTAAGAAGCCACGACAGCGACATCTCCGCCAGAGTCTGTCCTCTTTGAGCCGCGACATCGTTGAGCCGGCTGATTTTCGCTATCAGCTCCGGGGTGATGTCCTCGCGATGCAGGAACACTCCGCTTTTCACCACCCTTGAGTCTTCGGGAATACCATGCAGATAGCGGTTTGTCAGCAGTCCCTGTGCCAACGGGGAGAACGCGATGAATCCCAGACCTTCCTTTCTAACGAAGTCGAAATGTTCGGCTTCCGGCTTTCGGGAAAGCATATTGTATCTGTCCTGGTAAATAAGACACCGCACATGCTGTTCTTCCAGGAGCCGGCACATCTCTTTACCTTTCTCCACCGGATATTTCGACAGGCCGATGTATAGTGCCTTACCCTGATGTACTATATCAATAAGGGCTTGCGCGGTTTCTTCCAGCGGAGTTTCCTCACAGTATCGGTGACTGTAGAAGATGTCGAAATAATCAAGACCCGTACGCATGAGGCTCTGGTCTATGCTTGCCATTATATGCTTTCTTGAACCGCCGTCACCGTAAGGGCCATTCCACATCAGGTGTCCCGCCTTTGACGAGACGATGATTTCATCGCGATGGGTATTCAGACCGTCCCGCATAAGCCGTCCGAAATTACGCTCGGCACTCCCCGGAGGCGGACCGTAATTGTTGGCGAGGTCGAAATGGGAGATTCCTTCGCTGAATGCCTTGAAAGCGATTTCCTTCATCGTGGCATAACGGTCAGAGTCTCCGAAATTATGCCACATGCCGAGTGATACGAGCGGCAACTGCAGTCCGCTTTTTCCACAGAATCTGTATTTCATTGCTGTAATTGTTTAATGAGAAGATGATGGCATTATATAAAAACCATGCATCCTGTGGTCTATTATCCTTAAATCCGCTTCAACGCTCACCTGGCGCCCCAGTATTTTTCGAGTTTATCGGCCTGCTCCCGCGTTATTCCTATGATCGCGCCATGCTTGGGAGAGGTGAAATTGGTGGTTCTCATCGGGCCTTCGTTGAAATGGCCGAGGTCCTTGAACTTCTTGAAGTCGGTGGTCTCTACAAAACCGAAGTTGTGGGGATTGATGCTGAATATATCGTACATAAGCACCCACTTGTCCTCGCCATGACGTTTCCACACATTGGGAGCCTCGCAGGCTCCGGGCTCGGCATCCGCCCATTGGTCGGAATACTCATAACCACGGTTTATCTTGTCGGAGAACGCCATCTTTATTCCGCCGGGCTGCTCCTGGGCCACATACATAAGGCAATACCTGCCGTCAGGCATCCGGGAGATGTCGGCGTCAAGAATCTGGATTTCAGGATCAGGATACCTGAAAAGTTCCTTCGGCTCTGACACAAGACGGGTGAATTCAGGGTCGGTATAGCTGTAATACAGTTTAGTCTTTCCGTTGCCGAGACGCATGGTGAAATACACCATCATCTTCTTCTCCTCGGGATCATATATAGTCTCCGGAGCCCATGCGCAGCCAACGTCAAGACCGGGAAACATACTGTCGATATGGGCGACGCTTCTGGTCCAGTTAATGAGGTCGTAAGACTTCATCAGAATGAAGCCATGATTGTTGCCCCAGCCGTACTGGCCTTCATCACGCTCCCATTTTGTGTCGCGGAATCCCATTTCCCTGCCGCGGAGGTTCAGGTCGGTCATGGCGAGATAGAAGGCGCCGTCCGGCCCCTGATAGATATGCGGGTCGCGGATGCCGTGCTGGGTGGCGATGGTGTCGCCGGCCATCACCGGACGCCCGTCGTTGAGGGCGGTGAAAGTATAACCGTCGCGGCTTGTGGCCATATACAGGCTGCTCGTGGGATCCTGATGGAACACGAACAGATAGGCGTCATTATCTTCACCTGCTGTCTGGTTCCCGTCCTTTGCCGATGCCTGCCACGGCATTAAAGCCGCGAGGAGCACCGTGATTCTCAGAAATGTCTTCATATGCCTTTGATTCGCTTGAAAAGTGATAGAATGTCCGGTTATCAAGTTGTATCACCGGAATACGAATTCCGGTCACGGATGCAAAATTAATATAAAGATGTGAAATCCGAGGGGAACGATTCCTTCAAAATCATGTTTCCGTCATGCAAGAAACATGTATTGAAAGATTTGTCTCCCCTGATTGAAATATAAGGATTCCCTTCAATGGACAATCTGTATCAAGCATGTAAGATGTCAGGTGGAGTCGACAGGGATATGGATTCAGACCGGTACCACCGGGGATGACGGGCTCACTCCTCGGGTTTGGAATTTAGGGATAAAACAGTTAACTTTGTGGAAAATACCGGATCTGACATGGAAAAGCCCCCCGTTCGCTATCCCATAGGCATACAGAGCTTCGAGAAGCTCCGTGAGCTCTCGTATCTATACGTCGACAAGACGGAGCTCGTCTATAATCTCGTGCATGACAGCAACTGCGTCTTCCTGTCGAGGCCGCGGCGCTTCGGCAAGAGCCTGCTTCTCTCCACGATCCAGGCCTATTTCGAGGGGAAGCGGGAGCTTTTCAGGGGTCTCGCCATGGAGCGGCTGGAGTCGGAATGGCCCGTGCACCCGGTGCTGAAGCTCAGCCTCGCCAGATACAGCCCGCTCAACGGCGGCAATCTGGATAAGGTTCTCGATACACAGTTCCGCTACTGGGAACGGCAATACGGCATCACTGCGGAAACCGATGATCTGTCGGCCCGTTTCGGTGAAATCATCAAGGCGGCCTACGACCGCACCGGACAGACTGTGGTCATCCTCGTCGACGAGTATGACCATCCCATCATCGAGACGATGCACGACCCGGAGAGGAGCGAGGCGCACCGAATGCTGCTGAAGTCGATCTACGTCAATATCAAGGACCTCGACGAGTACATCCGCTTCACCATGCTTACAGGCGTGAGCCGCTTCTCCAAGATGACCATATTCAGCGGCCTAAACAATCTCGACGATATCTCGCTCGACGATGAATACGCCGCTATCTGCGGCATCAGTGAGGATGAGCTCCTCTCCAATTTCAGGCAGGGGATTTCCGACCTGGCCCAAAAAAGCAATACCGGTTATGAAGAGACTGTCGGCAATCTCAAGCTGAATTACGACGGATATCATTTCACGGAGGAAAGTCCTGACATCTACAATCCCTTCAGCCTGCTCAACGCATTGAAAAAGCGAAAGATAGGGGCGTACTGGTTTCAGAGCGGCACTCCGGAATTCCTCGTGCGCCAGATTCAGAAAGGAGGGAGTTTTCTGCCGGAGATGTTTGACGAGACTGTCGAGGGCAGGACTCTTTCGGCAAGCGATATCCTCAACGACAACCCGACCGCACTCCTTTACCAGACCGGCTACCTGACCATCAAGGCCTATGAGGAGCCTGACCGCTACCGCCTCGGCATTCCCAACCTCGAAGTGCGGAAGGGCCTTTTCGAGAACCTTGCCGTGCATTATCTCGAAAAGACCGATGCCGACATATACAGCAACGTATATGAGGTGAGGAAGCTGCTCGAGGGAAGGAGGGTCGACGAGGCGATGGAGCGTCTGCGGACGTTCATGGCCGGCATACCGTATGAGTTCGCCGAGAACGCCGTGGAGCTGCATTACGAGAACAACCTCTTCATCATCTTCGTGCTGGTGGGAGTGGACGCCCGTCCGGAGTGGCACACCTCGCAGGGGCGCATCGACCTGCTGCTGAGGATGCGCAACTATATCTACGTCATCGAGCTGAAGCGCGACGGCACTCCTGACGAGGCGCTGGAGCAGATCCGCGAGAAGGACTACGCGCGCCAGTTCCTCGGCGACCCGCGCCCGATAGTGGAATTAGGCATCACCTTCAGCACCGAGACCCGCAACATCACCGCCTGGAAAGCCGCCGAATAAAGATTCATGGAGAATTATATCATTATATTTCAAGGACTGATTTCGCATAAGGAGAATGAGGTTGTTGAGTTTAAGAAGGCGGAGAATAACTTCGACTTTGATGATCTCGGCAAGTACTTCTCGGCGTTGAGTAATGAGGCCAATCTCAGGGGACTGGATTTCGCATGGCTTATTTTTGGCTATGACGAGAAGAGCCACAAAATCATCGGCACCTCATATAAGAACGGTGAGGGTGCTCTCAATACCCTTAAACACGATTTCTCCCAACATACTACTGACGGCCAGACCTTCCGTGAAATCATTCCGATAGAGGTAGATGGTAAACGGGTGCTTATGTTCAAGATTCCTGCCACTCCCCGCAATATCGTGATGAAGTGGAAAGGGATTGCATACGGCCGTGACGGAGAAAGCCTCAAACCGCTCAATCAATCCAAACAGGATGAGATTCGTCGTCAGACTCCAGCGCCAGACTGGTCGGCGGAGATTGTGTCTGATGCCACTATCGACGATCTTGATGAGGTAGCGATAGCCAAGGCCCGCATGATGTTCAAGAAAGTGCATAGCCGCATCCCGCCAGAAGAAGTCAACCGTTGGACAACGGAGGAATTTCTTAGCAAATGTGAGCTCATGATTAACGGCAAGCTGACCCGCGCATCCATCATTCTGCTCGGAAAGATGTTCTCCGACATCAAACTACGTCCCGCCGTGGCAGAAGTCACATGGACTCTTCGCGACGGGAAACAAGATGTGGTGGATTACGAACACTTCTCAGTGCCATTCATTTTGACCGTCGATGAGATTCTCGCCAAAATCCATAACCTCACATTACGTGAAATGCCTGGCGGCACGCTGTTTCCAGATACCATGAAGCAATATGATGACTACACAATACGCGAAGCACTTCATAACTGTATCGCACATCAGGATTACACTCTATATCAAAGAGTTAATTTCGTAGAAAATCCAGGATTCCTATATTACGAGAATGGCGGTTCATTCATTCCGGGAACTCTGGAAAATGCCCTCGCGACCAATGGGCCGCAACGATTCTTCCGGAACTCCTGTCTCTGCAAGGCTATGGTGCACTTCAACATGATAGACACTGTGAGCCGAGGGATAAAGAAGATGTTCACCGAGCAGATGGAGCGGCGCTTCCCGATGCCGGACTATGAGATAGACAATGATAAAAAAGTAGTTGCCGTACGCATCTACGGCAATGCCATAAATGAACGATACACCAAGTTGCTCAAGGATAATGACAGCCTCACTCTTCATGACTGCATATCTCTCGATGCGATTCAGAAAGGCCATCGCATCGATGAAGAGATAGCTCAAGATCTCCTGAGACGTGGACTGATTGAGGGAGAAGCCCCCTACTACACCATATCGCTTGGTGTAGCAAAAGCCTCAAAGCAACTCCAAAGCTACACAAAAGTCAAAGGTCTGGAGCGAGATAAGCTCAAACATATGATCCTGCAATTCATCCAGAACGCTGGACCCGACGGTGCAAAACGAGATGCCATCATTGAATATCTTCAGGATGCACTCCCAAGCCGTAATAGTAAGGAACAAAATTCGGATTTAGTGCGCAATATCCTTAGAGAGATGAGGATAGAAGACATCATCATTAATGAAAATAAATTATGGTATCATAACCAAAAGAGTAAACGTGTGAAAGACATGTAGTTCATCATTTTTCGTGTAGTGTGCGTGTAGCACGCGTGTAGTACACGTACTTACGAATGGAGGCAGTCAGCGGTCAGGCGAGGCCGTGCATGATGCCGTAGACGGCGAGAGCGCTCGAACTGTGGAGGTCGAGCTTGGCGCAGATGTTGCGGCGGTGGGTGGCCACGGTGTGGACAGAGAGGAACAGTTTGTCGGCTATCTCCTTGTTGCTGAGGCCACGCGCCACGTTGGCCACGATCTCACGCTCACGGGCCGTGAGCTGCACGTCGCCGTTGTCGCTCAGCGAGGTGCGGGCCACCTCATCCTTGGCAGTGGCGCCGGAATCCATCAGATGCCTCACAGCGGGTACGAACAAGGCATCTTCCAGGCGGCAATGGGTGGAGAGATCGCGCTCTGATGTCACGATATCGAAGAGCAGAGTGTTCATCATGTCTACCCTCCCCTTCTCAGCGGTGAAGTGGCACACGAGAAGGTTCTTGAGCTCGGCGAGCTTGCCGTGGATCGGAGTGTGCGACTTGCCGAACTCGTCGATGTTGAAATCCACCGTCGGCGTCTTACCGTCGAGCAAAGAATAGACATAGGCAAACACCACCTCGTCCTCGAAATTCATGTGGCGCCGGATCTCGGCTATATACTCGTCGAAAAATTTCATCAGGGCCAGCGAGAGACGCGCTCCGGCCGAGGGACTGATGGCCTGGAGCATAAGCTGGCGCATCCTCGGAGCCACATAATTGAGGAAGTAGTCGTGGGCGTTGCTCAGATAATTGATCAGCTGCATGATATCGACATCGGCCGTCGACACCGGGAAGCCGGAGATGAAATTGGCCACGGCGAGAAACGTGGGCGCATGCACCCCTGCGGAGGCGCAGACCTCTGCCACAGTGGCCTCGCCGAATCCCAGCGAGATGCCGAAGCGCGTGAGCACTGCCAGCAGCATGGGGTTGTCGGCGATCAACGTCCTCATCTGCCATTGAGTAGTGTAGGGTGTCTTCACGACACCTGAGATATTGTCTTTGTCCATGGGTCATGAATCGGGGCCTGCCTTATGCCCCTGTTACGCCCGCAAAATTAAGAAAAAAAACGCTAAGCAGAAATACCCTCCCGAGGGGATTGCGGGAGAGAAGGAATCATAGTAATTTTGCAATGTCGTCAAGACAGACCACCCGTCGCCACACCAGAATGTAAGCCATAATATATAGGCGGCGGAAGCAGTTAGGTTCCATCCGATGAGGTATGATCCTGTCCTTATGAAGTATGACAGTGGAAAAAGACGCCCGGGGAGACATTTCCCCAAGGCGTCTTTTTTATTGAGCATGGTTAAATCATGGATAGCGGGAAAACAAGTGGCCGGGGCGCACGTTGAAATAATATGGAAAAGATCAAAGCTGTATTTTTCGATATCGACGGCACGCTGGTGCCCATAGGAGGCCGAGGAGTGCCTGCCGACACAAGGGCCGCGATAGAGGCCGTGAGGAGCAAAGGAGTGAAGGTGTTTGTCTGCACCGGACGCCATATCGTATGGGTCGACAATCTGGGCGACATGGAGTTTGACGGCTACGTCACCGTCAACGGGGGCATGTGCCTGCTCGGCGACAGGAAGACGTGCATCTACCGCCACGACATCGACCCCGGCGACATAAAGCGCCTGGCGTCTCTGTCGCGCGACTGCGAGACGCCGGTGGCCGTGGTGCCTGCCGACGGCGAGATCTTCATCAACCGCATCGACGACAACGTGCGTCGGGTGGCGGGAGGGCTGCACGTGGACCATATACCCGAGGCCGACATCACGACAGCCATCGGGAAACCGGTGGTGCAGCTGATGGTGTTCGGCACAGAGGACGAGCGCCAGCGCAGCGGCATCTTCAGCCATGCCCTGCTCCACTGCCGCGACATCAGCTGGAGTCCATGGTTTTGCGACGTGATACCCGCCGACAGCGACAAGAGCAATGGAATCGACCGGATGGCAGCGCATTTCGGCTTCAGCCCTGAGGAGTCAATGGCTTTCGGCGACGGTGGCAACGACATCGGGATGCTGCGCCATGTGGGCATAGGAGTGGCGATGGGCAACGCACGCAAGGCCGTGAAGGAGGGCGCCGACTATGTGACCGCAGCCGACGACGCCGGCGGCATAGCCGACGCCTTCAGGCATTTCGGTCTTCTATAGGCCCCCGCAATCAGAGTCTGGAAAGCAGGGTTTAGTCCTCTATCTTTCTGACGATACGCAGTCTGTCGCCGGAAAGGTCGACCTCAAACAACGCGGGGCGGCGGATGTAATGGCCGTTGACATCCTTGTGGCTATGGAGCGAGAGGAGGTCACGGCCGTTGAAATCGCGGAATATCATGCCGTGGCCGTAGTCGGGCGGAGTGATCGGGTCGCACTCCTGCACCCACGGCCCTTTGATGGAGCCGCTTTCCGAATACGCCACGCCCATGGTGTAGACGTTATAGATCCATGAAGTCCATATCATGCCGAGGCGTCCTGTCGCGGTGCGGAAGAGCCATGGGCCGTCGGTGACGCGGTTTGGCACGGTGGCGCCGTTGATTTTCTCGCGGCTCCAGGGCGATGCCGAGGCTTTGAACAGGATGAAGGGCTCGCCAGCCGGAGCCGACAGGTCGGCGGTGAGGGGTATTGCCTCCATAGTGCCGTCGTCATTGTAAAGCCATTCGCCGCAAAACACCATATAGGGTGTACCGTCGGGCTCCACCCAGAAGGTGCCGTCGAGTGTAGGACGGTCGGCCGGAAGGTAGTCGGCCTTTCCCACGGGCCTATAAGGGCCCTCGGGAGTGTCGGCGACGAGGACATGCGAGGCCCGGCGCGGTATGCGGCCGTTGTGGTTGCGGGCAATCTCTATGGAGTCGTTGGTGAAAGTGGCGAAATAATAATACTTGCCGTTGTATGGATGGATCTCGGCGGCCCAGACAGCCGGCCCCGGTCCCATCCATGATGACGTGTCGGGAGCTATCACATCGTAAGGGCCGCTCCATGTCTTGAGGTCGGAGCTTTTCCAGAGGCGGCCCCCCGGGGCCGGCATTTTGTAGCGATGAGATG
>OGQO01002225.1_pt1 | contig 15674 bp, 10 predicted proteins | sample 1553241 | NCBI WGS metagenome assembly OGQO01 (sample SAMEA2579933, study PRJEB22360) | human gut metagenome | biome: human gut; feature: human-associated habitat; material: faeces | place: Denmark | collected 2008/2010
AGCGCCCTGGCAATGGCCGCCCTCTGGCACTGCCCGCCGCTGACCTGATGCGGATAACGGTCCAGCAGGGCAGGTGACAGTTTGACTGTGGCCAGTGCGGCTTCGATAATCTCGCTGCTGTCAGGCAGATCAAATATCTGCAGCGGTTCACGCAGGCTGGCACCCAATTTCAGCAGCGGATCAAAAAAGCTTTCAGGACGCTGCGATATGAACTGTACTTGCTGGCGAAAGGGTTTCAGCTGTTTCTGAGACAGCTGAGTCACGTCCTGCGTCTGAAAGATGATACGGCCGCTGTCTGTCGGCAGAAGCCGCAGCAATACACGTGCCAGAGTACTTTTGCCGCAGCCGCTGGGTCCCATCATACCGACTGCTTCTCCGGCAGCGATCTGCAGACTGCAGCTTTGTAAAACATCGTATTGCCTGCCGCTGCTGCGGTCCCAATATTTTTTAGAAACTTCGACAGCTTCAAGCATAGAGGAAGCACCTCACTTTCGCGGTGCCGCTGTCATAGACAGGCGGGACTTCCTGCAGACAGCGTTTTTGACAGCTGGGGCATCGCGGCGCAAACCGACAGCCGGGCAAATGATCCTGCGGTAATGGCGGCAGGCCAGGCAGCGGCTGAAAGCCGTTTTCCGGCAGTGCTGCCAAGAAAGCCTGGGTATATGGATGGCGTGGGCCGGTAAGGACTTGGGGACCGTATTCGACGATCTGGCCGGCATACATAACGGCGATGTCGGCGCAGATAGAACGTGCCAGCTGTAAGTCGTGGGTGATGATGAGCATACCCAGTGACTGGCTGGTTTTTATTTTCTGCAGATTTTCATAAACAACGCCGCAGGCTGTTTCGTCCAGTCCTTTGGTAGGTTCGTCGGCCAGAAGCCACAGGGGCGAGCAGCAAATACTCATCGCGCATAATACGCGCTGCAGCATACCTCCCGAAAGCTCATGCGGATAAGCGGCGAGTACGCGCTCTGCATCCGGTAATCCGAAAAAGGTCAGCAGCTGTTGCTTGCGCTGGTTGGTTTTATCATTGAGTCCGGCAGTCTGCAGGATATCGTCGAATTGCCTGCCTATTGTGCGCAGCGGGTTGAGTGAGTCGCCGGGATTTTGGGGTATCAGGGCGATTTGCTGTCCGTAAAAACCGGGCAGGGAAGTGTTGTCTGCCAGAATATCTGTACTGTGGTAGAAAATATTGCCGCTGCGAGCGACATAATCGGGAAGAATGCCTAAAATAGCCTGCCCCAAAACGGATTTACCGCAGCCGCTTTCTCCGATGATAGCAGTGATTTGTTGGTGACGGAAGCAGATGTCAACACCGTCAACTGCCCGAACCAGTCCACCGGGGACAGGAAAGTGCACGTAAAGCTGATGCAGCACCAGATCAAGTGCTGCAGAGTTTAAAGTTACCATTTACGCACCTCATTAAAGCGTACATCCAGTTTGTCACGCATAAATTCGCCCAGATTATTGATAGCGTAGATCAGAAAAAATATGCAGGCTCCGGGTATCAAAATCAGATGCGGTGAACTGCGATAATACAAAACAGCATCGCTGACCATCACGCTCCAGTCGGGAGTCGGCGGCTGAACGCCAAGGCCGAGGAAGCTGAGTCCGGCAATGGACAGAATACTGCGTCCCACACGGATAGTGAACAGAATAAGCAGCTTGTTGACAATATTGGGAATGATGTGATGCAGCAGCAGCCGACTGTCACTGCATCCCAGACAGCGCAGACCTTCGATGAAAGGTTCTTCTTTAAGCTGCATGACTTCAGCGCGCACGATACGGGAAAACCCGGCCCAGGAGGTAATGACCAGCGCCAGTACCAGACTTTTGATGCTGGGACCGAAAATGCCGGCAATGGCGATCATAAAGCAGCTGCCCGGAATGCCTTGGAAAATGTTGCTGGCGACAGTGCACAGCATATCCAATTTGCCGCCGTAAAAGCCGCAGAAGAGACCGATTACCAGGCCGACACCAAGCGACAGAATTGCCGAAGCCAGTGAAAGCAGGATCGAAGCACGGCCACCGTAAAGAATGCGGCTGAACATATCGCGTCCCAGAGCGTCAGTACCAAAAAAATGCTGCCAGGAGGGCGGCTGCAGACGGTTTGCCATATCGGGTTCAAAGGGATTGTGTGTAACCAGGAGCGGTGCCAGGATACTGGCGCCGATAATGAGCAGCAGCACACTGGCCGCACAGTAAAATTGCAGGTTTGATTTTTTCATGACCGCTCACCCAGCTTTATCTTGGGATTGAGATAAGCGATCAGCAGATCGACCGTTACCATCACCAGGATCAGCGTACAGCCGCTGACCAGAACATAAGCCTGCAGCACCGGATAGTCACGGTAGAGGATGGCTTCCAGTGCCATGCTGCTGATACCGGGGATAGCAAAAATGCTTTCGGCTATTACAGAACCGCCCAGAACGCTGGCAAAATAATTGCCCAGCAGAGCGATGACGGGGATAATGGCATTAGGCAGGGCATAGCGTGTGAGCAGGTTGAATTTATTGATTCCACGTACTTTGGCGACCAGAAAATACTGACGGCCAAATTCTGTCAGCAGTGCGCCGCGCATAAAGCGGCAGACAGTGGCCATGGTGGCAAAAGCCAGAACGAAAGCCGGCAGCAGGAAATATTTCAGGCTGCCCGTACCGCTGGTGGGAAGCCAGCGCAGCTGTTCGCTGAAAATAAGGATCAGGATCAAAGCCAGCCAGAAACCGGGAATCGAGAGCATGATATTAGTAAGGTTTTTGACGAAGTTATCAAAAAAGCTGCCGCGGTAAACTGCACAGATGCTGCCAAAAAAGATACCGCCCACACCTGCCATCAGCAGCGCGAGTACAGCCAGCTCCAGCGTCACAGGCAGGCGCTGCGCGATCTCGGCGGCAATGTCGCGGCCGGTGATATAGCTGCTGCCAAGATCGCCCTGCAGAACTCCCATCAGCCACAGACCGTAGCGCAGCCACAGTGGTTTATTCAAACCAAGTTCTTCGCGCATCGCTTCGAGCTGTTCTTCGCTGGGGGCATATAATCCGTCCTGATTCAGGACAAATTCAGCCGGATCGCCGGGTGATAAGACGCCCAGTATAAAAGCCAGCAGGCTGATGCCCAGCAATACGGGCACAGCAGTCAGGATTCTTTTACAGCAATAACTAATCATCAGTCTATCAACTCAATTTCTGCTAAATTAACGCCGTAAACCAGCGCTTCATAATTTTTTAAACGTTTGCTGTAAGCAACGATGCTGCGGTCGTTGAATAACGGTACTACAGGCTGGTCTTCGATGGAAATAAGCTGCAACCGATCATAAATGGCACGGCGTTTATTTTCATCTGTGCAATGCTTGGCCTCCTGCAGTAAAGCTGCGACCTCATGATTTTGGTAAGCCAGGCAGCTGATCTTATTGCGGCTGCCGTCCGGCATCATAAAAGTATAAAAAATACTGTAGGGGTCGCCGTTAGGCAAGCCCTGCTGTACGCGGGCAATGTCATAGTCGCCTCGGCGCATCTGCCGGGCCATGGTGGCATATTCCAGCGATTGGATCGTCACATCGAGGCCAATGATTTGCAGCCAGTATGAGATCAGTTCTGCTTCGCCTTTCTGCAGCGGTTCGCCGCCATTGATGCAGTAGACCACTTCGCAGCGTTGTCCGCCTAACACTTCACGGGCCAGTTTTCGCGCCTTTTCGGGGTCATATTCTACCGGATAGTCTTTATAATAAGGGCTGGTGTAGTTCAAAAGATTGGCAGTTGGTTCGGCATAGTTTAAATATAATGCCTGGACCAGATCTTTTCTGTCGATCGCCAGGCTGACGGCCTGACGCATACGTACATCGTTAAAAGGAAATCTGCTGCCGTTCAGGGCCAAAAAGCGGATCATCGTCGATTTATTGGTCGATATTGCAAAACGGTCATCCTGTTTGATTTCCTCAGCCAAAAAGGGCGGAATGGCGTTGATGTCCAGAACTCCTAAAATTTCGCCGGCCTTTAAGGCCGCATAACGGACGTCGGGATTGGGAATATTCCTGACTACTATCTCTGGCACCTTTGCTTTAGTGCCGTAATAAGTATCGCTGCGGGTAAGGCGGACATATTTGTTCAGTACGTTTTCAGTGATCTTATAAGGCCCTGTACCTATAGCGAAGCCCTGAAAATTGCCGTCGGGAGCAAAGCATTCCGGGGCATAGACAGGGCTGCCGAAGTCGATCATTTTATACAGCTGGTTGACGTTGGGCTCGGCAAAAAGGAATTTTAAGGTGTAATCGTCGATTTTTTCGTAACGAATCAGCGACGGATAAAAGGTTTTGATATCCAGACCATAAAAAGAGGAACGTTTGACGCCTAATTTCATCCGCTCAAAGTTTTTGATAACGGCATCGGCATTAAAAGGGCTGCCGTTGTGGAACTGTACGCCCCGGCGCAGATGGAAGATCCATTCTTTGCCGCCGTCCTTCATCTCCCAGCCTGTGGCCAGGCAGGGTTTGGGCAGGCCGTTTTCATCTTTGGTGATCAGTGGTTCCCAAACGCCTAAAATCTTGCTGCAATAGTAACCGTCTTTTTCGCCTGGGGCCAAATTTCTGCCGGCAGCTAAAACAACGGCGTTGTTTTCAGCTGTGATATTTTTTTCCTGTTCTGAGGCAGTTTGCTGCACGCCGCAGCCGCCAAGCAAAAGCACGGCTGTCGTAAGCAGCAGTAACAGGGGCTTATAAAAATGTTTCATATTTTCATCCCAGATTTATTTTTTACAGAAATAATAACAGTAGTGCGCGGCTGGCTGATCGTATATCGTCCGTCTGTAAAAGCTGCCTGTCCGGTAAAAGCCTGCAAAAGCTTTGCCTGCTGCTCATGAAAGATTTGCGCAGTCAAATCAGCCTGCATTTCCTGACTTACATCAGCCAGGTCGAGGAAATACTTCTTTTTGGGGTAAGTTAGAAATTCTACGTTGGCCTGCAGACCAAGCCGCCATAAAAGCAGCGGCAGCAGCTGATAATCAAGACATTCAGGACAGGACACGCCGTTTTTCTGATAAAGGCTGTAAAAGAACGGCCGCTGGATAGTTCTGACGATGATAAAGCCCTGGGTACTGTAAGCGTGCATTTTCAATAAAGCGCTTTTTATGTCGCGGATACGGTAGAGTGAATTGACACTGACGATGTAGTCGAATACAGCGTCAGTTGTAAAATCTTCCCATTTGCCTGCCTGCGTGCGAATATTGCCGATACCTTCGGCAAGCCGCCTCTCTTCAAGCACAGCCAGCATGGCAGGTGAAAAATCAAGACCGAGGATCTGCTGAGAATATTGTGCCATCAGCAAAGTGAAATTACCGCTACCGCAGCCTATTTCTAAGATGGTTTTATTCCTGCCCAGAAGGCCGGCCAGTTTATCGGCAATCAGGCCGGTATCGTGATTGAGATTATATTCCTGTGTATATCGCGGCGCCAGCCGGACCCAAAAATCATTTTCTGCCTGGTCATTGAATTTGCGGTTGTCGGTATCGCCGGCAGCGTTCCAGCCAAAGGTTTCCTGCCAGACTGCGTTGAAGTCGATATCGGTGAAATTAAGCATAGCGGTAACTGCCTCCTGCTATTACAAAATCAAAGAGGGCATACATACCCTCTTTGATAATGGAAGTGAAAATTAAATGTCGAAGGTTGCGGACAGCATCAGGGTACGCGGGCTGGATAAGATCAGATTATTACCATAGGCAGTCCAGTAGTTTTTATCAGTAAGGTTGTAGCACATTGCAGTCAAGGTAACAGGAGTTTTGTTGAAAGCAGTTTTATAATTGACACCCAAGTCGTAAGTCATATAAGAAGGGGTCTGCAGCTGTTCATTATAAATATCGGCTTTACCGGTGTACATTGCCCGTCCGACAATACTGAATTTTTCATCCGGATTATATTCCAGTACGGCCACAGCATTCCATTTGGCCGCACCATTGACAGTTTTACCGTCGTTAGTACCGTTTTGGGTTTTGTTTTGAGTGGCATCCAAATACATCAGACCGCCCATGAAATTCCACTTATCGGCGAGTTTACCATTCACAGACAATTCTATCCCCTGGTATTCCTGTTCGCCATCCTGCTGCAAATACATATCGCTGCCTTTGTAGACGTCGATGTTGTTGGCTTGCTTGATGTTAAAAATACCTAAGCTGGTAAGGAAGCCGGCATTGGCATATTTAAAGCCGATTTCATTTTGTTTGGTTTTGGCAGGATTCAAGACTTCACCGGCATTAGCATATTTGCTGGCAACAATAGTGCCCTTATCAAAATTTTCAGAATGACTGGCATACAAAGAAGTATGCTCATCGGGCTGATAAACAAAACCATAAGTGGGGCATAAAGCATCGCTGCCAACGGTTTGAGTTACTCGTCCGGTAATTTTATTATAGCTGTCGACCGAAGCATTATGCTTGTGAACGCCCAGTAAAAGCTGGGCTTTTTTATATTTTACAGTGTCAGCTAAAGAGATACCCCAATACTGATCTTTACTGCTCAAACCGGTTTCTATTGAGGGATACCAGACATTGTTGCCCTGCAGGCCGCTGTAAATATTGCCGCTGACACTGCCCATACTGCCATTGTTATACATGTTTTTGGCGCCTTCGATACTGTGCCAGGCTTTGTCCAGGGCTAAGGTTACATCGTGATTTACTGCGCCGGTTTTAATATTGCCGTTGATACCGAGCTGGGCATAATAATTTTTGGTAACAGTTTGTGTGGACATTAAATTATTACTGACATCGCCTTTGTCATTGATCATAACGAAATTACTGCTGGCGCCGATGATGTTTCTTTGCAGTTTGTTGCTGTTCATGCCGGCGTTCAGAAACCATTTCCAGTCGGCATTCATTTTTTGTTCATGGTTTAAAGCAATGATGTATCCTTCTGATTCTTTGGCCAATCCATCAAAACCGTAATTTTTGCTTGCTTCAGGAGCGCTTGGCACTTTGGTGATTTCTTTGCCGATCGCGGCTGCTTTTAATGAGAACCAGCGTGCGCCGCCTTCGATATTTAAATGCCGGTAGCCAACAAGTAAATTGGTGTTGCTTTTTTTATCACGGTGGTCGATGTTGGCAAAAATACCTTGGGCTTCCATATCATTGCTGTCAATAGCGGTATTGCCATTCAGTAATTCCGTATTGATACGTACGCCCCATTCTTTGTCTTTGCCGAAACGACGGCTGACATCCAGGTATTCACCAAAAGACCCTTTGCCTGAAAAAGTTTGGCGGTAACGTGTAAGCGGTGCCTCTGTTGCTTTTTTGGAGACAAAATTAACTATACCGCCGGCTGCCGTGGTTTCATAGGTGCTGGGAATACCGGTAATGCCGCTGTTAGGGCCGGAAATAAATTGAATGTCGCCGATCATAAAGGTAGGGGCGGCAAATTGAGTCATTAGACCGGGGATACCGTTTAGGTAGGAACTGGTACCGTTGCCTTTGATGCCGCGGATAGAGAAATCGTTGTGCAAAGTCGTGCCTTGAATCCGCACAGCCGGGTTATTTGCTAAAATGCTTTGTAAAGGCTGATTGGGGCCGCCGAAAGTCTCAATGGTTTTTTGCGTGATGTTCATATTGCTGAAAGGCACGTCCAGGACGCTTTTTTCGCCTAAAATGCCGATACTGCCTTTGGTTTTTACATAACTGCCAGGCAGGGCGTCTTTATCGGCTTCGACAACGACTTCGTCCAGGTCGTGTGTCATGGTTTCTTCAGCACCGACAGGCAGTACGAAGCCAGTGCTGGCAACTGCGCATAAAACGGCCATTGCTAAAATTTTCTTTTTACTGCTTACCATTCAATAAACACCTCTTAAATTTATTATTAGATTTTCCAGGCATGCAAGAGCATACCTGGATTGTGCTGCTTAAAGCAGGGCTGTAGTTTGTTAAATATCAAACTGTGCGGAGAGCATCATTGTGCGAGGCGCACCTAACGCAACGGAGGTTCCGCGGGATATCCAGTAATCTTTGCCCAACACGTTGTAGCACATAGCACTTAAGGTAACAGGTGTGGAATTGATTTTGGTTTTATGTTTATAACCGATATCAAAGGTCATATAATCGGGGGCCATAACTCCGTTATCATTAACATGGGATTTACCAACGTAGTTCATACGGAAAATGGCTGAATTATTCTGGTCTGCTTCATATTCAGTAGCTAAAACAGCGTTCCATTTAGGTGTACCGGTAGCGTAACGGCCTTCGAGGTGCTCACTGCCTTTAGCAAGCTTTTCACGTTTGCCGTTAAGATACATCAGGCCGCCCATAACATTCCATTTAGGAGCTACTTTACCTGCCAAAGAGTATTCAACGCCTTTGAATTTATTTTCACCGTTTTGTGTATAAAGATCTGCTTTACCTATTTCAGGATTTGCTTCTCTGATATAACTGGCTTGATTAAGCTCAAAGAGTGCCAGACTGTGCAGGATCTCACCGCTGCGGTATTTGACACCGATTTCTGTTTGTTTATTTTTGATGGGATCAAAAATCTCACCAGCATTAGCATAAGAGGTGCCTACTTCTACCGGTTTAGTGTAGGATTGGGCGTAGCTGGCGTATACTGATAAATTTTCGATAGGCTTATAGGCGATAGCAAAGGTAGGATTCAAGGAATCCTTGCTGACTTTGGCGCCGGAAGCACTTTCAGTTTCTGTATCGCGGTATTGCAGTGCCGCATATAATGAGGCTTTGCCAAATTCAAAGCGGTCGGCCAGGGTTGCTGCATAAGCGTGTTCCTTGCTATAACCCAGGTCGTCAAAGCCAACACCAAAAATAGGTGTTCCGACAATGTGAACGCCGTTCCAGAGGTCGCCGGCGATAGTGGCCTGACCTGTTTTACTGCCGGTATTCAGAGCTTTGCTTTTATACATGAAATAATCCACGGCAAAAGACAAATCATTTTTTACATTACCGATGGCTGCCTTGTTAGAAACGCCGACCTGCCAGTAGGTACTGGTACTGTCGGAGATATAATCGCGGAATTTACCGGAAAGTTTGCCGTTGTCGCCGAGCGTCAGCGAACCGCTGTTAGGATCGTATTTATGTTCGGAATAGTGGCCGTAACCGCCGTTGATAAAACCGCTCCATTTATCGCTGAATTTTTGGATGTGATTCAAAGTGAACAGCATACCGTGATTATATTTGGTCTGGCCGTCAAAGCTGAGGTTGTTTTTACCGTCAGGCGCATCGGCAAGTTTGCCTGCTTTTACGCCGCTGGCACTGAGCCAGCGCTGGCCGCCGTCGACTTTCCAGTCATAATAGCCGCCGAAAAGATTAGTAGTGCTTTTAACATCCTGATGATCTAAGTTGATATAAATGCTTTTGTCGCGTACATCGGCACCTTCCATAGAAAGACCGCCGTCTTCATTGTGTGCGTTGACTCTGATGCCCCATTCATTGTTTTTACCAAAGCGGCGGCCGACATCAAGGTCTTCGGTCCAGGTGCTGCGTCCGGAAAAACGCTGTGTATAGCGGGTGACAGGGTCTGTAGTAGCACGTTTGGTTGTACCGTTCAGCAGTCCTGCCGGCGCATCGGTGCCATTGGTACCGTTGTTGGAAAAAGTGGCGCCGTTGAGGACAGTATTAGGACCTGAAACGATATCGACGCTGCTGAGTACATAAGTCGGAATGCTGCGGGTCTGATTGAACATGTTGGGGATGCCGTTGATATAGTAGTGAGAAGCGTTCATATTGACGCCGCGCATACTGAAATCTGTATACATCGGTGAAGGGCTGCCTACACGAATAGACGGACTGTTGGCCAGAACGCCGTTAAGCGGTTGATTGGGGTCATAAAAGGTCATGATGGTTTTTTCAGTGTATTTTTTCTGAGTAAAAGGCACATCGATTGCTTTGATATTGCCCAAAATGCCAACTCTGTCGTTGTTGGCTATAAATCCCCCCGGCAGAGCGTCTCTGTCGGCTTCGACGATGACTTCGTCCAGATCGTGCTGCATCGTTTCTTCAGCGCTGGCAGGCAGTACGAAGCCGACGCTGGCAACGGCGCATAATACGGCCATTGCCAAAAATTTCTTTTTCCCATTCATCTGTAAAACACCTCGTTAAATAAATTTATCTTCAATCTTGTGACCGAGCTGTCCGAGTTTCGCGTGTCAGCAAGATTAAGAGCAAAAGAAAACGCTTTTCTGCGCACAAAGACAGAAAAGCGTAAACAAGCTTTTAACGCTCCCTCCTGTCGTTCGCAGGATCGTAATGGGCTATAATCAGGCAGTTCTTCTGGCTCTGCGTCATAGCGTACCTCGCCTTCCCGGTTTCCCAGTGACGTTTTGAGGCTTGCTCGGCATTACAGCGGCGGGACCGCATCGGCATTGCACCGATTTCTCTGTTAGGCAATAATGCACCTGATCATTGATATTCAATTAGTGAATAAAAAGTTCTGAAAAGATAAAAAACTTAAATCATTGCTTTGTATTATAGCACTTTGCCCCCCCCCCGCAAGCAAAAGTTTTCCACAGGCGTATAAAATGGGAAGTGATAGTTTTTATATAAAAAAATAGTACCTGATTTTGTCAGGTACTATTTTTATGAACTGTTAAGAGCAAGTATGATTACTCAGTGTAATTTATTTAATTAGCCTGATATGTTTATGACCATCTGCCATAGTGACATTAGTTTTGACATTATACATAGCGTTAATATTTATTTCTGTCAAAACATCTTCTGTTATACCATAGGCAAAAATATGAGAATCTTTTAACATAAGTATTTTATCGCAGAACATTGCTGCAAGATTCAGGTCGTGGATAGTCATTATTACAGAAATATTACCGGCTTTGGCCAGATCAGTGATTGTTTGCAGGATGAAAAGTTGATTGTGCAAATCCAGACTGCTGGTAGGTTCGTCCAAAATAATGCATTGCGGCTGCTGCGCCAGAGCACGGGCGATAAAAACGCGCTGGCGCTCGCCGCCGCTCATGGCTTTGATACTGCGAAAAGCGAAGTTTTCAAGCTGCATTTGCCGCAGAATATTAAAAACAATAGTACGATCTTGATGGGAATACTGATTTTGAGTATAAGGAAGGCGTCCCATCATGACGGCATCGATGACGTTCATAGCGAAAAAATCACCGGTGTATTGAGGGACATAGGCGATTATTTTAGCAATATCTTTTGGCGTCATATTGTCAAGCTTTTGACCATCAAAAAGGATTTCGCCACTGTCGGGAGATAAAATATGATTGATACATTTGATGAATGTGGTTTTACCAGTTCCGTTAGGCCCTAAAATACCCAGAACTTCACCCTGATTTACAGAGAGGGAAATATTATTGAGGATTTTTTTGTTTTTATCATAGCCAAAGGAGATGTTTTCGATTTGCAAAGCCATTATAAATCACTCTTCCTGGTTCGGAGAATAAGATGGATAAAAATAGGTACACCTATAAAAGATACTACGATGCCAACAGGGACATTTACCGGATATAAAATGAATATGCCAAGAGTATCAGCCAGAAGCAATAAACCGGCACCAATCAGACCGGACATTGGAAATAAAAAAGTATGGTCGTTACCAACAAGAAATCTTGCGATATGAGGTGCGATCAGACCGACAAAACCGATAACTCCTGTAAAGCTTATAATAGTCGCAGTGATAAGAACGGCTAAAAACATAGTTTTTCCACGTAGTTTTTCTGGATTGATACCTAAACTTTTTACAAGTTCATCATCACTGCCGGCAATTGCGTTCCATTGTAAAAGCAGTTTAAAGGAGTATAAAGAACATATCAGTACGACTATGCCTATAATAATCACAGCATCCCAGTTAGCTCTGTTAAATGTACCGAAAGTCCATTGTACTACAGCCGCTAATTTATTTTCTTGTGCAAAAAACTGTAAAGATGCAGTAAGTGCGGCAAAGAAATAATTTAGTGCAATACCGACCAAAATTATGGAATTAGCTGTAACACCAATTTTGTTGGCAACTAGAAAAACTATACACAGGCTGAACATGGCAGAAAAAAATGCGCTGCCTATTATCAGAAAGTTATTAAAAAAGATTGTAGCGTTACCAAATACGATACAAAGTGATGCGCCAAATGCGGCTGCCGATGATACTCCTAATGTAAATGGACTGACTAAGAAGTTGCGTGTTACAGATTGCATCATCATGCCTGAAATAGAGAGACCTGCTCCTGCAAGCAGTGCCAGACAAAGTCGCGGTAAACGCAAAAAAATGATTATTTTGTCAATGGCTGCTGTTTCTGCAGCGATTGTGTGATTAAAAAGATAATTATATATCGCCGTCAGACTTCTCGAAAAACCTGTATCAGTGCCATAGGAGAGGCAGAATAAAGCAATGAAAGTTACGATAACTGCAAGGTATAGAATTTTACGATGATTTTTTTGTTTATAGATTTTATATTCTTCTTCTATCAACATAATTATGCCTTTCAATAATCAAGACTCATTTCCGGATAGGTGTGACCAGGCTGGTAGGTTAGTTTTAAATATTGATTAAGCCATATTTTGAAAACTTTTTCCGGATGTAGCTCTGGTAAATATTCAGGATATAAAAATTTGGCAACGTAAAGAACACCGATGATTTTAGACGCGCCGCAATGCGCAAAATATGATAGCTGAAAAATTTTGTCGTTTTTAACTGCATCTATTTCGTCCCAGCCAGGGCGTGAAAGCAGATCTTCTTTTATCAATTTTTGTTCTTCAAAAGTAGGAGGCTTATATGAATATTTCCAGCGCCTGTCAGACATTTTTACAATATACTGAGGATTTCTTAAAATTACAGCTTCCGGGGTAATGTGACGTTCTACGGCATCTTCCATAATATTTATGCCTCCTGTATATTTAACCAAACTATAGAAATAGCTTCCCGGCATGGTGGTTGCGCCGGGACCGCCGCATTCAAAATAGACTGTTTTTTTATCAGATATATTATTTAATTGTTTTTTGACATATTCAAACTGACCGCCAAAAAAGGCCTTTATCTGAGCTGCTTGTTTTTCGCGGTTAAAAATTTTACCTAATAAGTCACAATTATCGGCAAATTTTTCTAAATCATGGGTATCTATGACAATGACTTTAATACCGAAAGCAGATAATTTTTCCTGAGCGTCAAACCAGCTGCCTTTACTTGAAATAAGCAGAGCCTGGGGGTTTAGCGCCACTACTTTTTCGTAGTTGATGGCGAGTCCTTCTCTGGAACAGATCAACTGATCTTTTGTAAATTGATTATGAAAGGCTTCATTGTTCCATAAAATATTTTGATCAATGCCTACTATTGTTCCTAAACAGCCAATGGCAGCGACCATTTCTGTAAGATCTGTATTATAAGCATTGGCGATTGCAACGCGTGTTAAAGGCTGATTTAATTCGATTTTTCTGTTCAGGCTGTCATAAACGATTATTTGAGCATCCGGATGGTCATTTTCAGAATGGTTTTTGCTGATGAAAGAATTATAAAATAAAGCTGAAAAAATACAGATACAGATGATAAAATTTTTTTTGTTTTTGTAGAACTTATTTTCCATTGTTGTACTCCAAAATAGAAATTAAGGGAGAAGTTAAAGGCTTCTCCCTTAAAACAGTTAGTGTTTAAAGATCAAATTGTGCAGAGAGCATAAAGGTACGGGGAGTGCCTATCGCAATATTACCATTGCTGTAACCACCCTGAGGAATCCAGTAATCTTTATTTAAAACATTGTAACATGTAGCACTGATTGTTATCGGAGTGGTGCCTAATTTTGCTTTATGGCTTATACCAAGATCAAAAACCAGCGAAGAAGGAACAGTAAATTTCTCGTTATTGATTTTGGCAGTACCTGTATAGATCCCTCTTCCCCAGACAGAGGTTTTGGTATCTGGTGTATATTCAGCGGTTAAAACTGCATTCCATTTTGCTACGCCGTTGACAGCAATGCCATCTAAATTGCCGGTTTTAGTTTTTTTCTGCTCGGCATTTAAATACATTAAACCTCCCATTAAAGTCCATTTATCACTTACTTTACCATTAATAGAAAACTCTATGCCCTTGTATTCGTTTTCTCCATTGTTAGTAAGGAAGGGTTTGGCAATTCCGGATTGATATTGAACTTTTTGGCTTTCCTTAGTGATTTCAAAAGCACTTAATGAGGTCAGTAACTGTCCCATTTTATATTTGATACCGATTTCATTTTGTTTAGTTTTGGCAGGATCAAGAATAGATCCTTCATTGGCATAGTCTTTGCCAATAACGCTGCCGGCGGAAAAACTTTCCGAGTGGGATGTATATAAAGATAATTTATCAGTGGGTTTGTACATGATACCATAGGTCGGACTGGTTGCATCAGCTTTAACGCCTGATTTGCCATAGGATAGGGTTTCTGCATGATGTCCATGCAGACCTAATAGAAGGTTGGCTTTACCAATTTCGATGTTGTCAGCTAAAGTCCAGCCCCAGTAGTTGGTTCTGCTGCTTCTGTAAAAACCGTTGTGGTTTATATCTAATGCTGGTATTTTTCCGTCGTAACGACCTTCATAAATATTACCGGCATTTGGAGTATCTACCATACTGGTACCGCCGTTAGAATATTGGCTGTATCCGTATTTCCACATTCTGTCTACTGTTCCGGCTAAATTATGAGTCAGAGCACCTGTTGTAAGTTTGCCCTTTAACCCTGTTTGTAGATAATATGAATCCATGGGGAACCCGCCATCGCGATCAGAATGGGCTGTAAATGTTCCGTCATTGTCAGTTATGATATAAGGATCGACTGCACGCCAGGTGATATTTTTATACAGATCGTATCTGCTGTAACCTCCGTTGAAAAATGCAACTACCTCTTTACCGATTTTTTGTTCATGGTTCAGAGTAACCATCCATGTGTCTAAAGCGGCTTCCTGACCGTCATAACCGTAATTTAAAGTATTTTTAGGAGCTGACGGCATTTGTGTGACGTCGTTACCTAGTTGAAAAGCGCCGCGGGGATTTTTAATTTTTGACTGGCGGTAACCTGCGAATAGATTTGAAGAGCTGTTTTCGTCACGATGGTCTAAATTGATAAAAATATCACGGTTGGTAAGTTCTTCGTCGTCAACACTGGTGTTGCCGCTGATATTTTCTGCATTGATACGAAGTCCCCACGATTTATTTTTCCCGAAACGCTGACCGATATCAATAATCTGGCCGTAGGTACTTTTGCCGGAAAAAATTTGTGTGATGCGGTTAATTGGTTCATCGGCAGCTTTTTTTGATACCATATTGACCATACCACCGGCAGATTCATTCAGCGTAGTACCTTCTATGCCCATATTTGGTCCGGCATTGACTTCAATTCTTTCGGCAAAATTTGTCGGGATAGTAGATTGAGTAAACATTCCTGGAACACCGTTGACGTATAGGGCATAACCTGTAGTATGGATGCCTCGGATCGAAAAATCATTATAGAGTCCATAGCTGCTGCTTCGTACTGATGGAGTATTGATCAGTACACTTGTCAAAGGCGCTGTTGGATCGTTAAATTTTTCAATAGTTTTGTTGGAAAAACTGGTTTTGGTAAAGGGAATATTCATGATACTACCTTCTCCTAAAATACCATTTTTGCTTTTTGATATAATATATCCCCCCGGCAGAGCGTCTCTGTCAGCTTCGACGATAACTTCGTCCAGATCGTGCTGCATCGTTTCTTCAGCGCTGGCAGGCAGTACGAAGC
>OGQO01002229.1_pt1 | contig 15643 bp, 16 predicted proteins | sample 1553241 | NCBI WGS metagenome assembly OGQO01 (sample SAMEA2579933, study PRJEB22360) | human gut metagenome | biome: human gut; feature: human-associated habitat; material: faeces | place: Denmark | collected 2008/2010
ATGTTGTTTATCAATCAGTTAGAAAATACGTGTTTTTTGAGTGACGAAGTCAGGAGCGAATAACGAGCAATAAAAAAGCCGCATCGCGAAAATTGCAATGCAGCTTTTTTTGGATTTATGATTGCTTATGATTTACTTCACCTTAGCAACGATAGCCTTGAAAGCCTCTGGGTTGTTTACAGCGAGGTCAGCGAGAACCTTACGGTTGATCTCGATACCAGCCTTATGCAGAGCACCCATCAGAGTAGAATAAGTCATATTCTCGAGGCGGGCAGCAGCGTTGATACGCTGAATCCACAACGCACGGAAAGTACGCTTCTTGTTGCGGCGATCGCGGTAAGCATAGGTAAGACCCTTCTCCCAAGTGTTCTTGGCTACGGTCCATACATTCTTACGCGCTCCATAGTAACCACGTGTAAGCTTTAAAATTCTTTTTCTTTTTGCTCTTGAAGCAACATGATTTACTGATCTTGGCATAGTTTCTTCTTACTTTAAAAATGTTAGACAATAGGATTAACGGAGACGCAGCAAATCACGTACCTGCTTAACGTTGCTAGGATCAACGATTGCAGTGTGAACCAAATTACGCTTCTGCTTCTTTGTTTTCTTAGTCATGATGTGACTGTGGTAAGCGTGACGTCTCTTAATCTTACCTGTACCAGTGAAACGAAATCTCTTCTTTGCACCGGAGTTTGTCTTTACTTTTGGCATTTTTTTTAATGTTTAAATGGTTATTTATTATGCGGTGGCAACGTATATACCAAGACGTTACGCACCTGTTATTTTCTCTTATATATTACTTCTGAAGCTTCTTCAGAGCATCGGCACCATTTTTGGCGTTAGCGAAGAGTCCTCCGTTAGCAGGAGTCTCAGCAGTTTCTGTAGTCCCCTCTTCTTTTGTCTGACCCTTGGCCTCAGCTTCACGGCGCTCTCTATCCATCTTCTGCTGACTCTTCTTGGCTACGCCGGCTTTCTTTGGAGAGAGATATAGGAACATCTTCTTGCCTTCCAATGCAGGCATCTGCTCCACCTTGCCATATTCCTCAAGATCGTTGGCGAAACGCAACAACAGAACTTCTCCCTGCTCCTTGAAGAGGATAGAACGGCCACGGAAGAACACGAAAGCACGAACCTTGTTGCCTTCCTCGAGAAATTCCTTGGCATGCTTGAGTTTGAAGTTGTAGTCATGGTCATCGGTCTGTGGTCCGAAACGAATTTCCTTGACTTCTTGTCTAACTTGCTTTGCCTTCAGTTCCTTTGCACGTTTCTTCTGCTGATAGAGGAATTTGCTATAGTCGATGATACGACATACTGGCGGTTGGGCATTTGGAGAAATCTCTACCAAATCCACGCCCTTGTCTCTTGCTATATCAAGAGCCTGACGTGTAGGCATTACGGTTGAACCATCATCTCCAACAACTCGCACTTCCCTGACGCGAATCTGTTCGTTCACGCGGTACTGGTTTTTCATTTTGTCATTCTTCATTCGACTATTTTACGTTAAGCGGCTGCAAAGTTACGACTTTTTAATGTAAATTGCAAAATTATCATTTCTTTTTTTACATATAAATAGCGAAATATCACTCTGTTAAGTGTAATTCGCAAGAAAATGTCGTTACACGATATAACAAAAGAGATTTTACCTAATGACAGTCAAAAAAAACACAAAACCAAAATAAGGAATAGCATACTACAAAAAGTCCCCGCCACAATGAAGTGACGGGGACATAATATGTAATAAATCGCTATTCAGCCAACTTATTATTTTGTGTTGTCGTTGAAAGTAGCAACACGGTTGAACTCAACCTGCTCGAAGAGCTTGTCTGTTGCACCCATACCCTTAGTTGTAAGGCGGCTTGCAGCAATCTTGTACTTCTTGACGAGGATGCTCTTAACAGCGTCTGCACGCTTCTCAGAAAGTCTCTGGTTCAGCTCCTTAGAACCCTCTGGAGATGCATAACCCTTGATCTCTACAGTAGCCTCTGGATGATTCTTCATGTACTGAGCGATGAGCTCGATGTTAGCGTACTGAGCAGGATCAACTACAGACTTGCCCTGACGGAAGATAACTGTAGGCTGGAGGTTAGTCGCTGTAGCTGGCTTCTCATACTTAGGCTTGCTGTTGCACTCGTCGAGAGCTTTCTGGAGGTCAGCAATCTGACGGTTCTTAGCAGCGAGCTCAGAATCCTTACCGTTCAAGTCGTTGCGCAGATCGTTGATCTTAGCGTTCAAACCGTCGATCTCAGCCTGGTCGCGAACCTGTGCGATAGTGAAGTTGTGTGTACCGTCAGAGTTCTTGAACTTGTAAACAACACCTGCGTTGAGCTGGAAGTCAGCGTAGTTAGCATCGTAGCGAACGCCCTTCTTAGCGCCCTCGAGGTTCCAAACTACTGCTGGCTCAACATATACCTGCCATGCCTTGTCCTTGCCGAGGTTGAAAGCGAAGTCAAGACCAGCCTTAGATGTCAGGAAGTCTACCTTGTCAGCAGAATCCCAAGAGTTTGCATAGTAACGATCGTGATCCTCGCCACCGAATACGTGACCCCAACCAAGACCATAAACGCCGCTTACCTCGAAGAGACGTGGCTCACCTTTGTAACCGCCGAACCAGTTGCTGAAGTTGATTGTAGCGATAAGAGAGGTGTTGATTGAGTTAACCAGAGTATTTGTGTAGTTACCGAAGAGGTTGTTCATTGTACGACCTGTATGATGAAGATCGCTGAAATAAACATTGCTCTCAGCAGCGAGACCGAATACAGGAGTGAAATAGCGACCTACGCGGATACCTGCGTTAGGAGTGATATCCTTGAGCCATGTACCGCCACAGCCGAGCTGTGAAGGATGAATACCTGTTGCAAGACCACCGTTTACACCGATGTACCAATTGTCAAAAGTCTTACTCTCAGTAACTGTCTGAGCAGATGCGGAAACTGCCAAAGCAGCAGCAGCGCACAAAGTAAAGAATTTTTTCATGTTCTTAATCTTTAAAATTAATTATAGATACAGTTTTTACAATCTTTCTACATTCTTGAAGTGCAAAGTAAAACATTTTTCTGATAACAGCCAAACTTTTCTTAACAAATTTATTGCACAAGCTAACTTTTTGCGCAAAATAGTGCAAGAATATCCACCTTATACCTATATATATTAATATGCCATCCCGAGATTGCATATAGCCAACGAATTGTCAAGAGATGATTTGACAAAAAACCCCTCGCAACAAGCTCAAATAGTTATTTTTATGAAATCCATATGCAGACCAACACACTTGTCAACCATTCTCCCCATTAGCCGGTTTACTTGTCAAACTCGCCCACTTATCAAATAATCCATTGCTACCGCTGAATAATTCAGATAGTTTTACTACTTTTGCACTGATGAAACGTATCATACTAATAACTGGCGGACAACGCTCGGGAAAGAGCGTCTTCGCCGAGCGCATGGCATTGGAGCTTTCCCGCAATCCTGTGTACATCGCCACGGCTCACATTTGGGATGAAGAATTCCAGCAGCGCGTGGACAAGCACAAGGAGCGCCGAGGAGAACAGTGGACCAACATCGAAGAGGAAAAACATCTCAGCAAGCTGTATATATATAATAAGGTGGCTGTGATAGACTGCCTGACTCTATGGTGTACGAATTTCTTCTTTTCTGCAGCCAACGATGAAAGCCATCAGCCTGACATCAACGAGACGCTGAAAGATATTGAGGAAGAGTTCGACAAGTTTACCGACCAGGATGCCACATTCATCTTCGTGACCAACGAGATTGGCAGCGGAGGGGTGAGCGGCAATGCCGTACAACGCAGATTCACTGATCTGCTCGGATGGTTCAACCAATACGTTGCGGCCAAGGCTGACGACGTATACCTAACTGTAAGCGGAATTCCGGTGAAGATAAAGTAAGCAAAATATTATTCTATCATGATAAAATTCAATATAGTTTCTCCAGACCATAGCATCAAGGACGAAATACAAGACAAGATTGACAATCTGAACAAGCCGAAAGGTTCGCTGGGAATGCTCGAAGAACTGGCACTGAGGATATGCCTCGTGCAGCATTCTCTCCTCCCAACTCTCTCCCACCCCTGCCACTTGCTTTTTGGAGGTGACCACGGCATAGAGCGAGAAGGAGTCAGCCTGTCGCCAAGAGACGTGACATGGCAACAGATGATAAACTTCACGAAAGGCGGAGGAGGTGTGAACATGTTCTGTCGCCAGCACAACTTCAAGCTCAGAATAATAGATATGGGAGTGGACTACGACCTTAGTTCTTTCCCTGAAATAAGGAACGAGAAGATTGCATGGGGAACAAAAGATTTCCTCCACGAAGCGGCAATGTCGGAAGAGGAGATGGACAAGGCTCTCTCTACGGGAGCAAAGATCATCGACGAATGTGCCGACGAAGGTTGCAACATCGTATGCATAGGCGAGATGGGAATAGCCAACACATCTCCTTCGAGCATCTGGCTGCATCTCATGGGAGGCGTACCACTTGACGACTGTGTGGGAGCCGGATCTGGAGTGGCAGGCAGTCAGTTGAGCCACAAGCATAAGGTATTGAAAGAGGCTGTGGATAAATTCAACAGGGACTTCCCCTATGCCAGCGCTACCGATATGATACGTTATTTCGGAGGTTTCGAGATGGTAGGAGCAATAGGAGCTATGCTGAGAGCCGCCGAACGCAGGATGATAGTGATGGTGGACGGTTTCATAATGTCGGCATGTATGCTTGCGGCAAGCCGCCTACATCCCGAAGTGCTCGACTACGCCATCTTCGGACACTGCGGAGACGAGCACGCCCATGCCAAGATGCTGCAGATAATGAGAGCGAAACCGATTCTGAACATCGGAATGAGATTGGGCGAAGGAACGGGAGCGTTGTGCGCCTACCCTATCATTGAGAGCAGCGTGAGGATGATAAACGAGATGAACAACTTTGAAAATGCAAATATCACTAAATACTTCTAAGTGGAGGCAGAACGTATGGGCAGCGCTCGTATTCTTCACCCGACTGCCTTTCTGGCGTATCTATCAGCCGCCTAAAGAATCGTATAAAGCAGTGGTAGAATACTGGCCCATAGTGGGCTGGCTGACAGGAGGGGCTATGGCGGCAACGATATATTTCGGTTCTATGTATATGCCGCAGAACATAGCCATCGTAGCAGCGATCCTCTTGAGGATATTCATCACTGGAGCGCTGCACGAGGACGGACTGACAGACTTCGTTGACGGGTTCGGCGGAGGAGGCTCCGACAGGCAGAGGATTCTCGACATAATGAAAGACTCACGCATCGGCACGTATGGTGTGCTGGGTATAATATTCTATGAACTGCTGCTCTTTTTCAGCCTTTCGTGTATGCCTCCGATTCTTGCAGCATTGTCTGTATTCGCTGCCGACCCTTATGCCAAGATGCTCGCCGGCCAGATTATACAGATGATGCCGTATGCCAGGACTGAGGAACAATCCAAGGCAAAGAACGTATACCGACGCATGAATATCGGGGCAAGCATATGTCTCGCCTTGCAGGGACTTCTGCCTCTGGGACTGTTCTTCTATCTCACACGGCTTACACTGGAATGGGATCTGATAGTATTCGTTCCATGCGTGGTGATGTATTTCCTCTATAGACTGATATGGAAGAGACTCAAGGGATATACGGGAGACTGCTGCGGAGCACTGTTCCTCCTGATTGAACTCACTACATATCTCACCATCGCCATACTATGGTCGAATGCAATGAAGAGCGCCGCCATGGAAGGAAAGATGCTGGAGTTCATGTGGCATTAAGCCCAAATTATCAAAGACGGACGGGAAAAAGTGACCTTCATATCAGCTTGTTTGCTCGTTTGCTTGTCAACTCGTTAACTTGTCAACTCGTTAACTGAAAAAAACATGAAAGTAATATTAATCAGACACACAAGCGTAGACGTGCCGAAGGGCGTGTGCTACGGACAGACGGACGTTCCCGTGGCGGCAACGTTTACAGAAGAGGCAGAAATGACAAAGAAAGCACTCGGCGACAGAACGTTCGATGCCGTGTTCTCATCACCTCTCACCAGAGCGCGCCTGCTGGCAGACTATTGCGGTTATCCCACCCCCGTCACAGACAACCGACTCATGGAGATGAACATGGGCGACTGGGAAATGAAACGCTACGACGACATCAAGGACGACAACCTGCAGAAATGGTATGATGACTATATGCACGTGGCAACGACAAACGGTGAAAGTTTTCCGATGGTATATGAAAGGGTGGCAGGATTTCTCGACGAACTGAAGCAGAAGCCATACCGCCAGGTGGCCATCTTCGCCCACTGCGGAGTGTTGCTCTGTGCGGGCATCTACGGAGGCCTGTTCAAGGAGGAAGGATGCTTCGAACACACAGTGGAATACGGAGGGATAGAAGAAATCGAGATTTAGGAGTTCGGAATCATTCAGAACGAACTCAACAATTTTCTCCCGACCATGCAAAAGAAAAAATATTCAATTCAGGATAATAAAAATGTTTAGACAATTAGCAATCATTATTGGCTGCCTTGCCGTTGGTGAGTTCATGACATGGCTCACCGGCATCAGCGTGCCATCAAGCATCATTGGAATGCTTCTGCTCACCTTTTTGCTGAAGGTGAAAGTGATAAAACTGGAATGGGTAGAGACGATATCCAATTTCCTTGTGAAAAACATGGGCTTCTTCTTCGTGCCGCCAGGTGTAGCTCTGATGCTCTATTTCGACATTATCGGAAAAGAGATAGTGCCCATAGTGCTCGCCACGACCTTGAGCACCATGCTCGTGCTTGTGGTCACAGGCTGGACACACATCATGACAAGGAAGATAATAAAACGCATAAAAGAAAAAAAACTATAAGCAAATGGATATCCACGAATACCTCAACAACGATTATTTCCTGCTTACGCTGACGTTCGGAGTATATTTCCTCGCCAAGCTCGTAAGAAAAATGCTGCAGCTGCCGGTTTTCAATCCCATCCTGGTCAGCATAGCCTTCATGATATGCTTTCTCACGATAGCCGACATTGATTATGAAACCTACAAGTTAAGCGGTTCGAAGATAGACTTCTGGCTCAAGCCCGCCGTGGTGTCGCTCGGTGTTCCGCTATACAAGCAGCTCCACTCCATAAAGCATGAAATGGTGCCGATATTCATGTCGCAGCTCGTGGGATGCCTTGTCGGCATAGTGTCGGTCGTTGCCCTGGCACAGTATTTCGGTGCATCCCGCATCGTGGTGCTCTCGCTGGCAGCAAAATCTGTCACCACACCAATTGCAATGGAAGTGACACAGAGCATCGGCGGCATACCATCTCTCACCGCCACGATAGTGGTGTTCGTCGGCATCTTCGGAGCCATAACAGGATTCAGAATCCTCAAATACGGCCACATCGGAATGCCCTCATCCCAGGGAATCTCGCTCGGCACAGCATCACATGCCGTGGGAACATCGGCAGCTATGGAACATGGAATGGAGCATGGGGCCTATGCGTCGCTTGGACTTACGCTCAACGGCATATTCACCGCCATACTGACTCCATACATCCTGCAGATGATGGGCATCATATAACAAGTAAGACGAAACAAATCAGGATAATGGAAAATCTGGAAGTGATGGTGACTCTGTTCATCATCGTCATATTGGGCTACGTGCTCTGCAAACTCGGATATATGGGCGACAAGTTCGACCAGAAACTGTCTACTATAGTTATCGACATCACCTGTCCGTCGCTTATCCTCTCGTCGGTAATGGGCGACACGCTGCCCGACCGCACGCTGATTCTACCGCTGTTGGGAGTAAGCATACTGACATACATCATACTCCTGGCATTCGGATTCTTCGTACCGAGATTCATAGCCAAAGACCACGACGCCCAGGGAATGATCGGATTCACACTGATGTTTGCCAACGTTGGTTTCATCGGCTATCCCATAGTGGCATCGATATTCGGACCTCACGCCATATTCTATGCCGCCCTGCTGAACATGCCCAACACCTTCTTCATATTCACAGCCGGCGTGATGCTCATCAAGGGAGAATACAGCATCAAGCAACTCAACCCCAAGATATTGTTCTCGCCGGCAATGATAGCCGCCTTTGCCGCTGCCCTACTTGTGGCATTCAATATCCGCACTCCCGAACTGATAGCCAAGCCGGTAACGATGGTGGGCAACATAACGGTTCCGGCAGCGCTGATGATAATAGGTTCGTCGATGGCACGTCTGCCGCTTCACGACATCATCGGCACCCCGAAGGTCTACGTGGCATCGCTATTGAGACTCTGCATCATTCCTCTATCGCTGTTTTTCCTATTCAAGGCTCTGGGAGTGAGCGAAGTGGTGAATGCCATAAACACCGTAGTCATTGCCATGCCGGCAGCATCCTACGGCACTATGTTCTGTCTGAAATACGGGCGCAACCCTGCTCTCATGACAGAGATCACGTTCATCACCACAGTGGCGTCGATATTCACAATACCGATGATAACGCTGCTGTTCAAATAAGAGTCCGCTGTGTTGTCAGACCTTCTAAGGAGAGGTTACATTTCTCACTCAAATCGTACCAAGGTATTATTTTATCGTCACTTATTCACATTTCAGATGATTATAGCTGATGCTTGCGGTTTTTTTGCTACCTTTGCGACAAAATTGACTGAATAAGAAACTATCAACTAAAAACAAAGAAGAAAATGAATAGCGACCCAAAAGACTGTCTCTATTGCCAGAACAATGAGACATTGCACGATCTGATGATCGAAGTAGCGAAACTCAGCGTTTCACGAGTGTTCATCTTCAAGGAGCAGACCTATCATGGCCGTTGCCTCGTGGCATACAAAGACCATGTGGACGACCTGAACCTTCTGAGCGACGAGGAGCGCAACGCATTCATGGCCGATGTGGCAAAGGTGACACGTGCCATGCAGAAAGTATTCAACCCTGACAAAATTAACTATGGTGCCTATTCCGACACGCTGTCTCACCTCCACTTCCACCTGATACCGAAATACAAGGGCGGACCAGACTTCGGCGGCGTGTTCCAGATGAACCCAAAGAAAGTATATCTCACCGACGCTGAGTATACCGAAATGGCAGAGGCGCTGAAGAAGGAACTCTAACGAAAAATATGAGAATTGACATTATCACCGTGCTCCCAACCATGATCGAAGGCTTCTGCAATGAGTCTATCCTGGCAAGGGCACAGAAGAAAGGACTGGCAGAAATCCATCTGCACAATCTGCGTGACTACTCTGCCGACAAGTGGAAAAGAGTGGACGATTATCCATACGGCGGATTTGCCGGCATGGTGATGCAGTGTGAACCTATAGACCGCTGCATCTCGGCTCTGAAAGCTGAGCGCGACTACGACGAAGTGATTTTCACCTCGCCCGATGGAGAACAGTTCAACCAGCACGTGGCAAACGACCTGTCGATGAAGCAGAACCTCATCATCCTGTGTGGCCACTACAAAGGCATCGACCATCGCATCCGCGAACATCTCATCACTCGCGAGATAAGCATCGGCGACTATGTGCTCACCGGCGGCGAACTTGCTGCTGCCGTTATGGCTGACGCCATCGTACGTATAGTGCCGGGAGTGATAAGCGACGAGCAGAGCGCCCTGTCCGACTGTTTCCAAGACGACATGCTCTCAGCACCTATCTACACCCGACCGGCAGAATACAAAGGCTGGAAAGTGCCCGACATACTGCTCAGCGGCAACGAGGCAAAGATAAAGGATTGGGAGATGGAGCAGAGCTACGAAAGAACGAAGCGCCTGCGACCAGACCTGCTGAAATAACAATAACCGGATGACCTTCAATCGGTAATTGAGATAACCCCCGAAAATTTGATAAATATTTCGGGGGTTATTCAGTCTATTCATCAACAGCTTGCAGCCTGTTGCTCTTAAAAGCGCTTTTTGCAAAAATGAACGGATATGTAGACCTATATACTATACTAATTCCACTTTAACTCCATTGTAGGATTCTTGTCATACTCTTGTTTGAGTTTATAGATATCAGAATCTTTCAAGAAAAACTGATCTCGATAGTTTCTATAATACTTTAGAAGCTCCAGCGCTTTAGGGTCATTAATACCTTCAGCAATGTCATAAAAATTGTTTTTATTAATGTACGCTTCTAAGCTCTCCCATTCTTTAGAATCTAGGCTATTCTTACACTCATTATAAAGCTTCCACCAATTTGATGTTGCTAATTTGCATATATCATCATTGCCTATCAGCTTCATTGCCAAATTGTGTGCTATAGGAGTAGATAACCACTCAAAGAAGAATCTATAAATTATATGAGTCTCTGGCATTACTAGTAACTTATGAAATTCATCTATGTTACTTCCAAAGGCTTTATAAAAAAAATCTCTACCTCTTCCAACTTTTCCCTTGGTACTATTAAGAATAGCCTGGATGACACGGATATACTTACGATTCCAATGTACACCAAGAAAATCTCTATTATGCGAGTAATCCTCATCCATATCATCCGATTTATACAAGGGTTGATACTTCATAGGGAAAGAGTAAATATTAACTCCAAGCTCCTCACACAACTCGATATTCACCATCAATCTATGATAAAGTTCCTCAGGAGTGTCTTTAAAGTTGTAGAGCAAATAGTTAGAGAAACTCTTAATACCAGCCTTTACACACATCTTAATAGCTGCAACATATTTGCCCTCTGTCTTTACATCATCAAATGCTATTCTGACAGGATCAATACATGTCTCTGCCATCATATCTGCTTTCTCTTGTGTAAACAATCTAGCATCTAAGCCTTGATTAAAATCCAATTTTCTTTTCTTCGGTACAGGCCTGTGATGTTTTTTATAGAGTTCCTTTAACTCGTCATAAGCAGCAATGAGATTTTTCTTTTTTGCTGTATATAATGAATCAAGATGATACTTATCAATGATACAAAATACCTTATAAGACTCATCACCTTTTAGCTTGCTATAGAACTCTGTAATAAGTCTCCAAGACTTACGGACGTAAGCCCTGTCATTGATGCCATTTTTCAAGTTTCCTATAGCAATTTCAAGGAGGTCAGGCTGAATAAACTTTGCCCCCTTGCCAAAACCGCAATTTATTATCTCTTCTATGATTTTTGGGTAATCTTCAGAAGCTAAGACATTATTATCCATTAACAACAAGTCCTTCTGTTCACCATAGAGGTTATCGATACGCTCTATTCTATTTTTAAGAGGTACATAAGACTTGAATACCGGCTCAAGGGTTTTAACAGCACAAAATTGGCAATGCCTAATACATCCCTTTGTAGTGTATCTATAGTATGAGTTAGCCATTGGATACTGATATTCTATCTCATCCAAAATAGAATAGTCCATTTCCAACTCATCAATGATTTGTGTATCCCCTGGGTCTAATTGACCGGGGGTATTTAAAATACCAACAAAAGGCTTAACACCTGTAGCAGCTTCTATCTCCTTGGGCTGCAATGATGCTAACACACCTCCAACCATCAATCCTACAGGGTTTTCAGGATGCTTTGCTAATTTTTTAGCAAATTTAATAGTTTCAATTGTAATATTCCAATAGAAAGTAAACAAAGTCGTAACACCAACTCTGTCCCACTCAGGTTCCTTCTCCCATGTACCTTTCCAATAGTAGTCCTTGGCATCTGTTATCATTGTACTCAATACAAATTTTCCAACAGACGATTTATCAAGAGGTATTTTAAAATACCATTCTTTTTTTCTTGTCTTTACATATTGGAATAGAATTTCTTTGTATTGACACCAATCATTCTTTTCCGGATCTGCTTCATTCAACTTATCAATAAGTTTATCTACTATTCTCTCTATTACGAAATCCTTAAGATCGCCTTTATAGAATACGACTTCCCAACCACCTAAATTTCTATAGTAGGTGGCTATCTTCATCAATCCAACGGGTGGGAATTTATTCTTATAGTTCGGCTCTAATAATAATACTTTCTTTATTTTTTTTGTTCGTGCCATATATTATCCTAACAGCCCATTTACAATAGAGTACTTGATTGACTTTACTAAATCAGGGTACTTCTTACTGTAAAATTTATCAATAAGATTAAAGCATTTTTTTACAATGCGAATCTGGTTAGACGAATACTTTGGAGAGAGCATCTGGATTTTTTCATCCAGATTATCCTGCTTAATATCCTTTTTGGTAGCTTTAGAAGGAACTATAGCTGCCTCGCTAACTATGCCAATATTATTATTGGTTGCCTATTCTTCATATAATCTAATCACTTTTTTTACCCCTTCTGGAGTTTCCTCTTTGAGTTTTCTATTTACGAGGGCATTAAACTTACTACTAGCTTCAGCTTTGTCATTTGTATACTCGGAAATTCTATCTTCCTTTACCTCTTTGGTGAATGACTCTGATATCGGCTTTTCGTTTACCTCATCTATTTTCGTTGAAGCGTCTGAGTAATGTTCAATAGCTTTCTTTGCCTCGCTTGCAGCCTTGTAAACAGGCTGCATCTTAGTACTAAAATAGTCTTTTATAAGCTCCTTTAATCTGAGAGACTTTGCTGATGGCTCAAGGTCTGATCTATCTGAGGTTGGTCTAATCCCATCATCAACAACAATAACCTCACCATTAAAGTACTCATTAGCTCTTGCTTCTCTAAAGAAGTTTTTTCCTCCGAAATAGTTCAGATCGCCAATTTGGATATTTTGTACTCTCAATCGTATGCCCCTTGTAAGAGAGGAACGTTCTGTATCCTCAATTTGCTTTGTAAACCTAGTAAGACCATACCAACCCCAAGCAAGAACATCATCACCATCCTTGATATCAAAAATACAAAGGCCCTCTATTTTATCTCCAGTACCTTCAACAATGTCACTATATGCTTTTTTCAAGTCAGAGTCATCGTTTAGGCTGATCCTGATGTAGCCCAGCTCTCCAAAATGATCCTTCTTAGAATCATCGCATTTCTTTATGAGTCTCTTAAACATCATATCATATGCCAAAGGAGCAGCTTGGATGATATAATTCTTTATAGAATTGTGATCCAACAAAGAACTGTAATCAGGCAGAATACCCTCAAGCTTAACAATAAATTTATGCTCATCCTCTATAGCTGGTATATCATTTCGGAAAGAGGTACACTCATCAATAACCTGCCCTGCTCCCATATTCTCCTCGTCATTGGTGAGAATCTCTCTGATTTTATTAACATCAAAGACCAACTCTGATGTAACATTTTCACCTGCTGCCGTGGTGCTAAATGTTAATTTCTGACAGTATCCAGCACCAACCAATCTACCTACACCAAACCACCCAGCTCTAGGTTTGTTGATGCTACGCATATAACGTTTGATAGACTTTCCAACGTCTTTTAATCTTTGTTCAGCTTGTTCCGTTGGTATTCCTGTACCATTATCTTCAATAGTAATAACCCTATTAGCCTTATCTGTATGGATATAGACCATACCATCATTTAATGACGAAAGCAGGGAATCCTCCACAGCTTCCCGAATAGAGTCGTACGCATTTTGGATATACTCTCTGAATATTGTGCAAGGCACAGGATACATGCTGAACATCAGCATATCGACTATTTCCTTACCTATCTCTGTTTGGTGTGCCATTATTTAACCATTTGGATATTGTTTGTATACATTTCTTGGGAACTTCACATTTACTAAAGAACGTAAAGCAGGATTTGCGATAATATACTCGCCTGCAGGCAATCTAGTCATCTGATTTTTGAATGTCTGCGGAATATATCTATATCCTGGTTTTGATATCTCAGTAGCATTTGTTCTACCATAAGCTGCAGTAGCACAGTTACCCTCAACTCGGTCAAAAATAGCACTACGGAACTGCTCTACAGAGAACAAAATAATACCTTGTGATCGACCTCTTTCTGTAATATCAAGTAATTGCTTTAAGATAGGAGAATTCTTAGGAGCATCTGATGATGCAAATTTGTTTAGCTCATCCACAAAGATTACCACCTTTTCAGGAATAGGTACTCCATTAGCTCTTTGTCCCAAGAATTTCATATCATAGATATCACGAATCACACTTGCAAAAACAAATGATTGGGTATTATCATCTAATCTAGCAATATCAATTACTGCAATATCACCACCTTTGAGGTCATTTGTTATAACCTCATTTAAATCTTTCTTATCACCCTTTTCACTTGGAGAATCATTATAAATAGTATTCTCGTCAATGGTTTTATTGATGATTCTAAGGAATTTTTTCCAAGAGCTGGTAAGAATTTCATTATTACAGCCAGCTTTTTTATTTGCACTTTCTGCTATCTGCTGCTTTAGGGTTGACCACTCCTTAACATTTTCAAAATTCTGTTGCTTCTCCATAATGAAACTCAAACAACTTTCCATTGTCCCTGATTCGTCACTTTCTTGAGCTAGCAACAGATCCAGCTTATCGCCATAAGATATATCTGGGGTGTAGAACTTAAAAGCCTTCCCTCTTGACACCTGCATTTCAACATCACCCTTTTGGGCATAACTACATATTCCAGACTCTGTTCTAGCATCCTCTGGATAATAATATGTTACATTCTTAAAAGGTTCTGGCTGCAATTTCAATTGCTCTATGTATAGTTTTTGGGAATCCTCGTCGAGATTTTCATTCTTCTCATCAATTGCTAGCAAATCACGCCCCTTAACGTTGAAGAATACAAAAGCAATATTTTGCTTGTTTTCATCTTCTTTATCAGACTCCTTGAGTATACACAATTTTTGTTGAATTGCATTTAAGAGGAACATGCTATAAGAGGTCTTTGCAGCAAGTCCCGAGATACCTGACACATTAAGATGTGCTCCATCAGGCCCCAAAAGAAACTTTGAATTTAGATCAACTTTAACTCTTATCTTTGACTCTCCTTTATACATTTCAAGGTAACCTGCTACAATAGGGTTCTTGACAGCATCAAGTCCGAGTGCTATTCTAATATCATCATCATCACACAGTCTTACTTGTCGGTCATTCAGAACTGGCATATAGATATCTTCTGTATTACAAACAATGTGGGCTTTCACATAGTTCATACCCATTCGTTCCATACTTCCAACCCCCTCTTTGATATTACCAAAGTCACTTGAAATGTATGCAGCAAAATGACTAGGAGAATCCGTTACATGGTTGATTTCTTCAATTACAGCATATGTAGTACTGAATCCTTTTTTATTAGATATCTGCTCAACTTTGACGATATCAAATGGGCTGAGGACTTCTGTCTTAGAAGTCCAAAAGAAGAAATCTTCAGTTGTAGAAGGATTCTTCTCTGTAGCAGAGACCTTGCCTATAATCTTGCCTTCCATTTTTTCTTTTGCCATATCTTATTCTAAAATAAGTTCATAAATACATTATCATCTATGTAATTTACCTTACACAAAGATTCTGTTAGATATATTGGATACAAATGATTTCCCCATCTTGCATCTTTACCATAGCATACAGGGTATGCCTCACGTATTAAATTAGCACTAATCCAATCAATCTTTCTACTATCAATTTTAGAGGCATCTTTATTCAGAATCATTTCGCACTTGATAACATCAGAAAAAGCACTAGTTCTAAAGGGTTTATCTCTAAGTCTGACATACCATACAGCAAATGGCAAAGGACGTCCACTA
>OGQO01002245.1_pt1 | contig 15548 bp, 10 predicted proteins | sample 1553241 | NCBI WGS metagenome assembly OGQO01 (sample SAMEA2579933, study PRJEB22360) | human gut metagenome | biome: human gut; feature: human-associated habitat; material: faeces | place: Denmark | collected 2008/2010
CCGGCTGGCGGTGGGCGCCCTTCCGGGCGCCCCTACAGCTACGCGCTCCTTTCGCTGAGAGAAAGCAGCTTCACCATTGGACACTCTAAAAATAATCTTGTTGCTTTTGACCTTCTGTCCCTCTGTATCTCTGAAAACTGAAATCTGACAACTGACAGCTCCTCCCTTTTAACAATAGTTAATTAACACAATAACCCCTCATTTCATTTTGCATCAAATAAAAATTTCATTTATTTTTGCATTTACTAACTAAACCTGAAAACACAATTCAAAGTTGGTGTCGGGGACAAGTGAATTGTGCCTTACCGAACATTCCCCGGCGTATATGGAAAAGTGATTTTAGTAATGTTAAAGTACCTAAAACCGATGAAAAGCAGGCTTTCGATAGCGATGACCTTTCTCTTTATCATCATATCGTTACAGCCGCAGGCACAGAATGTCGCGATAAAGACCAATCTGCTCTATGACGCCACGGCTACAATCAACGCCGGCGTCGAGGTGGCTCTCGCGCCGAAATGGTCGCTTGACATTTCAGGCAACTTCAACGCATGGAGCTTCTCCGACGGCAAACGGTGGAAACACTGGCTCGTGCAGCCCGAGTTGCGCTACTGGCTCTGCCGCGAGATGGGCGGTCACTTCTTCGCCTTTCATCTGCTCGGAGGTCAATATAATGTAGGTCACGTCGACCTCGATTTCCTCAGCTTTCTCGGCTCCAATTTCAAGGATTTCCGCACACTGCGCCATCAGGGATGGTATGAAGGCGCGGGCATAGGCTACGGGTACTCATGGCTCTTGTCACGTCACTGGAACATCGAGGCGGAGATAGCCGTAGGCTACATCCACTCCCGCTATGATGTCTACGAGTGTGCCGGTTGCGGCAAAAAAATCGAGACAGGGCGTCACAACAACTATGTGGGGCCCACCAAAGCCGCCGTCAATCTTATATATGTGTTTTAATCAGCTGCAACCATGAATCATAACCTGTCAACCTTCATAGCGCTACTTCTCCTCCCGGCATCGGCATTGCTTGCCGCCGACAATGCAGCCGCAACCGTAACCGCCTCAGATAGGGGGGGTTACAACACCACTATCACACGCACTGAGTCGACTGTCATCGTCGACATGACGCTGCGCCTCGCCGACATAAAGGTAAAGAGCGAGCAGCAGCTCATAGTGACCCCTGCCTTGGTCAACGGCGACAACCGCCTCAACCTCCCCGGCATAACGGTCACGGGACGTAACCGCGCCCTGCGCGACGCCCGCGAGCACATCGCCACCCCCGCAGGCTACACCGCCTATCGCGCCGGGAAAGTACCCGCCGAACTACCCTACCATGCCGAAGTGCCCGTGGCCGACTGGATGCTCGACGCCGACCTAATAATCACCGACTCCCTCTCGGGCTGCAACTGCGCGCCCCTCACCGGCGGCTCCGAGCTTCTTGCCACACTCGACCTGCGCCCCCGCATATTTGCCCCGCAGTATGAGTATATCGCCCCGGTTGCCGAAGCCGCCAAGATACGCGAGGCGGCAGGTCACGCCTATATCGACTTCCCCGTCAACAAGACAGCGATTTACCCCGACTACCGCCGCAACCCGCAGGAGCTTGCCGCCATACGCGACACCATCGAACTTATCAAAAACGACCCCGACTATACCATCACCGAGCTGACACTCAAAGGCTACGCATCGCCGGAAGGCTCCTACGCCAACAACGAGCGGCTCGCCAAAGGCCGCACTGAGGCGTTGCGCGAATATATACGCGGTCTCTACGACTTCCCCGCGTCGATACTCCGCTCGGAGTGGGAAGCCGAGGACTGGCAGGGACTCATAGCATGGCTACGCGCCAGCGACCTGCCCGACCGCGAGGCGATGATTGCCGTGTGCACCGACCCGGTATTTGACGGCAACGACGACGGTCGCGAATGGCGACTCAAGAGCCGATTCCCGAAGCAATACCAGATGCTGCTTGCCGATGTCTACCCCGGTCTGCGTCACACCGACTACACCGTGCGCTACACTGTGCGCACCTATACCTCTACCGACGAGATAGCCCGCGTGATGAAAACCGCGCCGTCTAAGCTCTCGCTCCGCGAGATGTATCTGCTCGCGCAGACACTACAGCCCGGCTCGCCGGAATACAACGAAGTGTTTGAAACCGCAGTCAGGCTCTACCCCGCCGAGCCGGAAGCCAACCTCAACGCCGCCCTCGCCGCCCTCCAGTCGGGCGACCTTGACCGCGCATCGCGCTACCTCGACCGCGCCGGCGACTCCCCCGAAGCAGCATACGCCCGCGGGATACTCGCCGCCAAGCGCGCCGACTACGACACCGCGCTCCCGCTCCTTGAAGCCGCCGAAAAAGGCGGCATAGCCAAGGCTGCCGACGCCCGCGCCCAGCTCCAAGAAATCATAAAACGTCAACCCTCAAAACCATAAAAGTTTAGGGCTTAAGGTTTAAAGTTTAGATTACACCCTGAAACCTGACTAACTGACAACCCGATTAACATTCGTCTAAATCATCAACTAAAAACCAATACCCAATTACACATGAAAAGTAACAAGCTATTTTTCGGAGCACTAACCCTCCTGGCGTTCACCGCCTGCTCCGATGACAAAAACAATGAGCCTATTCAGTCTGGCGACAGCCAAGACATGTATATTAAAGTTAACATCATGGCGGCAAATCCAGGGGGCAGAAGTGGTGAAACATTTGAGCAAGGCTCCGAAAATGAAATTAGTAATATCACACTCATATTTTATGGAGCCTCAGGGAATTATCTGACCCATGCGACATTGACAAAAGACGACGAGATTAAAGCAGGAACACTTGATCAAACTCCAAATGTTGAATGCGTCAAAACAGTCGAGGCAAAGGTATCTATCTCTAATAATGTATTCCCATCATATATGATGGCATTTATTAATCCAGTCGAGCCCAGCAACCTGAACTGGGGTCTTGGTTCAATCAATGACCAAAAAAGGACTACTTGGTTAGGTGCGAACAATAAATATGCGATGAATAACTCCGTATATTATAATAAAAATAATGAATTTTGTCAGGCTGTTAGCGTTACGAAAGATAACTTTTATCAAACAGAGGCCGAAAAAAAAGACGCAAATGAAGTTGAAGTATATGTTGAACGTATAGCAGCGAAAGTAACCTTACAAGGAAAAGATGCATCAGAAACCTCACTTGGGAACCAATCAGGAACTATTGGAGAAAATAGCCTTGTCTTTACTGTCACTGGTTGGGGACTAAACGCAACTGCTAAACAAACATATCTGTGTAAAAATATTGGCAGCAGCTATTCTACGGTTAATGGACAGATTAACAATTCTTTTGATTGGAATGACTCTGACAGGAATCGCAGTTATTGGGCATTTACACCATTTTATACGAAGCCTACAGATGCCGAAAACATCAAAGATAATATTTATAAATTTCCATTTGTAAGTAGCCAAGTAAGCAGTGGGAATACGCTGACCTATAACAAATTCAGTTCATTTACAACGGAGCCTGGCACCTCTATGTATACATTAGAAAATACAGTAAATAGTGCTTTTTATAATAGTAATCCATACAGAAATTCATCTTTGATAAGTGCTATTGTAGCTGGATACTATACCGTAAATGGAAAACGTGAAGATTTCTATGTTCAAGGTACTGATATGTATCTTACCGCTGACTTTATTCGCGCAATGGCTAAACAGGGTGCTGTCATAGTAAAATCAGATGGTACTCCACTATCAAAAGATATGACCAATGAACAACTCGCAGAACTCTTTGAGATATATCATCCTACAGAACCCATTTTTGGTGATATTACTCGCGGTGTTGAAGAAAATAAAGTAACAATCAAATTTAAGGATACTGAAACAAATCGCACTAATTACAAATTTAAACTCGGTAGTGCCGAAGCTGTTGCTATAACAGATGAAAATATTGATGATATACAAGAAACTCTGTATAGCAATTGCGGACTTTCATCTGCATATACGCAAGGATATGCATATTTTAATGTACCCATCCGTCATCTTGCATCAGAACCCGCACAAGGAGGAGGCTGGAAACCAGGTTCATTCGGAGTAGTTCGCAATCATCATTATATAATTACGGTCGAAAAATTCGCACCTCTCTCAACAGCGACTCTTGGAAAAGGTGTTCTCAACCCTGAAAACCCCGTTGTACCACCAACTGATCCAGATGAGGATTATGGCATTAAAGCTAAAATCCGCGTTCTTTCTTGGCGTTTAGTCAAGCAGTCAGTGACTCTCGGTGAAAAGTAATCGCGGATACGAATAACCGATTTTGGCAACCACGGGCTGCACTTTATGTGCGCCCGTGGCGCCACCACCGGCAGCGAGGGTGGAATGTTGCCCGCAGGGCATCATCCGGATTTAGCCGTAGGTTGAGCAACGCGATACACTGATGATTCCTGACGGAAACAGAAAAAGGAGACACCCCTGGGGGTTTCGCTACGCTCAACGCCCCGGCTAAATACGGATTATCTCTCCGGGAAACCGCTGCAACCCGCCCCAGCAACTCCGCTAAACCGCTCCACAGCCCCGCGATAAAGCCAGCTCCCTAAGGTCACTAAGGTCACTAAGGTCCTTAAAGACCCTAAAGACCTCAACTCCACGCGGATGCACCATGGTGCATCCCTACAACTGACAACTGAAATCTGAAATCTGACAACTAAAATAAACCTATGCTCCGACATACGCTGACACGGATATTGATTGCGCTCCTCGCCGTCGGCATCACAGCCTGCGACAGCGTCTTCTACGATGAAGAAGGCGATTGCTCCGTCACATACCGCGTGAAGCTCACCTACACCAAAAACATGAAGAATGCCGACGCGTTTCCCTCCGAGGTGACCCATGTCGCGCTCTACGCCTTTGACCAGGCGGGACGCATAGCATGGTCCACAACCACGACAGCCGCCGAGCTACACGCCGCCGACAACTGCATCAACGTGGAGGTCGATCCAGGCACGTATGACCTCGTGGCATGGTGTGGCGGCACATCACGCGAAACCGCAGCCGCCGGATGGACCCTCGCCGGAGGCGACAACCCCGTCGAGAAAGCCGATCTGCTCTGCACCCTCGCGACCACCCCGTCGTCAACCCCGGGTCATGCCGTGAGCGACAAAGACATCCACCGCCTATACCACGGCACACTCACCGCCGCCGAGATGCCCGACGGATACGGCACATACGACTATACCATCGACCTGACGAAGGACACCAACTTCGTGCGCGTAATCCTTCAACACGCCGACGGCGAACCTGTCAACCCCGACTGGTTCACCTTCACCATCACCGACACCAACACCGCGCTTGACCACACCAACGCCCCCGCGTCGGCGACCGTGGTCACCTACCGCCCCTGGGCGGTGACGACAGCAGCCACCGAGCTTCCCGACCCCGACAACATTGCCGGTCGCGGCACGGCGGCATCGCCCTCACGCGCCGTCACCACCATCAGCTCCGTGATAGCCGAGATGACCACCTCGCGCCTCGTCACCACGTGTCGTCCGACCCTTGAGGTAAACTGCACACAGCCCGGCAACGAGCACCTTGTGGCGCGCCTCGACCTGATATCCTATTTCCTCATGATCAAGGGAAGCGCCAACCGTCACCTCACCGACCAGGACTTCCTCGACCGGCAGGACGACTACTCGATGATGCTCATACTCGATGACAACAACCGCTGGAACCTCTCCCTCGGACTCTACATAAACTCCTGGCGAATAGTACGACAGGAAGAAACCATCCAATAACTCCATCCCGCAGGCATGAAGCACGACCCACGACATATAATCCTCATCCCGCTCCTCGCCATCATCATGGCGGCCTGCTCCGACACGCCCCTCCCCGCCCCCGCTCCCGGCAAGCAGATGCGCCCCCTCTCCTTCACTATGCCCTCGGCAACTCTGCTCCCCGCGACCGCATCGCGCGCCGATGAAACCGAAGAAATCACGCTTTGGGAGGGAGAGCAAGTATTTCCCGGGAAGCTTGACTATAATACCTCCATACCTGAGACCGGCAAATTTGTCACTGACCTTCCTGCTATAGGTGGCGCAATAACTGTCGAAGTCAAAAATCTAACTGAAGTATTTACTTCTAATGAAACTAATGAAACAGTAATAGTAACCGAAACCAAGCCGAGAGTTTACTTTCTTATCGGGTCATCATGGTATGATAATAGAGTTGACAACGGTTATACGCCTAACAGGACAGAAGGCGAAATTTCCTACTACCAATTTACGATAACCAAGGATATTGCCTTAAAAATGCAAACCGGCGGACTAAGAATAATGGGAGCCGGGTGCACGGCTACCAAAGTCACCTATACGGCAGTAAAGCCGGGGGGACTAACTTACGACGGAGTACACACCCAATTTACCACCGGCACACTTATAGGCTGCGTGATAGCATACAAAAACGCCGAAGCAGAAGGAGGCTACGAATACAAGGCAAACTCATGTTGGACGTGGCATCCCGAAGGGCTGAGACTGACGAAGCTCTTCAACGCCGACAATGCCGCCATCGAAATCAACAGCGATGCCAACGACATCCTGCGCCATTACACGACCGAAGAACTTGCTGCCGCGGCTGTCGATGACCCGGAGATAGCCACAGATCCCCGTTCTCCCTATTTCCTGCGCCTCCTTGACCCGACCGCCGAATACGCCTACTTCTTCTATTACCCTTACGTCGACGAAGAAATCCTCACAAAGGAATACAGTGGAGCCGCCATTTCATACCCCAATTCATCAGAATCAAATAACTGGGGAATAAGTGGTAATTCTGTTCTTGAGAAAATTAATAACCACTCACTTATTTCTCCCGTCGCAAAAAATGAATCAGACGGCAATGGCAATACTTCTATCAAAACATCTAAATGGACAGAATATCCTGTAGGTGCTATGGTGGATTTAACCATAGGCGAAAACAATGACTGCCTGAACCACTCCGATTTCATGTATGCCTCGGTAAAAGAGACATCTAAAGGCAAACCTTTTACCATAGACAATGCAAAAAATGAGATATCTGTCGTAATGCAGAAAAAGATGGTGACAATGGATCTGTATGTTCTAACCGATGTTGACGAGACATCCTTAAAACTCAATCCGGCAGAAACAAATTTGCCAATGAAAAGGCTGAAGCGCTTCAATCTCCTTGCCGGAAATTTCGGCGAAGACTACAATTTTATAGACCAGTGGAAAGGAACGCTAATTGAAAAAAATTCCCGTTACATTCCTGCCTTTGAGGGAATCAAATATCCCATTATTCCGTGCAAAATCGGCACTGCGACAGAGACTATCAACGGAGTGGCAACAAACTACAATGTATTCCGCGTGATTATGCCCCCGCAAAGCGCGTCAGAGTTCCGCTGCTCGTTATCTTTCAAAGTAAAGGAGAGCGACAAGACCCTTACGCTTAACGAGATGCATCAAAACTCCGGAATAAAGTCGCTGCAAAGCGGATACCACTATAAATTACGGTTCACCAAACTCAACGAGCAGTTTGGTTTCCATCTCGATATAGTCAACTGGGAAAAAGGAGACGAAATTTCCATAAACCGCCCTGATTAATCAACGATGAAACTATTGTCACGACATATAATCTTACTATTTTCGGTACTGCTTCTCGCAGCATGTACCGACGAATTTCCTGTAGAAAAATCGCCACAGCAATATATCCTTGACGGCGACTATTACTTTGTGCTTGCCGACGAGAGTGAGCCAACTTCACGACTCCAATATGACGGCATACTCCATTCGGAATTCACCACCGGCGACCGCATAGGTATATTCGCACCGCAAAACGCTGACAAGACCCAGATACCCAACGATGTGTTTACCGCGCGCGACATGACCGATAATCCACCGTCGGGTCCTCATCAGGTATTAGTGCCGTGCGATGACGAAATCAAAAAGGAAGTACCCGAAAAAGAAAATGAATATCTTCTTTACTATCCTTATGTCGCCACACAGTCACTTACAGGAGTAAGCAACGGGAATATGAAATTCACGGTCAAGGAAGAGCAAAAAACAGAAGCCAACCTTAAAGCTTCCGACTTGTTGTGGTGTCATAAACTGCTCACCGCCGAAGAGAAGGAGGCGCAATATATCACAATCCACATGAATCATGCCATGGCAAACATCGTAATAAAGGTAGCGAAAGACAGTGTCGATACCGACCATGATGTAACGCTACTCTCAATTCCGACTGAAGCCACCGGCATAAAACTGCGCTACGATGACGGCGCGACCGAGATGAGCCTTGAACGCATGAGCTATGGCATCAATCCCGACAGCAAAAAGGATATTACCATGTTCCGGCTGCCCGATGACACAGATGAATATAATTATGTGTATCGCGCCATTGTACCCGCATGTCAGACCGTCACCAAAGATACCGACATATTCACCCTCTTTATTAAAAACAAGACCGGCGAATTTGTGTCAACCACCTACAAACTGGCGCAAGATATAGAGTTACGTCCCGGAAAATACTATACATTCAATCTCCGTTCCGGACAAAAACCGGTTGTCCCTGAAGTCGGCGATGATGATTCGTGGGTATATGATATACTTGATGAGAAGGGAGACCCTGTGGGTTTGTTGTGCCGCGAATATATCTACTGGGCACCGGCAGAAAAAGCAGCCAACTACCGAGGATGTCCGGTAGACAATCCTGGTGATTATACATTTAAGATGGGAACCACAAACCTTTCCGGAGGGACAAACGGCTGTAATAATATGACCTGTATGATAAGCACTTGCCCGGCTTCTGAAGATTTACTTGAACAGATTAATAATAACGGAGAATACTCCATGTCAATTGACAATATGTTTCCAGCAATCAATTCACAAGCATGGGTATTTTACAATCTTCAGTCTAATGGTCAGCCAGATCTTACAAAAGGCACTATATTACGCTTTGTCTATGACATAAAATCAGCGGGAGGGCAACCCGGATACACACCCTATCTGCACCCGCGATACTCACATATATCTACAACTTATAACCATCATTCCAAAATGGCATGGCCTTATCCACATCTCGGCACGGGTGGCGAGCGCCAAGGAATATTTAAAGTTGCTCACGGTCATGACTACATTGCCTCAAATGAAATTGGTCTTACCGGTGACAAGGATATGTACGGACTAGAATCGAAGGAATATCTCGAATATTATATGCATGGAGGAGTAATAACCTGGGACGCGACCAATAATATCATTGATAAATTTTTTATGCCCGAAGAGAAAATAACCAACAATCTGGCATTCGTTAACGGGCACATAGCGATACGAATTGATGAAAACGGGCAAAAAACTGCTTTTGTCTCATATACTCCCTGCGTTAACGAGACACTTGACGAAGATGGATATACTATAGGTCAACGCAGAGTTAAAACTATGACTATCGGAGAGAAAGCTTATCCGCTTCGTAAAGTGGGCTTCAATCAGTTCTGGAGCGGGAAATCGCTTTCAAGCACTACCGATAATGAAGGTAACAAGCTTGAATGTTTCAATGTCACAGGAAATGTCGGCGCTGTAAACTATTCTCCATTTTATACCACTGAGCCTGAGGATGATAAAAAATATGATCAAAATGCTATACTACCGCCAGGTTACATTTATCCTACAGCAATAAAAGGTCAACAAGACCAAAATGGTGCTATCCATGATTCCGACTTCGACCCTTATGCAGACCCAAGCCTACGTGGGAGTGTTGCGTTGCTATATAGCTTCGCCTCATTTACTGAAGGGAAACTTAAACCTACAAATACTGTTGATGAATCATATCGCTTCCCGACTGTCGGTGACATGATTAAGCTGCGTAGATATGGAGGGGTACTTTTCGCAGCAAAATGGATTACTGACCATATCCGCACAAAATTGCCGGATGGAACATATCTTGAAAGCACTTATGAAGGGCTAAAAAATGGTATGCTTCTCAAAAATGACTCTTATTGCGCTAACATCTCCGGTCTTGACTTCAGAGCCTTCGGGATGAAAGGGCCAAAAGATGACCATGTAATAGATTTAGGCAACCGAAATTATTTCTATCTCGACGCGACAACTGATTTTCCCTACGCAAAAGATTATCCAAACGCAATGGGTGACCCAGATCAACTCGCCAACGACCCAATGGCGTGGATTGAGATTTTCCAGTTCAGTCCTTGGCACTGTTGGGGATCTAATTCTATCACTGACTATATTAACGGCACTCATACGATTGCGGATGTAGGTGCCGATTGGAAAAAGGCTCACAGCCGTACTTTCGCTCCCATACGCGTAATCATGTCATTTACCAACCCGATCGGCAACGGGGCAAGTTCTGCTGAAATGGAATATATGAGCCGGTCAATGCCTAAGGCAAAATCGAGAGCTGACAACGAGTCAAAAATGGTTAATGTGAGAATCGTTAAATCGGAGAGTGAGAAATGAGATATCTTGCACGACATATTACTGCGTTGTGGGGCATCATCCTGACGATGATGCTCGGCGGATGCGTCAACGACTACGACACCTGCGACGAGGTGCAGCGCATCAGCGGAGAAGTGCCTGTAAGGTTCACGCTGAAGCTCGACTCCGACGGCTTCGGGTCGCGCGCAGAGGGTGATGCAGGCGTGTGGAATCCCAATTACACTCAGGAAATCGGTACACGGTTTGACTCTCAAGTCGACCGCCTTCATGTGATGCTAATAGACGCTGCCGGCAATCTCGCTCATGTAGAACTGCGCGATTATATGTATGTAGCGGAAGATGGCGGCTATACATTCACCGGCAATATTGATTTTGGTGAAGATAGCTGGGAAGCGGGCACTTATCGCGTCATGCTGCTTGCCAACTGCGGACCGGCGATAATGAGTGCAAAAACACTAGACGAGCTTCCCTCCACGATTGACAATGTGATGTGGTACAATCCCGACGGCTCACGTCGCGAAGGAGTAAAAATACCGATGTGGGGCATAACCACCCATAATTTCACTTTCTCCGGTAAAAAAGATTCACCCGAGGAAATAGGTGACATCTCGCTTCTCCGCGCTGTCGCTAAAGTTGAGATCCTGCTTGACAAAACGAAGATGGATGGTTACAAACTTGTGAGTGCAACCATAAGCGACGCCAACTCATATATAAATCCTTTCCCCGCAGGATGGCAGAATGCGACCGTCACCACCGGCGACAACCTGCGTCATGGCGCTCCTTTTAATCCGGTCAAGACCGAGGTGACATGCAACGCATTTACTCCCGGCTCGTTTATAGATGAAGCACCGCAATCGATAGTGTTTTATCTACCGGAATACGATTCTGCCGGGAAAGAGGCTACCATCGACGTGACCCTGAACAATGAAGCCACGGGGCAGACTCTGAATTATACGGAGGCTCTGCACTTCAACGATGAGAATGTCAATAATGGCGCTGCTGACGGTAACGAGCGACTGGCTACCGACATCGTGCGCAACCATCTTTATCAATTTACTATCGACGGTATCAACTTCGGCACACTCACCTATAGCCTCGCCTGCTGGGAACATGTACCCTCTACTATCGGCTGGAATGTCACCGGACTCGACTTCGAGTTTACATCAACCGATAACGAAGCGGAATACGGTTATGTTTCATATCCATGTTATGATGACGGCAAGAAAATAGAATACTATTACCTAAATAGTAAAGATAAGGTAACAAAAGAGACATTCAAAAACTATATGCTTACTGACAAGGCTACCAATGCCGAATATTTCTTTACTCTCCGCTCACCAAAAGGTGCAGTATGGAAAGCAATCCTTGTCAATGCTGATGGAACACCGTATGAAGGAGACCATTTTGAATTTGCCCCCGGTAACCTTGATTCCGACAATCAACGAGCCGTATCAACCGGTATTGCCAGAGATAAAGCCTATTCCATAGCTGTCAGGGTAAGTAGAGGCGAAAACAATGGTAATATATGGGGGGTTGCGGATGAAGCCACATATATTCAAGCTACTTCTGATGATTATCCAAACCTGGATTTAGGCTCTTCTATAAAAATCAAAGAGGGTACTACAGACTGGTATCATAGTGATGACAAAAAGATAGTAAGTAAATCAGACAAGAATTCTGATCCATATATCACTCCTGTTAAGCGATTTGCACTCAACGAAAACGGACAAAAAGCAAAAGATGAAGGTCTTGTACCTGAGGTCTACCTCACAATCAGGATTTCTCTTGATGGAGGATATAATTTTTCTGATCCATTGCATATCAATCCCGAAAAACCCAACAAAAATTTCAAAAAATACAAATTTGCGGGTGACGCAACAAAAATTCAGCTACGCCATCTTTTCATCCCATTTTCCGGGGTCGCCAATGAAGAATTGATCAAAGGGAATGAAGGGTCATTGAAAGGAACTAATACTGTCTGGTGGGGCTACCCGATGGGTCACGCATCTGCACCGGAAGAAACAACCGAATAACTTATAAATCGATGAATGCATCACTATACATATCACTGATTGCAGGATGTGCAATGCTTGCCGGCTGTTCCGGCAGTAACGGCGATTCGCCGATAGCAGATGACACACCGGTTACGGTGTGTTTCGACGCACCGTCATTCGATTCACGTGCCGACGGCACCCATTATTGCGATGCCGAGCTTAACGAAGGAAAAATCGGTAAGCTTGACCTGGTGCTTGTCAACACATCTGGCGCAGTAATAGCCCATTATTCCACTTCCGAAAAAGGAGGTGACAATATGTGTGACGGCGCAAACCATGCACTTGTCACTTTTGATGAAAAACGGCCCGACTTTTCACGCCAACGCATTATGACTGAGGGCAACCGCCTAATACTGATAGCTAATCTCCCAACCGATTTATCAAGCTGCGACAATATTTCAAGCATTAAGGATTTGACCGGCTTAGCGCACAATCTTATACAAAATGATTTTGTAATGGTCGGGGAAATTGCGGCTTCAGATGTACCCGCAACTGGAAATATCAACATCACAGTACGACGCATAGCTGCCAAAATCAGCATAAAGTTATATAATCCGGCACAAAAAGAAGAGGGCGTATTCTCAATCACCGCCCCCGGGACACAGATAACCGAGTATAGCAGCATGCTCAGTCATTATGTGACATCTTCTCCCGTATTGCAAGAGTCCAAGTCCATCACCACAAAAGGAGCGACTGCCACAGTAGAATGTTTTGGTCCCGACTGGACAGGTACTTTTGAAAATGACATCGAATTTACCGACACTGACAACGGCGTCATCAAGGGTGGCGCACATATCTATTATACATATCCTACTGACTGGTATAATTACGAGCGTAACACTTTCTCGGAATGTACAAGAACCCACGAAGGAAATTTAAAACATAAGACAGGCTTAAAATACTGGACTATCAGAAATTACGATGACGAAGAGCCTATAGTCGCGGAGCGTCAGATGTTTGCCATAGTATATACGCCTTATGAAGGCGACGGTAAATCATATTACTATAAAGTGCCGATAAATTTCCGATTGTCAGACCTTAATGACCGTCAATGCTTCAACGAAACAGAACTTGATGATGTATTGTCGCTCTACCGCGCCGACAGAAACCATTTTTATGATGTGACGGCGATTATTGACCGTGCGGGTGCATCAACTCCACAAGAAGCTGTCAGCAATCCATATTTCACCGCGACTATCGCCGACATGAATGACGGAGGCACCTATGACTATATCTACGATTAACGGATTACGGGCGAGCTTCCTTGCGTCGCGGGCGCCCTTCCAGGCAATGTCACTAACTTAAGGATTTTGCCCGGAATGGGCAAGATAGAGTTAGAGGGTAGCCCCGAAGTGGGCACCCGTGGAATGTAACCTCCACCACAATATACAACCCTGAAACGGGTTGCATAAATACATGCTAATCAGATGCCTATGCAACCCGCTCTCGGGGTTGAGTCAAGGAGAGAGGCGCTTGAGCCACGGGTATGCCTCCGGCATTACCCGCGGATAACAGGATGAATCCCCCTTTCGGGGATTTATGACTCCGGCACCAAAGGTTGTGACATTGCAGGGAAGTGCCGCCGCCCCCACATCATTAGAGTCCTTAAGGTCTCTAAGGTCTCTAAAGTCTTTAACGACCCCTGAAAACTGACAACACTTCTTTTCCCGCCAGGGAAAGATCCCTCTATGAAATCTGATGTCTGAAATCTGAAATCTGACAACTTTTTACTATCTTTGCCATTATAACTTGATGTGCAATGGAAAACCTTACGCTGTGGTACGACTGGCTGCTTGTCGGGATGGCAGTGACAGCCCTGATTGTGTTTGTCGCCCTGCATTTTATCGATGCCGGTTACGGCATCATGTATTCGCGCCGCTGGGGTGCGTCGGTCAACAACCGTCTCGGATGGGTAATCATGGAGTCGCCCGTGTTTTTCGCCATGCTCGCCCTATGGCTATGCTCGCCGCGACGTGCCGAGACCGCGCCGCTCGTGATGGCGCTACTTTTCGAGCTGCACTATTTCCAGCGTTCCTTCATCTTCCCGCTGCTCATCAAGGGTAAGAGCCGAATGCCGCTCTCAATCATACTGATGGGCGTGACATTCAACCTCATCAACGCCGTCATGCAGGGAGGATGGATATTCTACATCTCGCCCGCCGACCGCTACCCCGACTCGTGGCTGCTCTCGCCACAATTCATCGCGGGCACACTGATATTTTTCGCCGGGATGGCAATCAACATCCACAGCGACTACATCATACGCCATCTGCGCAAGCCCGGCGACACGCGCCACTACCTGCCGCGCGGCGGCATGTTCCGCTACGTATCGTCGGCAAACTATTTCGGCGAGGTAGTCGAGTGGACCGGCTTCGCCATCCTCACCTGGTCGTGGGCAGGCGCGGTGTTCGCTCTCTGGACATTCGCCAATCTTGCCCCCCGCGCGCTTAAAATCAACGACCGCTACCGCCGCGAGTTCGGCGACGAGTTCACGTCACTACGCCTGAAAAGCATTATCCCATTTATATACTGACACCATGTACGACCAATCGCTATTATTCACCCCCGCGCAGATAGGTCCCGTGACCTTGCGTAACCGCACCATACGCTCGGCGGCATTCGAGGGAATGTGCCCGGACAACAGTCCGTCTCAGATGCTCAAAGACTATCATCTATCGGTAGCCGAAGGGGGCGTTGGGATGACCACCCTCGCCTACGCCTCGGTGACCCGCAACGGACTTTCCTTCCCGCGACAGCTCTGGATGAGAAAGGAAATCATACCCGGATTGCGCGACATCACCGACGCCATCCACGCCACCGGAGCCAAGGCATCGATACAGCTCGGTCACTGCGGCAACATGTCGCACAAATCGACTGCGGGCGAGACCCCCATATCGGCATCGGGACGGTTCAACATATACTCCCCCACTCCGGTAAGGAAGATGCGCGACGACGAGATAACGGCGATGGCACGTTCGTTTGGCGACGCTGTACGTCTCGCCCGTGACGCCGGAATGGACTGTGTTGAGATACACGCCGGTCACGGCTAACC
>OGQO01002249.1_pt1 | contig 15534 bp, 13 predicted proteins | sample 1553241 | NCBI WGS metagenome assembly OGQO01 (sample SAMEA2579933, study PRJEB22360) | human gut metagenome | biome: human gut; feature: human-associated habitat; material: faeces | place: Denmark | collected 2008/2010
GCGGCTGCTGCCGAAAGGGCCACGAATGTGGCGAGGACTGGTAGAATCTGTTTCATTAAAATAGTATTTATAGATTGGAATGATTAACGGTTGCAAATCTACAACAAATATCGGAGATTTTTACAAAAATAATTGAAAATTATATGATGAATTCCGAAAACGACATGCTTATGGGGCTTTCTGTATGCTATATGCAGTATGAATTCCGAAAATGACTACCATTATGTCGGTCGGAGTTTTGGCAGCAAAGCAAAGCCATTGCTCATGGAACGGGAATTTTTATTACATTTGCATAAGATTAGAGACATGAGGCCGATCATCCATATAAGCAATATGATAATCGTAGTGGCGTGCGTGCTGCTTCTCGCGTCCTGCCATGGTGGCGAGACGGATTCCCGTCTTGCCGCAGAGGAAAGCGGGCGTGGCGACAGTCTGCTCCAGAGCGGCGATTACAGAAACGCCATGAATGCGTATGTCGAGGCATTCCGCCTTTCGGAAATATCCGGAAACGACAGCGTAAAGGTGAAGGCGCTCGGTAAGATAGGCACTATCTACGCCCTCCACGATGATTTCCAGAAAGCGGTGTCATATTATGAGCGGGCTGTCGCGACGGCGTTTTCATCAGGCGACTCCGCATCCGCCGCACCCATGCTCGCCAACCTTATAATGATGGAGAAGACCCTCGGCGACAGGGAGAAGGAACGTCGATACACGGAGCTGTATTTCCGCCATCCTTCCCGCGACCGCGACAACCGCGACTATTACGCACTGTATATACCGTTTCTCAGCCATATGGAGGCCGGACGCGACAGTGAGATGCAGGACTGCTTCCGTAGGCTCATGCAGCTGATTGCCAGTCGCGGAATGAAAAGGGAATCGAGTGCCGTGCTCTACAATCACTTAGGGATGCGCTATATGCAGCGAGACATGACGGACAGTGCACTCTATTGTTATCAGACGGCCCTGCGCAGACTCGGCGCGGAAGATGATCCAAGCGCCCGTCAGGCTGTATACACCAATATGTGCCGGCTGTTTAAGGAGACGGGGAATACCGACAGCCTGGCTTATTACCAGGCATTGATGATCGAGGCCTCCGACTCCATCTTCAATATCCGCAGCTTCAACGCGGCTAAGGATGCGCTCGACACATACGAGACATCGATGACACAGCGACATATATCGAGGCTTGAGACAATCGCGGAATATGCGGCGGCCGCAGTGCTGCTCGTCGCTGTCGTGATGACGGTGATTATCGTCTATACGCGGAAGGTGAACAGAGCGCGTCTCGCTCTTGTGAGAAGGACCGAGACGCTGATGAAGGAAAACGAGAGTCTGGGCCGCAAGATCGCGCTGATGGAGAAGGCTGTGGCGGCGCTTCAGGGGAGTCATACGGAGGAGTCGGATACGGTGGTGGCGCCCTGCCATGCGGATCCGGATGCCGGAGATCCTGCTGCTGATGATCCGGAGGGGGAAGAGGAGGAAACCCCTCGGCGCCCGCTGATGAGCGATGAGCTGAGGGCGAAGCTCTCGGCGCAGATCATAGAGATCATGAACGACAAGGTGACTGTATTCAATCCCGACTATAATCAAGGGATGCTTGCCGTGCAGCTCGGCACCAACACGCGCTACGTCACTGAGGTGATCCGCGGACTGGGCGCCTCCAACTTCCGCAATTTCATCAATGAATACCGCATCCGCGAGGCATGCCGGCGTCTGGCCGACAAGGAGCATTACGGCCATCTCACCATCTCGGCGATAGCTTCTGAGGTGGGCTTCAATTCCGACAGCCGCTTCATGGTGGCCTTCAAGAAGGTGATGGAGATGACGCCGGCCCAATACCGCAGGCTCTCGCGCGTCGCGCAGGAGTGAATGCGCTTAGCGCCGGCGTTGCGGGGCTGCGTGGATACTTGCTGGTTAGCGGGATTATATATATCTTTGCAGAATGATTAGAATCGGAACAATAGTTAAACAGATCGTCATGATATTGCCGGCCTTCCTGGCATGCTGTGAGCCTAATGCCGTTCCGGAACGGCTCATGCAGGCGGAATCATTGCTTGAGCAGAATCCGGATTCTGCGCTTTCTCTGCTTCAATCGGTAAAAGGCGACTGTCTTAGTGATGAAGGAAGTCGTGCGAAGTATGTTTTGCTGTTGGCACGGGCAAGTGATGAGAAGAACATGGAGTCGCATCTAGACACGCTGATAAAATCAGCGGCGGATTACTTTGAATTGGAAGGGAACAAACGCGATAAAATGCTGTCGCAGTATTATCTCGGCCGTTCCTTATTTTCTGCCGACGACCTTTCGGGAAGCATCGTCGCGATGCACAGGGCTCTTGAACTGGCCACGGATCTGAAAGACAATTTCTGGATGGGCAAGGCCTCGAAAGGTATCTCCGAGGTTTATAACAAATCATTCAATGCCAAGGAGTCGTTGAAATATGCTGAGGATGCGGTCGCTTATTACGGGCAGACCGACAGTATACGCCATCTCTACAAAGCGAAGCTTGAACTGGCTGTCGAGTATAGCAATAATCTGATGATTCCCGAGGCCATACGACTCACCCGTGAAATGGCTCAGACTTTATTAATGGCAAAGGACACCGTGTTGTATGTCAGGGCGCAAAGCATGTTGGGCAACTTCTATACATTCAATGCGGAATACGTCAAGGCCGCTGAAGTGCTGCGCGCTCTGGTGAATGGGGGCAGGGCGACGTCGCAGGATTCCATGTCGCTTGCCCTCGCCCTGATTGATATGGATGACGCGGAGGGTGCCTCCCGGATATTGTCGGGGATGCCTGAATCGAATGGAGCGGTCCGCGACATGGCACTGTATAAGCTATACAAAAAGATTGGCAGTACAGAGGACGCATTGCGCATCCATGAAGCTATATATAACGCGACTGACTCGCTGTTTCAGAAGCGGATCGAGCAGTCGCTGATAAGTTCGACACTTGACTATTACGACTTGAACCGGAAACAGATGGAAAGGGAGCGTGATTCATACCGTCTGGTAATGTGGCTGGTGCTGACAACGCTGCTGCTGGGGGTGATTATAGTCGTGATTCTGTTTATCATGTACCGCAACCGCCAGCAGGCAAGAATAGAGCAGAACATCATCATTGCCCAGCAGCTTCAGGAGTCGTTGTATTCGAAAGAGAACGAATATTCTAATGCGCGAGCATCGATAAAGGCATTGCTGACATCGAAATACAAAATGTTTGACGACCTGTGCAAGCTTGTCTATGAGAGCACCAACACGACTGTGGCTCGACGCAGGATATCGGATTCAGTTACTGCTCTCATCAAGGAATGTCAGTCTGATTCATCAATCATCAATGAACTTGAGGATATGGTCAATGAGCATTACTCCAATCTGTTGGTAAATCTGAAGAATGACATGCCGTCGTTGAGCACACTGTATTACAGGCTATATCTTTTTTCGGTTCTCGGTTTTTCCGACAGCGCCATCTCGATATTTCTATGCAAGGAGAAGACGAGCATGATATGGGATGCGCGCCGGCATCTTAAGGATAAGATCAGACAGCTCGGGAAAGACAAACAGACGTATTATCTGGGCTATTTGAATCAGTCGGGCAAGTCATAGGGCCGGATATGGGCTATCCGGATAGAGGGATGCCTGTATCCCTCTATCCGGATTGTGCTACGGCGTCGTTAACGGACGATAACCTTGCGGGAAGTGCCGTCGCTCATGCGAAGGATATTGATGCCTTTGCGCATGTGTTCGAGACTTATCCCGTCGATGGTGTATATGCCTGTCACGGAGGCTTCCCGGTCGCTGCCGATCTCCATGACTCCATCGGTGGCATACCATGATATTCCGGTTTCATTGCGAACGCCGCCACCATAGTAGATGCTCTGAATGCCGAACTCCTCGGGAGGAGCGGTGTAGAAATATACGACCTGGGCTGCATATTCAATGTCGACTATGCCGTTCTCATCATAAACGGTCAGGCCGTAAGGCACTTCCTCAAGAGTCTGATAGCCGGCGGCGGGGAGGCCGCAGTATTCATCTGCGGTGAAGGTGAAGGGAACCACATCATCGCCGTTCTTGAAATAGATTTTGTAGAACAGCTTCTCCGGATCGAGATAGTTGCCCTCAGTATCGAAGCAAGGCAGATCTATCTGAATGTTTATGTAGCCGGATTCTTCGTATTTGTCTAAGAGATAAACTATTTCCGGAGTGGCCGGTATCGCTGGCACTTCGATAAACTTCTTGAATACGGGATTGTCGCAGGTGTAGATGGGGTTTGGTTCCTGGCCGCTCTCATACCTTGCGCCATTGACGATGATTGATGTTTCTTCCGGAGCGTAGATTATGTTGTTTTCAGGATCGAAGCTGAAGGAGAACGGGCTCTCCTTCACAGTATAGACCGTCACGGGCTGCTCACCCCAGGTGGGATCTGTATATGTCTCTTCGTGACGCCCGGCGGCGTTGAAGAAGCAGAAGGTGTTGTCATAGATGCCGACATACTGGTTCGGCTCGAAAGTAATCTGAGAGCCGTTGACTGTCCCATAGACTACATAGTCGGGAATTCCGTCAATCAGGCCTGCGATATAGCATTTGTCATCCTTGAATCCTGCCTGCACCATATATGTGATATGGTCGAGCCATTCGAGACGGTCATAGTCAAAGACCCATTGAGACATCTCGACCCCGTCGGGAAGCTTGTTGGCTGTCTCGTTGAAGGGTTTGTAAAGAGAGTTCCAGTTGGCATATCCTGACCAGGTATGGTCAGTGGTGTAGAAAAGGCCGATGATGTAGGGAGAATATGACTCCTCGGAAAAGAATCTGTCTTCGATTCTGATGGTTCCGTCCTGCTCGATGGTGTAGTTGACTTCAGTTACTGACTCATCGAATATATAGGTGGCGTAAGTGCCGTTCTCATCGGTTATTTCCTCGAGCTTCCCGACGCCGATGGTGTAGCCGACATCGTAGGAGTCACTCCAGTATATCAGCTGGCCCATGTGGACTGTGATCTGGCTGTCGTTGATCTCTCCCTTGATCCAGGTGTCGGTGACGGCAGACGAGAGATAGTTTTTGAGATAGATTTCTTTGCCGTCGGAAGATGTGACGGTTTCAAGCACCACCCCCTGCTGGTTATGCGGCAACACCATCCCGAAGAATACCCTGTAGCCTCTGCCGTAGCGGCAATACATTGCCTCTGTGCCTTCCGGTTTCTCCGTGATCAGTTCCGACGGGTCTGCGGAGTATGCCGCCTCGGATGGCTTTTTCAAGCGCGAGTCCTTGAGGGTGTTGATGTCGCCAAGATACGCGCTTCCGTTGGCCATCATGCCGACGGCATCATTCAGTTGTTGGGGAGAAAGCCGGTCGGCCGAAGCAGTCCGGCTCATACTGATTTCCGGGCATGTCGCTTCGGCCCGGGATGGTGTCAGCAAGCAGATCACCATGGAAACCAGTGTCGTGATAGATGAAAGATTCTTCATAAAAACAGTTTTATTGTGGATTGAAAAATTGAATGCTTGTGGGAAGTCCGGGGCTCGTTCCCGGTTGCAAAGTTACATCAAAGGAGGGCGGCAGTGCAAATTTCAGGAGGGAAATGACTTGGCAGTATGGATTGCCAAGCGACATATAATCAGAGAGTTGGAAATTGAAAAACGTAGTGGTGTTGGCATTGGTGTATCTTGCCAATGTAAATTGTGGCGTAACTTGCTTATAAACAATTTATTATGGATTAAATAAAGCTATTTTAAATTGTAAGTCGCATAAAATCAATGCATTTGATGACAATGGCTTTTGTTGCCGATAATTTTCAGCTGAGAATCGCTCAAAACATGATCAGGAGTTTCGGGAGGAAGATGAGTATGCCGGCAGCGGCGGCTCCGAAGGCCGTTAGCAGTACGCCGGCGGCGGCGAAGTCTTTGGCGCGTCCGATCAGCGGGTCGTAGCCGGGCGACACTTTGTCGCATAGCGCCTCGACGGCGCTGTTGAGAGCCTCGGCGGCGAGCACGCCCCCGATGCAGAGGGCCACGACGGCCCATTCAGTGGTGGAGATACGCAGCCAGATGCCGAGCGCGACGGCCGCGACGGCTGCCGCCGCGTGGATGCGGGCGTTGTGTTCGGAGACGAAGAGCGAGGTGATGCCCTTGAAGGCGTAGCGGAAGGAGCGGAGCCTCTTTTTCCAGGAGAACGGTTGCTTTTCCAAAATATCAGCGATAAATATATGACGATAATTCCGGTTGATATACTCTACCGGCCTGTAGGGACGTGCCTTAGGCACGTTTCAATGTCCTGTGGGTCGGCATCACATCATCATGCCGGTTGGGGAAACATGCCGGAGGCATGTCCCTGCAATCGGGATATGTGTATGTTTGGCAATTGAGGAAAAGGGGGAGCGTCTGCCGCTCCCCCCTTTTCACTATGTAGATATGGAGAATTTACTTCCTCAGCATCTCGCGTCCCTTCTCGATAGCCTGCTCGTTGAGGGGGATGAGCTTGTGGTGACGCTCGGGGAGGCTCTTCTTGAGGCCCTTGATCACGTTCTCCATCGGGAGCTTGTAGGGCATGGCCTCGAGCAGGGCTCCCATTACCACCATGTTGTAGGCCTTGGAGTTGCCGATCTCAAGGGTGGCCTCCATGGCGTCGACGGGATAGATCGTGATGTCGTCGCGTGTGGGGCGGTTGTGGATGCCGTTGGTGTCGTAGATGAGGATGCCGCCGGGCTTCACCTTGGGAGCGAACTTATCGAGGCTCTGCTGGTTGAGGGCGATCACGATGTCGTATCTGTCGAGCACCGGCGATGATATCTTCTCGTCGGAGAGGATCACGGTGACATTGGCTGTGCCGCCGCGCTGTTCCGGGCCGTAGGAGGGCATCCATGTCACCTCTTTGTCGTCCATGAGGCCGGAGTAGGCAAGGATCTTACCCATGGAGAGCACGCCCTGGCCGCCGAAACCGGCTATGATAATTTCTTCTTTCATTTTAAAATCCGGTTTTAGGGGTTAAACGTTCTTGAGGTCGCCGAGAGGATATTTCTCAAACATGTGGTCGGCCATCCACTCGTTGGCCTTTTCGGGCGAGAGCTTCCAGCCGGAGTTGCAGGTAGCCACAACCTCGACCACCGAAGTACCCTTCTTTGCGAGGGCGTTCTCGAAGGCTTTCTTGAGGGCTGCCTTTGTCTTGCGCACGGCGGCGGGAGTATGCACGGCCTGACGTGTCACGTAGCATGTGCCGTCGAGAATGGCCATGAGGTTGGTGATCTCGAGGGGGTGTCCGTTGAGGTCGACGCGGCGTCCGTAGGGAGTTGTGGCTGTCTTCTGGCCCACGAGCGTTGTCGGAGCCATCTGGCCGCCTGTCATGCCGTAGATGGCGTTGTTGACGAATACCATCACGATGTTCTCGCCACGGTTGGCGGCGTGGATAGACTCGGCTGTGCCGATAGCCGACATGTCGCCGTCGCCCTGGTATGTGAAGACCACATTGTCGGGCCAGAGGCGGTTGATGGCTGTGGCCACGGCGGGAGCGCGGCCGTGGGCGGCTTCAACCCAGTCGACGTCGATGTAGTTGTAGGCGAAGACGGCACATCCCACGGGGGAGATGCCGACGGTGCGGTCGGTGAGGTTGAGCTCGGCGATCACCTCGGCCAGAAGCTTGTGGATCACACCGTGGCTGCAGCCTGGGCAATAGTGCATGTGCACTTCCTCAAGGAGCTCGGGTTTGGAGTAGACCTTGTTTTCCGGGCGGATTATATCTTGGATTTCCATTGGTTTCAATAAGGGTTAGAGACTTACTTGCTGATTAACTTCTGCTCGAGGGCATCCACCACCTCTTCGGGGCTGGGGATGATGCCGCCGAGGCGGCCGAAATGCTCTACGGGGAGGGAGTCGTGGACAGCGAGACGCACGTCCTCGATCATCTGTCCGGCGTTAAGCTCTACGCAGAGCACGCCTTTCTTGCCCTCGGCGGCGCGGCGTACGGCCTCCGTGGGGAAGGGCCAGAGGGTGATGGGGCGCACGATGCCCACCTTGATGCCTTTCTCGGCGGCGAGCTCCTTGGCCTTGGTGCAGATGCGGGCGATGGAGCCGAAGGCCACGATGAGGTAGTCGGCGCCTTCGACGTCGATCTCCTCCCAGCGTGTCTCGTCGCGCTCTATCTGGCGGTAGCGGTCCTGAAGCTGGTGGTTGATCACCTCCATGCGGGAGGATTCCAGCTCAAGGCTGGTAATGACGTTGCGTTTGCGTTCCCCTTTTCTTCCTGTCGCCGCCCAGGGGCACTGTTCGCGGATCTGATCGTCAGTGCGGCGCGGACGCGGTTCGGGAAGCACCACCTTCTCCATCATCTGGCCCACGATGCCGTCGGCGAGGATCATGGCGGGGTTGCAGTATTTGAATGCGAGGTCGAAGCCGAGACCTACGAAGTCAACCATCTCCTGGACGGTGGAGGGAGCGAGCACGATCAGGTGGTAGTCGCCGTGGCCGCCGCCCTTGGTGGCCTGGAAGTAGTCGGCCTGCGAGGGTTGGATTGTGCCGAGGCCCGGGCCTCCGCGCATCACGTTGAGGATGAGGGCCGGCAGCGAGGCTGCGGCGATATAGGATATACCCTCCTGCTTGAGGCTGACGCCAGGCGAGGATGATGATGTCATGACGGCTTTGCCGGAAGCGGCTCCGCCGTATACCATATTGATGGCGGCCACCTCAGATTCAGCCTGGAGCACCACCATGCCGGTGGTCTCCCAGGGCATGAGCTCCTCGAGAGTTTCAAGCACTTCCGACTGGGGAGTGATGGGATAGCCGAAGTAGCCGTCGCAGCCGTAGCGGATAGCGGCATGGGCGATGGCCTCGTTACCCTTCATTAGTCTTACCTCTTCTTTCATATTCAGTATGAATTGTGTGTATTCTTTTGGTTAGATCGGTATTATAAGATACTGTGTGAAGCCGACAGCGGAGCCCGCGGTCAGTCTACTTTGACGCGATATACCTCTATGCAGGCGTCGGGACATACCCAAGCGCAGGAGCAGCATCCTGTGCAGGAGTCGGGGTTGGCCATGTAGGCATAATGGTAGCCACGGTCGTTCACTTCGTTGGGCTGCAGAGCCAGCGTCTTGGTGGGGCATGCCACCACGCAGAGGTTGCAACCCTTGCATCGTTCGATGTTGACGGTAATTGCGCCTTTTACTTTTGCCATGTCTATTGTGTGATTATGGTGTGATTGTTAGGTTCCTTGTGTCTTGGAAGCGCCCTTTCGGAGCCTCCTTTGATTGGGTCTACAAAATTAATAAAAAAAGGGAGGCCGGAAGTGTTTCAACGATATGTTTTGCAACATAAAGTCACTCCTCCGGCCCTGTTCGCGGCTTATCCGCGCCGCTTCTCCAGCAATTCAGCAAGGCGGCGCATCCCCTCTGTGGCCGTGGCCTTGATCACGGTGACTCCGGGAGGGGTCGGCGCGGGGTTCGGGTCGATGTAATAGACGGGCACTCCGTGGCGCACGTAATGCAGCAGTCCGGCAGCCGGATAGACATTGAGCGAGGTGCCGATCACCACGAAGATGTCGGCCTCGGCAGTGAGCTCCACGGCCTTCTCGATATTTGGCACAGGCTCCTGGAAGAAGACGATGTGGGGGCGCATCAGGTCGCCGTTGCGCCCGCGTGTCTCCGGAGTGGTGGAGAGATGGTCGATGTCGAGGCTCTCGATGTAGTCGGGGTCGGAGACGGAGCGTATCTTCATCAGCTCGCCGTGGAGATGGAGCACGTGGCTGCTGCCGGCACGCTCGTGAAGGTCGTCGACGTTCTGTGTGATCACCCACACGTCGTAGTCTTTCTCCAGGTCCACGAGCGCCTTGTGGGCGGCGTTGGGCTGCTTGGTGATCAGGTCCTTGCGCCGCGCGTTGTAGAAGTCGTGCACAAGGGCCGGGTTGCGGCGGAAACCGTCGGCCGAGGCCACCTCCATCACGGGATAGTTTTCCCAGAGCCCTCCGGCGTCGCGGAAGGTGGTGATGCCGCTCTCGGCGCTGATGCCCGCGCCGGTCGACACCACAAGTTTTGGCTTGCTCATATCATTAAATGTTTTGATTTGCAAATATAAGGATAAATACGATTCGATGGTTGCCGGCAAGGCGAAAATTCGCGGGATTTTTGTAATTTTGCAATCACTATGGAAGGCGAACAGTTTGACATCAGGCGCAGCAGCGCCGAAAACGATAAGGAGAAGGACATCGAGAAAGCCCTGAGGCCGCTGAGCTTCGACGACTTCGCGGGGCAGTCGAAGATCATCTCCAACCTGCGGGTGTTCGTGCAGGCCGCGCGTATGCGCGGCGAGGCGCTCGACCACACCCTGCTCCACGGCCCCCCGGGGCTCGGCAAGACCACCCTCTCCAACATCGTGGCCAACGAGCTCGGAGTGGGATTCAAGGTGACCTCGGGCCCCGTGCTCGACAAGCCGGGCGACCTGGCCGGCATCCTCATGAGCCTCGAGCCCCACGACGTGCTCTTCATCGACGAGATCCACCGCCTCCATCCCATTGTGGAGGAATACCTCTACTCGGCGATGGAGGATTTCCGCATCGACATCCTGCTCGACAAGGGGCCGGGAGCCAAGAGCGTGCAGCTCACGCTCTCCCCCTTCACCCTCGTGGGCGCCACCACGCGCTCCGGCCTGCTCACGTCGCCGCTGCGCGCCCGCTTCGGCATCAACTGCCATCTGGAGTATTACGACCACGAGGTGCTCCGCGGCATCGTGAAGCGCTCGGCGGGACTTCTGAAGACGGGCATCTCGGAGGAGGCCGCCATGGAGATCGCGCTGCGCAGCCGCGGCACTCCGCGTGTGGCCAACGCCCTGCTGCGCCGCGTGCGCGACTTCGCGATGGTGGAGGGCAACGGATTCGTCGACATCAATATCGCACGCCGCTCGCTCGAGGCGCTAAACATCGACCGCTACGGGCTCGACGAGATCGACAACCGTATCCTGCTCTGCATCATCGACAAGTTCAAGGGGGGGCCGGTGGGCCTGACCACCATCGCGACGGCGCTCGGCGAGGATGCCGGCACCATCGAGGAGGTCTACGAGCCCTTCCTCATAAAGGAGGGATTCCTGAAGCGCACGCCACGCGGACGCGAGGCCACCGATCTGGCCTACCGCCATCTGGGACGCGTCAACCCCCTCTCGCCCGACTCCCTCTTCGATGATCTCGACTGATAAATAATGTAGTATTCACCAGCGTGACGGTTTCCGACAGGCGGACGCTTTGAAAAGCGTCCCTGCATGCCGGGCAAGTCATGGCAGCATGAAATAATCAATAATGTCTGGAATAAGGTCATTGGCCAAGGAGACCGCCGTGTATGGTCTCAGCAGCATCGTGGGGCGTTTCCTCAACTGGTGTCTCGTGCCCCTCTACGTCTATCTCTTCCCCGCCGAGGAATACGGCGTGGTGAGCTATCTCTACAGTTTCACGGCGGTGGCGCTCGTGGTGCTCAACTACGGCATGGAGACGGGTTTCTTCCGCTTCGCCAACAAAGATCCGGAGCCGGAGAAGGTCTACACCACGGCCCTCTGGTCGGTGGGAGTCACCTCGCTGATATTCATCGTCTTGCTGACGATGCTCCTCGCCCCGGTGGCCGATGCCATGCTGCTGCCCGGCGACGGCCTCTACGTGTGGCTGCTCGGAGTGACGGTGGCTGTCGACGCCTTCTCCAACATACCTTTCGCCTATCTCCGCTATAGGAAGAAGGCCTTCACCTTCGCGGGCATCAAGCTGCTCAACGTCTTCCTCACCATAGCGCTCAACCTCTTCTTCCTGCTCGGCTGCCCGGCGATCGCGGAGCGCTGGCCCGGGTTGATAGGATGGTTCTACGACGCGGCTGGAGGCAGCTCTTTCGGCATCGGGTGGATCTTCGTGGCCAACCTGATCTCGACGCTGGTGGTGCTGGTGTGCCTTCTGCCGCAGCTCGTGGGGCGGAAATGGCGCTTCGACGGCACGTTGCTGCGCACTATGCTGCGCTACAGCTGGCCGCTGCTGGTGCTCGGCGTGGCGGGCATCCTGAGCCAGAACATGGGGCAGATGATCATCCCCTACCTTTTCATGGGGGAGGAGGAGGCCGCCCGCGGCATGGTGGGCATCTACGGCGCCAACATCAAGATCGCCATCGTGATGGTGATGTTCACGCAGGCGTTCCGCTACGCCTACGAGCCCTTCATCTTCTCTAAGGCGAAGGAGGCGGGCGATGACCGGCGTACGGCCTACTGCGACGCCATGAAATACTTCATCATCTTCGGGGTGCTTATATATTTAGGAGTGATGAGCTATCTGCCGATACTGAAATACTTCATCTCTCCGGGCTACTGGGAGGGACTGGGCGTGGTGCCGGTGATGATGCTGGCGGAACTCTGCTTCGGTGTCTTCTTCAACCACTCGCTGTGGTATAAGCTTACCGACCGCACGCAGTGGGGGATGTATTTCTCGCTGTTCTGCTTCGCGCTGATGCTGGTGCTCAACGTGTGGCTGGTGAGGGCGATCGGCATTCCCGACGGCTACATGGGCTCGGCATGGGCGGCTCTGGTGAGCTACTTCGCGGTGATGGTGCTCTCCTATTTAGTGGGGCGCCACTACTATCCGCTCCCTTATGAGCTGGGACGCATCGGGGCCTATGTGGCTCTCGGTGCGGCGCTCTACGCCGGCATCTGCATGGCCTGGTGGGAGGATATGCCGTGGCTCGGCTTCGCGGTGCGCACGGTGCTGCTGCTGGTCTACGTGGCCACGGTCGGCTGGTGGGAGAATGTCCCCGTGCTCAGCCGCCTGCTCCACCGCCTCGCCCGCCGCTGACTGATATGGTGAAATATAAAGGAGGCTGTGGCGTTATTGCACAGCCTCCTTATATGAATGTGACAGGCGGTCAGAATTTTGTCACTTTCCCGCAAATCAGGATGGCTCCGGTGCTGTTCTCCTGAATGAAGAAGAGGAACGGGCTGTCGACTATGAACTCGCCTTTTTCAAAAGATGGTGAAGTGAACGTGTCATTGGCCGAGCCGGCAGCGGCAGTGGTGCCGTTCTCGTCCACCTCCACCACAACAGAATGATATACCTCGTTCATGCAGAGGTGGGAGTCTGATATCCGGCTGAAATCGGCGGAGTCTTCGAGGAAAGCCGATGAAAGGCCCATTTCCGCCAGTATGCCTCCCAGCATCTGGTCATCCGAAATGCGGAACTTCGGGATTGCGAGATTGAATTCCATGACTGAGGATTTTCCTTGTGCTTCGGAAGTGAGATCAGCAGACGTGAGTGTGGCCACTATTTCGTTGAAGTCGAGGCCTTCCTTAGGCATCATGATGACCATAGAGAAAGATCCGTTGCCATAAGGAAGCCAGATAGCGCCGAAAGAGGGGGTGTCTTTATATACTGCAACCCGACCTGAGGCATGCATCATATCGGCTTTAGATATAGAGCCGTCGATGTTATGGAAATCATCGGAATTGGTCGATGCCGGATTGAACTTCTCTTTCCATTCACCTTTGAAGCATAATGCGTTCACCGTTACCAACGGACCGAAAGCAGGGCTTTTCAGCAGTTGCTTTATCATACCATCGGTGTGGTCGGAAACCCAATTGTTGATGACCTCGTGCTGATTGCCGCTGCCGAAGTCGCAAGCTACGGTCTCCGCATCAAACAGTGTGCTGAGCTCTCGTGAGAATTCAGGATTAAACCGGAAGGATTCTGACATCCATAAGGAGTTGGCAATTTTGAGGTCGCAGAGAGCGTCTGCCCGAGGCAGCTCTTTCTGATAAGTGGAATACAAGGCGTTGAGCTCATCGATATTCGATGATCCGAGCAGCGTGAGAAATTCGTCGAGAGTATTTCCTGAAGCGCCGTTTGCCAGCATGGATAGCATATAGCCCATGCTCATGGGGCTGATGGCCTGGTTATCGTCTGACGTCTTTGATACAGTCTTAAAGAGGTCGATGGCAAACTGGTTTGATTCAGTGACGATTTTCTTCTGTTCGGATGTTAATGAGATTTGAATCGGCCTGTTGTCTGTGCGATTTTCCGGCTTGTCTCCGGATGTGCAGCTCCAGAGAGCTGCTGCCATCACCGATATGATGACATATCGCAGAAAATGATAGTTGGTCTTCATATCCGTCAAATTTATTTTTGAGGTGAATAGTTATACCAATACACTAAATTATTGTATATAGTCGTATTGTCATTATCGTCAAATCCTATATAAGTAATGTCATCATCATCCTTATCATGCCGGTTGCCGCCTATCTTGGTTGTAACAAGATAGTAACCATTCCCAGAGCCATAGCTGCCCCATACACAATGTAGATAATAAGTATATATAGCTTCTCCGGATGGACTTTCTGATGCATCTGTCACACGGCACATATAGCCATCTACGACCCATGTATGTGCTGAAGTTCTGCTTGAACCTCCGATAAGTATGGGCTTGGCATATGAATTCGTTGAATCCAGATATTTGAATATAGCGTGTGAAAACGCCACACTTGCACCACCATGAGTATAACCGAAATTATAGAATGAAGGGCCGATATTGGCTCCGTTTGTGCTGCTGCCCATGGTTAAACCTTGATAGACGGTTTTTAGATCATCTCTTAGGTTCTTTATAATAGTCGCAGCTTGGTTCGCGTTGCCGGTTTTCATTGTAGACCAGTCGTATGTGTGGCCATTGTGACTCTTGGGCCATTCAAAATAGGTCATAATCTGAGCCATTGCAAGAGGGGTACATCCGGTGGGCTCGCATATAGTCATATAATTTCCTATATGAGGGCACAAGGCATTAAATGGATCATTTTGGCCCCATGCCCGTACATATTTACAAAGCATCGGTTTCTTAACCACTGTATAGCTTTTAGATGTCTCTGGGTTTGGATTGAAAGTCGTATCCACGGGAGCAGCAGGGCTGCCGTTCATATTGGAGATGGCATCGAAAAACATTGCCAGCCCAGGATTGGACACCGTATCTTCAATCTCAAGATTGCCCTCGTCTGAGACCGCATATAAAGGATTCTCGCATTCTTTCGCCGCTATCACGGCAAATCCTGCCTCGTCTTCACAGTTTACTATGTAGAACGGATTGTTCTCATTGCCGTTCGCCCTTGTTTTGTCTATGGAATGGCACAGTCTGACAGACGAGATTTTCAAGTCTGACCTTGTCATGCCTTTTAGCTCCTGAATACAGTGGCGTGCGTAGTCAGCTGCTTTATCGGCGGATATGTAATCCTCTTGACAGGAAATGAGCACCTCGTCGGATTTCGATTGTTCCGGCATTTCATTTTGAGTGCAGCTCCAGAGGGCTGCTGCCATCACCAGTATCGGGATATAGGCTAAAATCTTTTTAAGCATGGGGCTGAAATAATATAGGTTGGTGTAGATTGTCAGTGGCGACGAGAAGAGTGGAGACCAATTCAGGAGACTTCAGTCTTACATGTCAATTCGACTACGCAAAGATAGTTATTTAAATTAATAAAAACAAATATTAATGATAAAATTCCAGGGCTGGCGCATGAGATTTAGCAAAATTTCAGTTAAAAATATGGGCGATTATG
>OGQO01002250.1_pt1 | contig 15527 bp, 12 predicted proteins | sample 1553241 | NCBI WGS metagenome assembly OGQO01 (sample SAMEA2579933, study PRJEB22360) | human gut metagenome | biome: human gut; feature: human-associated habitat; material: faeces | place: Denmark | collected 2008/2010
GATTGGTGGTCCCCTTTTCAATGAGTATTTACAGTACCCGATACAAGCAGGAACGCCCCGACATTCAAAGAGCGTTTGTTTTCTCATTGTATACGGGTATCCGATTCTGCGATATAACCCGATTGACATACGCCAATGTCGATTTCAGCTCCCGGACGCTCCGCTTCAATCAGGTCAAGAGCGAGGGCAGGAGCGCACATAGTGCGGTGGTGATGCCCCTGAGCGATGACCTGATGGAGATAATCGGTTTTCCGCGCGATCCAGAAGTAATGACGGAAAAAATATTCCCGCTCCCACATAATTCCATCTGTCGGAAACATCTGAAGGGATGGGTTAAGCAAGCAGGTATCAACAAACATATCACCTGGCATTGCGCCCGACATAGTTTCGCAGTCAACGTGCTGAGTGCCGGAGCAAATATCAAGACCGTCTCATCTCTGTTAGGGCACGCCAGCATCAAGATGACTGAAAAGTATCTTCATGTGATAGACAACCAGAAGAAAGACGCGATGAACAGCCTCGGAAGAATCTCGTTCCGCAGGGATGATGTTTTTTCAAGGGAGAATAATGCCGATGTTGAGGAGTAAAAGGCTGCCCATCTATCCCTTGGCACTTTCGTCATTTTGGCACTTCCGCTTGTTATAGAGTTGTATGGGTTGATGAAAATGGTTACCTTTGCATAAGATTCGCAGTCATCATGTAATTGTTTCATCCTGACGCGGATTAGTGGTTGGACATCGGGAGGGATACCCGGTGTCCTTTTCTCTCAGTGTTGCCCAATCCGATGAAAATGATTATCTTTGCAGGTATAAAAAAACTAAACCCGATAGCTTGACGAGTCAGGGGCTACCGGGAATCAACACTGCAAAAGTAGTGCTTTCTTTTGATTAAAACAAATTTTGGCTCACAAAAGATTGTACAGCAAGTGAAATTCACCGATTTTCAGAATATATTGTCTCCGGAGAGGCTCAACAGATATGTTGCGGCCTGTGGTAATGACACCCGAAAAGCCATGTCGCTGTATCGGCTGAATCTTCATCTTTCACAGGAAGTATTTACTTTGTTGAGTTGTTTCGAGGTGGCGTTGAGGAATGCCATTGACCGTGAGCTTACAACTCGGTTCGGAGAAAACTGGCTCCGTGATTCAGTATTGGCTGGAGGCATATTCGATATTGCCAGTTGCCGGGATAGTGCGCGAATAATCACCAAGGCTTTCAACCGTCTGAACAGAACTGGCGAGTACACCCATCATAAACTTCTTGCAGAAATGGAGTTCGGGGTGTGGAAATATATGTTCGCCAATCCTCAGTATCGTGCTACCGGGCAGATTCTTCTCCGAATATTCCCCAACAAGCCCCGTTCATCGGCAGAGGTTCAATACAACAATGCCTATATGTTCAATGAACTTGACGGCATCAATATCCTCCGAAACAGAATAGCGCACCATGAGCCTATCTGTTTTGCGAGAAGACAGCCTCAAATCGGAACAGCATACATCCTCAATGCTTATCAGAATCTTCATAAGCTCTTTATGTGGATGGGCATAGACAGCCATTCTTTGCTTTACGGACTTGACCATGTGCAGCAAGTCTGCAACCGAATAAATGCCATTTAATTTCTAGGATATAGCTGTCATTGAGGCTCTCACAACGGCTTCATAACGCAGATTGGCTCCCGGTGGCTCAAAAAGCTTGCATATATCGTAACTGTTTTGTAACTTCGCAGCCCAAGAAGGAATATAACCCACCGAGAGAAGAAAGACACACGTCAGCCAGCATCGGTCAAAGCCGGACATCGCTGAACAATTCCCTTTTCACTCTTGTTTGAAAAATATCAAAGCGGTTAGGTGGCAGTAGCCCTGACCCCTCGCGATGACGCGAAGCACCGACCATGACGGAACGGTGACGGTTGTCGCATCCCTGCCACATCCCTTGCGAAAGGGCGACATATATGAATTGAATACCCGTAACGAGACCTCGCCAAAGGCACGTCTGCACAGACGTATCGGCAAGGCCCCGCTTTTTTATTGTCCGTCCGGAAGGACAGTAACAGTACACAATTCAATGATATTCGCTTTTTCGCGCCACCCATGGACGCAAGTCCGATATTATTTTTTGCAGTGTCCGCCAGCCTTTAATCCTCCGGGTGTAGTCATCGGGCTGACGCGACGCAATAACTATGACCTGACGACACCCACCTACCGGTATGCGGAGCATACAGCAAATATCTTATCATCCCAAAACAGATGCGTGAGAAACAACCCGATTTCAAAACCACTAATCCCCCGATTATCCCAATGCAAACAATTACAGACTATCTTAACCTTCCTTTCATCGAGGTCCTGAAGCACCTCATGAAGGACGCAGTCAAGGACTGCCTTGCCGAATCGGGAGTGCTGGCGAACCTCGTCAACGCTTCCGCGAAAACAAAAAAGCGTGACCCGGAAGGGCTTACCGCAAAGGAAGCCCTTGAGTTCCTCAACGAAAACGGCTATCCCATGAAAAAGGGACAACTCTACAAGGAAACGAGCAAGAACACCATCCCGCACTGGAAATTCAACAACAAGCTTCATTTCAAGGAAGACGAGCTTCTGAGCTGGGCCGAGGGCAGACTCGTCAGCGGCAAAGCCGTTGGTGTTCTGAAAAAAGAAGACCGCCCCAAGAAGAAAGGGGGTGGCCGATGAAAAAAGAGACTGCCCCGAAAAAGACTACATCAAAGTCGAAAGCCACCGCCGAGAGAAAAGCCGACTCACCTGCAATCAACAGTATCGAAATGACTTCTCACGAAAATGAAGGAGTGACAAGTCATGAGGATGAGGAAGTGACAACTCACGAAGGTGAGCAGGTGATTACTCACCGACCTGACCGGCTGAACAGTCAGGCAGAACCTCCGATACCTCCGGCACCGCTGGACGGCTTGATTGCAGGGGTCGCAAAACCTCTGACATCTAACAACTTCCCGATTGACGCCTTGCCGTCAAGATTACAGGTAATCATCAGGGAGGCAAACGCAACTCTCGGTTTCCCTGTGGACTACATGGCGGGAGCGATGCTCTCGGCAATGGCGGCGGTAATCGGAAACACCCATCATGCCGAGGCAATGACAGGATGGAAAGAGTATGCCATTCTTTTCGTTGCCCTTGTCGGATGTCCCGGAGTGTGCAAGAGCCATCCGCTGAGCTATGTCATGCAGCCGCTAATCGACCACGACGCGGAGAAAGCGGCACAGTTCGCAGAGGCGTTGAAACGCTACAACGCGGCGATGGAGCTGCCGCCGAAAGAAAGGGTTGCAAACGGCTATGACCTCAACCCAGTCGAGCCGCGCCGCGTCCGCTTCATGATGCAGGACGTGACCAACGAGGCTGTTCACCGCATCCTCTCTGAAAACCGCCGTGGACTGATTCTGATGTACGACGAGCTTGCCGGATGGGTCAAGAACTTCAACCGCTACAACAACGGCTCCGAATCGGAGTTCTGGATGTCGGTGTTCAACCACAAGGTAGCCATGTCTGACCGCAAGGGCAGTCAGAGCGGCGTGTTCATCCGCAATCCGTTCCTATGCGTCATCGGCACCATCCAGCCGAAAGTGCTGACCGACCTTGCCGCCGGAAACCGCAGCGCCAACGGCTTCATGGAGCGCATACTCTATGTATTCCCGTCTGACCAGACAAAACCGAAATGGAACCGGAGTCGCCGGATGCCCTCCTTCGACATCGCCGCCGAATGGCGCGGCATCCTTTCCCGGCTCATCGACATTGTTCCCAAGGTGGACACTGACGGCGAGATAATATCCGAGGACGTTCCTTTCTCATCGGACGCTCTTGACATCCTATATCAGTGGCAGAACGAGCAGACCGACCGTTGCAACGCTGACGGAAGCGATACCCTTACCTCCATCGCAAGCAAACTCGAAATCTACGCTATCCGCATTTCTCTTTTGCTGGCTCTCGCCGACTGGGCTTGCGGCAGTGAGAAGAAACTGATAGATGTGGATACGGTGGAGAGGGCGATACGCCTGACGGAGTACTTCCGCTCGACCGCCTCGAAGGTGCAGGGTATCGTCAGCGAAGACGCTCTTACCGAGTTGCAGCTTGCCGTTCTCTCGGAGCTTCCCGACAGCTTCACCACCGCCGAGGGCGTTGCTATCGCCGGGAAATGCGGCATGTCGGAGCGCAGCTTCAAGCGGTTCCTCAGAGATAGAAAAGGCGTTCTGTTCGCCCGTTCCTCCCACGGAAACTACACCAAATTATAAACATTCACCCCTGGCATTATCGTCACTTTGGCATTTTCAACGGTGATGCCGACGCACCCCGTTTGTGCCAAAATGACGAAAGTGCCAGGGGGTAAATCAAAAACTGAAATCCCGTGAAACATTGTTTTTTCATTGCCGTGACCATTGCAGTCAGTGCAACGGTTACACTGGTGCAACGCTGCTCTGGCAGCACAATACCATCCGTGCAGTGGCGGCACGGAAATTACGCCATCCGGAAATTCCTTAGCTCATTAGGGAATTTTTTGAACCGCATGGTCTGCCACCACGCTAAAAATATCCCTACTGAGCCAACGGGGGCACCCCCCTTGGAAACCCCGATACGGCTTTACAAGAAGCCGTACACTGCGATTGTTCCACGACAGAAACACGCCTGCCTATGAGTTACGCTGTACTCCACATCATGAAGGCAAGCGGTTCCTGCAACGCAATCGCCCGACATGTCGAGCGAAGCACCCAGCCCGACAACGCCCATCCCGAACTGCGACATCTCAACCGGGACGACTTCATCCGATACCCGGATGGTGTCGGCGGTCTGGGCGAGGCAATCCAGCATCGGCTTGACCATGCCGGGCTTACACGCAAGATCGGCAAGAACCAGGTGCTTGCCCTCCATGTCCTGTTGACATCCGACGGCGATGCCCTGCGACGACTTGCCGACGAAGGTCGCCTCAACGATTGGGCGGAGACGAGTGTCGAATGGGTGAAGCAGACATTCGGCGAAGCGAATGTTGTCGGGGCGCATCTGCACATGGACGAGCAGACACCGCACCTCCATGTTACGGTCGTGCCAATCGTAACCGCCGAGAGAAATAAGAAAGCGAGCGAGGCGAAGGTACAGAAGCGTTACCGCACCAAACCCAAAGGAGGGGCGCGGCTGAGTGCCAACGACATCATGACCCGTGACAACCTCACACGCTTTCAGGACACATACGCAGAGGCTATGGCACGGTTCGGACTGGAGCGAGGTATTCGTGGCTCGGAGGCACGCCATGTTGACCAGCACGAATACTACCGCCAGTGTCAACTCCAAAAGAAAGATTTGGAGCAAGATGTAGTCGCTCTTTTCACTGAGAAAAAACAGCTTGACACCGAGACCCAATCGTTGGAGAAACGCAAGAAGGAGCTTGAACGCGGCAACCGCTGGATGGACAAGACCTTTTCCGAAACCAAAGCCGCCAACGCTGAAATGACCCGGCAGAACAGCGAGCTTGCAAAGCGCAAGTCAGAGCTTGAAAAGTCAAATTCTTCTCTCAGTGCCAACAATACATCTTTGACCGCCGAGAAAGAGGCGTTGGAGTCTGACAAAGAGAAATTGGCCGGAGAAGTCGCCGATATAGAGGCCGACAAGTCGAGGCTGATTGCCGAGCGTTCTACTTGTGCCGAGGAAGCGGAGACTGCGAGACAGGAGAAAGAGACGGCACTGCGGGAAGCAGCCGAGGCAAAATCCCAGCGTGACGCCAACCGCAAGGATGCCCTCAGCAACTTCGCCAACCGCTTCACCGGAAGCAAGACCAAAAGGCTTGAAACCGAACTGGCCCAAAGTCAGGAGGAAGTCAGGACTTTGAAAGAGCAGGCCGAGCGGACCGCCAAGACTCACGGCAACGAGATGTGGAACCTTCGCCAGCAGCTTGACAGACAGAAAGAACAGCATGACAGCATCGTCAGAGGACATCAGGCTAAAATGGACTTGATGCAGAAATTCTTTCCCGACACCGTTGCGTTGCTTCCGGCAATAGAGGACTGTCAGGCTGTAAAGATGTCAGATAGAACTATCTCTACATTGCTTGACGGGAAGTCAAGGACATTCGCCAACGGCATGACTCTCTATGACCCCAACGAGAGAAAAGATGTCGATGTCGGGGATGTCGAAGTACAAATCAAACGCGACCCGACCGATGACAACCGTTTCCGTCTTCATCTCGGAGGCAAGAGAGTGTTCCAATGGTTCAGAGAGAAGTGGCTATCACTGAAGCAGTCTGTCAGGAGGGGCTTCGGAATAAGATAAGCTAAACAGGGAGCCACAGGCAATAACTTGTGGCTCCCTTTTATCGAAATGTAAATCGTTATTTCAAGATTGCAGATCCGGCTGATTCGGACTCTGATATTTCGTTGTTGCGTTTCACTTTCTTTCCGTATGGAAGTGTATATGACAAAGTGAGCTGAATAGACCGCGCGAGGCTGCTTGACCAAACCCAACCGTGTGCAGAATAACGATTTGAGTCAAAATCGGCGTAATAGCGGTTGCTGTTGAACCAGTTGCGGAATTGCAGCCCTGCCTTGAAATCGCCTATCGCATAGTTTGCCAATATGCCGTATGTGCTTTTGTAATGATAGCGGAAACCATAATCAAAAGGCGCAAGATTCTTGTTAGGTGTCTGATAATACAAGATGAATGAAAAGTTCTTGAAATAATAATTGGCTTGCAAGTTCGCGGCAATCAGATTCATAGATTGAGCATCGATTCCCGAAGCGACCATGCGTTCTACTTGACCCGATGCTCTTAGCGATAAAGAATTGTCGAACAATTTTAGAGTAGCGGAAAGATAGCCCGAATATCTGTGAAAATCGCCGCTGTTAATCTCTTTGCGTATCAATCCGTCATATCCCGGCATTGAGAAATAATCGTGGGCGGTTTTATTCAGGAAACCGTGATATTCGGCAGTTGCCGACAGGCTAAACTTATTCGTGGGTACATATGTATATGAAGCCGACGCTGTGATGAAGGTGGTGTTGCGCAGGCCGGGATTGCCTTGCAGCCACAGCAGTTCGTTGCTTTGGACTATTGCCGAATTTGAAGATGCCGGTGTCGGGTGGTTATTACCCCACCAGCCCTCGACAGATGCTGAATGTTTTTCGTTGATTTTGTAATTAAGTTGCAGTCCGAGCCGAGGATTCCATTGTTCCAAAGTGTTGATTCCGTTCAACCGCCCGATTACATAAGACGCTCCCAAGCGCGAATACAGGCTGAGTCCTGATTTCCAGTTTTGCATATATTCCAAAAACAGCATATTTTCAGACGACAGGAGTTTCTGCAATCCATTGTAGGAACCTTCATAATCGGTATGATAAATGGTGTTGAAAGTCATTAACGAGGTGCGGAAAGTGTTGTTGTGACAGAATTCCTTTGAATATTGAATTATCATCGTCGGCGCATACGAAGTTTCCTTATTATTGTTTATAATCGGAGCAAGGTCGCCAAGCTGATATGTGGAATTTCTTCGGGTTCTACCGTAAGCGAAACTCCAGAATACAATCAAGGTGTTGTTTTTAGGCATAGTGAAGTAATAATCTCCTTGCATACTGGGCGTTATTGTCTGACCTGACTCGTCGGACAATGCCGATGAAGCCGAAAAAATATCCTGTGAGTAATTGACAGATGATAAATTGCGCTCCAAAGGTGTCGCACTACGATTATACGAAACAGAGTGAATAATCTCGATGTTTTTCGTTTCATATGATGCTCGGAAAGTGGCAGATTGAGAATTACTCTGTTGAAGATAGTTTGCACCCGATTGAGATGTTCGTGTAATAGCGTCAAAATGATGGTTGCCTATAGATATATCACGGAATGTCTCGACATTATAACTGTTATAGTTGTCGTTATGAGTAATGCTGCCTGTGCCAATGGCATCAAAAGTCCAGTTTTTGTTTACAAATTTGGAATACAATATTCCATCGCCGCGGTCTATGTTGAGAGTTGTGCCTTTTGCGGTAAGTTTGGTGTAACCGCCCCACTCGTATTTGCGCATAACGAAGTTGATAACATTAGCCTGACCTCCAAAGCGTGGGTCTTCGGGATATTGAAGTACCTCGACACGAAGCACATCTTCAGTGCGTAACCCCTGCAAATCTTCATCTGTTGCCTCCTTGAAATCAATAAACATGGCTACATCTTTTCCGGCGTATGTCTTTGCAGACATTGTTCCCGGAGTTATATTGAGTTGTGGAATATTCATCAGTTCCAACAGTCGGGCAGCGTCAGTGGCAGTTTTTTTGATTTTATTTGTAGGTGTATATGCGACACCTCGGTCAATCACTCGTTGAGTGCGAGCTTCAACTACAACTTCGCCAAGTTCATGTGCTTTGATGGTGTCATTCGTTTCAGACTGCGCCATTGTTGTTACTGCGCCAAAAGCGCAAACAAATGATATAAGGATTCGATGCTTCATACAGTCGTTTATTTCAATCCGCCAAAGATAGCGGATTGTTACAATATTTTTCTCAACAAATGTTGATTGTTACATCGCCGTGGCTCTTAGCGAATTTTTCACATAGAAAACGTGAGCTAACTATGCTACGTCTAAACTGATGGTCGTAGGAAACCAATTGATGCAGATGTAACAATAGTAGCCCACGCTATATGCGTGAGAACCACTATGCCATCTCTTGCATCATTTGAAAATTTCCTACGTTTTCAGTTTACAAGATGAGCTTAACGCTTCCTATTTTTCCAAAATGTCTTGGAAAGGCTACGCCTATCCAATCACAAAATTAGCGATTTTTTCTCAATGAACCGCAGTTCAGAGCTTCAAATCTACTGCGGCAACGAGAAAAAGAATCGAATTAAATATAACTAACGCCCCTTAAAAATCCTAAAATCGGGCATCCGATTTTCGATTTCTCCAACTAATTAGTACACCACGAGTACACCATAAATTCTATAACTAATTATATTACAGTATAGTTAGCCTCTACAAAACAACATAAGGTATGTTCCGAGGCACTTGTAACCAAGATTGTGCCCCGAAACCCTTGCCATTGCATGGAGCCGGTATTTCTCCAAAGTCGAAATACCCACAATGAAACCTGCGGTTGGCAATCCCACACCACCCACTAAATTTTATCCCAGAAATGAAACAGAACTTTAATCAGGGCGGACGGCCTCACAAGATAAATCCGTCTGTCCACCGCTACGTCGTGAGATTCGACGCGGCGGAGAACACGGTATTCCTCTCCCTGTTCGATAAATCGGGAGCCGTCAACAAGGCGGCTTTCATAAAAAGTGTTCTACTCGGAAAACCTTTCAAGGTTTTTGTGGTCGATGAAAACACACGGATTTTCATTGACAAACTATCCTCTCTCAATTCCCACTACCGCACGTTGGTGGTGGATTACGACACTCTTGTAAGGACATTACGGGAGAACTTCACCGAAAAACAAGCCATGAGCGCACTCTACCGATTGGAACAGGTTACCATTGACTTGGTGAAAACAAATCGCGAGATTGTCGCCCTCGCCAAAGAGTTCGATGCCCGATGGTTGCAAAAATCTCTTTAGGCAGCTCACTATACGGAGCGATTGTATATAACGGCGAGAAGATAAACAAGGAGAAGGGTCGTGTCCTCGACACCAACAAAATCTATAATGACGGTACCGGCAACATAGACATACACCGGGCTTTCGAGGATTTCAAGCGGTGGATGCCTCAGCATACCAGAGCCGAGAAAACGATGATGCACATTTCCCTCAATCCCCATCCCGACGACCGTCTGAGCGAGATGCAGTACACGCAACTCGCCCACGAGTATATGGAGAAAATGGGGTTTGCCGAGATGCCATACATAATAGTAAAGCACGAAGACATCGACCGCCACCACATACATATCGTGGCTCTCCGTGTCCGTCCCGACGGCTCCTGTATCTCCGACAAAAACAATTTCTACCGCAGCAAGGAGATAACACGGGAGCTGGAGAAAAAGTACGGGCTGCATACCGCCGAGCGTCAGAAAATCACTCCCGATATGCCCATAAAGAAGATTGATCCGTCAGGCGACATCAAGCGACAGGTTGCCAACACGGTCAAAATGGTCGGTATGCGCTACAAGTTCCAGACCATCGGCGAGTATAACGCTATACTGGGTCTGTATAATATCAGGTGTGAGCAGACCGACGGCAGGGTCAACGGCAGGGAGTATCACGGTCTGGTGTATTTCGCCACTGATGACAACGGCAAGACCATCGCATCGCCGTTCAAGGCTTCCCGCCTCGGCAAGTTCGCCAGCCGCACGGCGATAGACGGAAGAATGGAGAGGGCTAAAGACAAAATCGACATCCGTACTACAAAGCAATCTGTATCGGAGGCAATGGCAGAATCTTCGGGTAAGGACGATTTCATCGCCAAGCTCAAGGAGCGAAACATCGACCTTATTCTGCGCTATACCGATACCGGGCGCATATATGGCGCGACATTCATAGACCACAATACAAAAACAGTCCTCAACGGTTCGCGTCTGGGAAAGGAGTTCTCCGCCAACTCACTTGAAAAGTGGTTCACCGTCGGAGAAAAGCCTTCGGTTATTCCTGTTGCACACGATGTTCAGCAGGAGCAGCCACAGTCGGATATGCAATCAACATCTGATACCCGACAGCCACAACAGGACAACAGTCAATCCGGCAATTCACAGTCCAGCACAACAAGCGGAGGGCAAAACACGACAGGCAGCGGTTCGGCCACCTCACAAAGCCAGTCGTTCAGCCAGCCTCAATCCCGGACACGGCAGAACAATTCTTCCGCTTACGATGATGTGCCGACGCTCCCCGGTCTTGACCTGTTCCAGACAGGAGCCGGATTCGACCCGCAGGAGGAAGCCTTCTACCGCGAGATGCAACGGCGCAGAAAGAAAAAACGCCGTGGCCCCAAACTATAATTTGTCAAACTCCAAACACAAGATTTATTATGTCACAACAGGAAGATGACCTCAGGGCGTTGTCGAAAATCATGGATCTTCTCCGTGGTGTCAGCATCGCCGTGATGGTTGCCAACATTTACTGGTTCTGTCAGCCCCTTGTGTCGGGCTGGGAGTTCCACCCGCAGACCATGAAAGTTCTTCGCGGTCTTGACGAGGCCGGGAGACTGTTCCACAATCCGTGGAACGCGAAATGGTGGACGCTGTTATTATTGGCTCTATCTTGTTTTGGCACCAAAGGTGTCAAGAACGAGAAAATCAAATGGGGTCAGATATGGCTCATAATTTCCATTGGTGCACTGCTGTTTTTCCTCGATTGGTGGATGGTGTCTCTCAGCTTGTACTACACCTATATATTCACCACCATATCGGGATATGTATGCCTGCTACTCGGAGGGGTGTGGATGAGCCGTCTGCTGAAGAACAACATGATGGACGACCGTTTCAACGAGGAAAACGAATCGTTCATGCAGGAGACCAAGCTGATGGAGAATGAATATTCCGTCAACCTCCCCACACGCTTTTACTATAAAAAGCGGTGGAACAAGGGATGGATAAACGTGGTAAACCCGTTCAGAGCCTCGATAGTCCTCGGCACTCCCGGCTCCGGCAAGTCATTCGCTGTCGTCAACAATTTCATCAAACAGCAGATAGAAAAGGGCTTCGGGCTTTATGTATATGATTACAAATTTCCTGATTTATCGCTGATTGCGTATAACCATATGCTCAACCATGCCGACAGTTACGGCAAGAATCCGCCCACGTTCTGCGTCATAAATTTCGACGATCCGGAACACTCCCACAGGTGTAATCCGATACACCCGGATTTCATGTCGGATATTGCGGACGCATACGAATCGGCATACACCATTATGATGAATTTGAACCGCACATGGATACAGAAACAGGGTGATTTCTTCGTGGAATCCCCGATAGTTCTGTTTGCCGCAATCATTTGGTATCTCAAAATATACGAGAACGGCAAATACTGTACCTTCCCCCATGCTATTGAGTTTCTTTGCCGTAGATACGAGGATATTTTCCCTATTCTTACATCCTATCCCGAACTGGAAAACTACCTTTCTCCATTTATCGACGCTTGGCAGGGAGGCGCGGCAGAACAGTTGGCTGGACAGATAGCATCGGCAAAGATTCCCTTATCACGTATGATTTCACCTCAGTTATACTGGGTGATGACAGGGGATGATTTTACGCTTGACATCAACAATCCCAAAGCGCCGAAGATACTCTGTGTCGGCAATAATCCCGACCGACAGAACATCTACGGCGCAGCACTCGGCTTATACAACAGCCGTATTGTCAAGCTCATCAACAAGAAAGGGATGTTGAAGTCCGGCGTCATCATAGATGAGCTGCCGACCATATATTTCAAGGGATTGGACAATCTTATTGCCACCGCGCGAAGCAACAAGGTTGCCGTCTGTCTCGGCTTTCAGGACTTTTCACAACTCAAACGAGATTATGGCGACAAGGAGGCGGCGGTGGTGATGAATACCGTGGGTAACATCTTTTCCGGGCAGGTTGTCGGCGAGACTGCCAAGACCTTATCCGAGAGGTTCGGCAAGGTTCTCCAGCAGAGGCAGTCCATGAGCATCAACCGTCAGGATGTGAGCCACTCCATCAACACGCAGATGGATTCCCTTATTCCGGCAAGCAAGATTTCCGCTCTGACGCAGGGAATGTTTGTCGGTGCCGTCAGCGACAACTTTGATGAGCGCATCGACCAGAAGATTTTTCATGCCGAGATTGTGGTGGATACCAAGAAAGTGGCGGCGGAGACAGCCGCCTATCAGCCTATTCCGTTGATAACCGATTTCAAGGACGACACACCGGATAAATCGAAGATGAAAGCCACCATACAGCGCAACTACGACAAAGTGAAACAGGATGTCAAGGATATTGTCCGGCTGGAACTTGAACGCATCGCGGCCGACCCAAATCTCCGGCATCTGTTGCACATGAAACCGGCATAGGTATATAAAGGCAATCCCGACCATTCATCACGAGTGGCCGGGATTTGTTGTAAATTTCAAAACCCACAGAATCCATTTTCATAAACGCCGCTGTCGCAGAGGCACAAATGAAAAGCCTTTACGGATTCTCTGTTTATTTATGAAAGAGATTAAATATTTCTGGATGGATTAGTGGTTGGACATCGGTATGAGGCGGTCAGTCCTCCTGATCCTGTTTTGACATGAAACTGTTTAGTCCGTCAATCAGGGTGTCCATGAAGTAAGTTCGGCTGTTGCGTCCTCTCATCCTCATTTCCGAATATTTCTTATAGATATAGCTTTCGGTCATATCTACCTTGAAGATACGGGCGAGCCTGCCGATTATATCTTTCGCGCTTAGTTTGGTGCCGAAGCAGTTGGCGACCTTGAAGGCGTAGCCTAACTCTATAAGGTCGGTCTTGTTGGCTTTCCACTCAAGTCCGAGACGGTCGAGCATATTTTCCTCGCTGACGGTTCGGAAGTCTATTTCCTTGTAGTGGGATAAGGTCTGACGCACAAAGCACAGGGCTTTGTTGATGAACGACACGAGGGCGTCATTGACCTCTTTGCGTTGTGCCGCCGTCTGTAAGTGGCTTATCTCAACCTCCACAAAGAGCAATGCGCTTATCACGCAGCCTTTGTGTGGCTCCTTGTTGCACAACTCGCTGACCTGAAGCACAAAATCCTTATAGGCTATATGCAGATTCTCTTTCTTCCCTTCGGTCAGCTTTCGGAAGAACTCGGTCTCGGTAAGTGAAAATATATTCATTTATCGGGCTGGTTTTAAGGGTTCAACATTATGTTTCTTGTTTCGTCCTTATAAACCGCAGGCCGTTACAAATGGATTACAACCGAAACTGTTAAAATGCGAATCGGCTGAGTATCAGTAGAAATGTAAGGTGGAACAGGTATTAAAATTAAGAAGGTTAAAATCTTACGTTGTATGAACTTGGGAAATGTGTATCAAATCGGTAAGTCAAGAGCAATAAAAAAGCGCACATCCCCATAGTGATTGCCTTTGTCGGTTCTGGAATACCGTGGATAGTAATCGAGGATGTACGCTATGCAAGTGCATAGCGCAAGCATCACTTCGTCCTATCCAATGTCAATTTTCCAGATTCACAAAGGAACTCGGTGCTGTCTTACGTTATGTATCAGTCTAATGCGATTGGCTCTCCAATCGCTGATTTTCCTAATTTCACTACAAAATTAGGAATTTTTTGCGAATTATCAGGCGTTCACACGCCTTTTTATTTGATTCCGTACTGTCGGAGCTTGTAATCAAGCGTTGAACGGCCTATGCCTAACAGCCTTGCCGCTTGGGATTTATTACCTTCTGCCTGTCGCAATGCGGCGATGATTTTGGATTTCTCCCTTTCCGGCTCCTGCAATCGCAGACTTGTGTCAGGTTCAGGCTCCGACTGGCTGAAATTAAGGTCGGACGCGGTTATGACATCATCTGATGTGTGGAAAGCGGCGAACAGGACTACATCTTTCAGTTCCCTCACGTTGCCGGACCACTGATGAAGTCTGAGGGCTTTTGTCGCGGAGACATCGAGCCGCTTTCTATCCCGTTCCGTTTTATGGGCATAGAGGGTCAGAAAGTAATCCGACAGAGATTCTATATCCTCGGTTACCTCTCTCAGCGGCGGTACGGAAATATCCACCTGACGGAGAATGTAAAAGAGGTTGGGACGGAAAGTCTTTTCAGATACCATCTTCAGCAACTCCGGCCCTGCGGTGCATATCACCCGGACATTGGGATGCTCGTTTTCAAGAATATGCAACAGTACCGACTGTTTGTCAAACGACAGCAACTGCACGTTTTTGATGATGATTGTTCCGCCATCGGCTTTCTTGAAATATCCTTCCATGCGGTTGTATATCTCACTGCGGAGCGTTGTCGGGTCATGCTGACCCACAAGTGCCGCGCCTCCTGCCTCGATAACCGTGCATGGTTTCTGAGCGCGGGAACTGTGGAGGTAGATCTGTTTTGCAATCTGCTCCTTGCCAGTCCCACATTCTCCGAAAATTATGGCATTGGCGTTAGTGGCGGCAATAGACCTTATGGACTTTTCTATGCGTCTGAACGCCTCGCTTTGCCGTGGGATAAGGTCATCGGTAAGCGTCAGCACCACCTTTTCCGGTCTGGCATACCTGCCGACCTTCTCGACAAGCTGCTTGTCTATTGCAGGACGCTGAACTATGTCAACTGCTCCCCAGCCTTTCATCACATCGGCAATCTCCAACGGATTCAGGTTATCCACTATGGCAATAACGGGGAACTTGTAACCCTCGCGCTTTTGCCAGTTTACTAACTCTTGCGCAGTGCCGTGGGCGAATTTCATCGCTGTTACCACGACCGCGCCGGGTGGCAGTTTCGCCACCTCCTCTTTTGCTGCCTCCATGCTATCAACGGCTATCGGCTCATAGCCGTGCTTGACAAGCAAGCCCGACATAAGCCGACGGTCGGATTCGGAGGCATCTACAATAAGGATCTTGTTCATGTTTATAAATATTGCTTATCTACGACAAAGGCAGGTTTCCCTGCCTTTGC
>OGQO01002259.1_pt1 | contig 15488 bp, 12 predicted proteins | sample 1553241 | NCBI WGS metagenome assembly OGQO01 (sample SAMEA2579933, study PRJEB22360) | human gut metagenome | biome: human gut; feature: human-associated habitat; material: faeces | place: Denmark | collected 2008/2010
GGTTCAGACTTGCGTCCATTGACCAATATTCCTCACTGCTGCCTCCCGTAGGAGTCTGGTCCGTGTCTCAGTACCAGTGTGGGGGGTTAACCTCTCAGTCCCCCTATGTATCGTCGCCTTGGTGAGCCGTTACCCCACCAACTAGCTAATACAACGCATGCCCATCTCTAACCATCGGAATTTTCAACCATAAAAGATGCCTTCTATGATATTATGGGGTATTAGTACCAATTTCTCAGTGTTATCCCCCTGTTAAAGGTAGGTTGCATACGCGTTACGCACCCGTGCGCCGGTCGCCACCATAGATATTGCTATCCATTATGCTGCCCCTCGACTTGCATGTGTTAAGCCTGCCGCTAGCGTTCATCCTGAGCCAGGATCAAACTCTCCGCTGTTGGTATATATCTTTCGATATCTTCTTTTCAGTTTTGTGTTGTCTCTCGGCTCCGTATATCCGCTTTCTTAATTTATCGGGACTGTCAGATTTGACGGAAAGCTCATGTCTTTCCCTGTTATTGTCTTGTCTGTTAGTCTTGTGGCATCGTTGTCATTGTCCTTCGCTTGACTTCCGGCGGCGTGCCGCTTTCCGTTTTGCGGTTGCAAAGTTACTGCCATTTTCGCCGCTGCGCAAGTCCTACATGCAATTTTTTGAGAAATTTCCGTTTTTATCCCGCCATTTCGTTGAATCTCAACCAAATCAATAAATGTTAAAATATCTTTCGTTTCGTTAAGGCAAGAACTTTCAGGCGCCCTTTTTTGTTTTATACCTTGATGCAGAGGCAAGATTTTTTGTCGACATCGCGCAAAAAAACAAATACGGCGCCCAAAAAAGGGCGCCGCAACTTATATTTATGGACTCGCAACCTTCTACCGATAGCTTAAAAGCTAAAGATTCCCGAGGGGGTCAGAACTGGAAATAGATGAAGGGAGCCACTTCCTCCGTCATGAACTCGACGACGAGCTGCACCACTATCACAAATATCAAAAGTTTTACAATCCAGGGTGACTTCACGAACAATGCCTGACATCTCTCCGCCCATGCCCTCGGGATGAAATGGAACACTATGAGAGCTCCCATCATGATGCACCACACGCTTCTCACCTGGGCAAACTGCGGAATCTGATTCCATTGGAAGTCGACAAAGATATTATGGATGATCAATACGGAATCCTCAAACGAGGCTGCACGGAAGAAGACCCACAACAAGGATACATATACAAATGTAATGAGCCAGAAGATGAAGATGGTGAAGAAATTGTCGGGAATACGCTTCAAGAGAGGCTTCGACGCCTTATGGACGGCAAGACCGACGCCATGCATGGCACCCCAGAAAATGAACTTCCACGCCGCACCATGCCAGAGGCCGCCGATCAACATCGTGAGGAAGTTGTTGACATAGGTCCTGACTGTCCCCTTACGATTGCCGCCGAGGGGAATATATACGTAGTCGCGCAACCAAGAAGAGAGCGATATATGCCAGCGCCGCCAGAAGTCCGTGAGGTTGCGGCTCTGATATGGCGAGTCGAAATTGAGGCCGAGCTTAAAGCCCATGATGAGTGCCAGACCAATCGCCATGTCGGAATATCCGGAGAAGTCGCAATAGATCTGCATGGTATATCCGAGCACCCCCATAAGAGTCTGCACACCGGTATAGACAGCAGGATCATTGAAAATCAAATCATTGTATTGTGCTATATAGTCGGCGATAACTGCTTTCTTCACTATGCCTATGATGATGAGCCATAGCCCCCCGTAGATATCATTGAGCGAGGCGCACTCGTTTTTCTCAAGCTGAGGAAGGAAATAGTCGGCACGAACGATAGGCCCGGCGACAAGAGCAGGAAAGAATGACAGGAAAAAGAGATAGTGGAGCCAGCTGGATGTAGGAGCTATGCGTCCCTTATAGACATCCACGACATAGCTGATCGACTGGAATGTATAGAAGGAAATGCCCACCGGAAGGATGATGTCGAGGGGCTGGAAATTGCCCTCCACCATCTGGTTCCAGTTCCAGAGGAAGAAATTGGCATACTTGAAATAGCCGAGGATGGAAAGGGATATGCATATCGAGAGCCACATCAAGGCAAGACGCGCCCGTCGCTTAGAAGCGCGGGCTATAGCCTTCGACAGAAGCCAGTCGACAAGCGACGTGCCGATAAGCATCAGGAAAAAGAGTCCGCTCGACTTATAATAGAAAAAAAGCGAGAAGACGACGACAAAAACCGCCATCTTGGTACGGCTTCTTTTCAGAAGGACATATACCGGCAGAAAGAAGATAAACAGCAGCCAGAAGAAGCCGCTGGAGAAGAGCATAGGCGCCTCGGGGTCGTATAGGAACATATGCCACAACGAGCCGAGTCCCTGCTGGAGATTCTGGAGATTATGGAGAAACATATCAGACGACATAGTCGGGTCTTGAAGAAAAGGCGGAAGGGCTCACTTATTGAGCGCCTTCCAGAAAAGGATATTGGTCTTCACCTTGCCGAGCGAATCAGAGGGAACATCGGCGAGGATAGGATGTGCTGATTTAGGGAGCCACCTCATGATACTGTCGACCCATAGGGCCGAGGCGGCACGCGTGGGATGTATATGGTCTTTCTTGCGCTCGAAAGACATGCCTTCCGAGCGGAAAAAGGAGCCGCGGCGACATGTGCGCTCCAGCATATCGTTGAGACCGGTGTCTTCCTTCCAGTTGGGTGGCCCGATCCAGACGTAAGGGATGGTGTCGATGACCTCGAGAATCTTCTTCACGTAAGGGAGCCTTACGGATGGATTCCTGAAGAAGATCTCGTTGCTGCCGAGAGATATGAATACATAATCGGCCTTATAGAGGCGCAGGTATTTCTCAAGAGAGTCAGACTCGGCCCATATCCTGGTGTTGCTGGAGTCCCAGTTGACGGCATGAAACTGATGGCCGTTCTGCCTGGCATACCTCTGCATGCGGATGGCGATATTGAATGTCATCGAGTCGCCGAAAAGGAAAATCGACTTTGGCGTGGAATCGGTCTTGGCTTCGGTCACCTCCTCCTCCGGCAACTCCTCGAGAGGAATGGAATCGGTCTCTACACTGTCGGCAGCCTCCGCCTTGAGCAAGGATTCGCGGAAAGGAGCCTTCTTCACATACCATCCACCCAGAGAGATGTCGTCGGCAAACGATATCAAGAAGAAAACCAAAAGCGAGACAGAGAGGATCATCCACAGTCCGAAATATCTGGATTTCATTTTACCTGAGAAAATCTTTATTCAAAATTAACGACCGTGATGCCTGCGCCGCCAAACCTAACATCCTCGTCGGAAAATGACTTGACAGCGGGATTGGCGTTGAGCATCTGGCGGATGAGGGTCTTGAGGATGCCATGCCCCGTGCCATGAAGAATCCTGACGCGGGAGGCACCAAACTGCATTGCGTCATCGATGAAATAAGTAACGGCCTGGAGAGCCTCGTCGGCCCTGAGACCGCGCACGTCGATCTCGTTCTTGAAATTGAGCTGGCGCTGGCGTATCTCGTCAGATGTCTGGCGTGACACCGACGACTGCTGGGCGACAGCGTGGACAGCAGGCTTCTCGGCTGGCTTCAGCTTCTTGAGGTCGATGCGCGTGCGGAGGGCGCCGAAAGCCACCTCCGCCATCTTTCCCTCGATTGAGAGCACCTTGCCCACCACTCCACCGTCGGACATCCTCACATAGCTGCCGGCCTCAACCGCGGCGACCTTGCGCGGCGCTGACTCAGTACGGCCATGCTGCTGACGGCGGCTCTTATGCCGTAGCTTCCTGATGCCGTCGTCGGCCTTATCGGATGCGCCACCGTCGGCTGCTACCTCAGACTTCAGCATGTCGATGTCGCGGCGCGCCGAGGCTGCGGCCTCCTTCGAGGCATTGGCCTCCCGGATATCGCGGATCGCTTTCTCGATGCGTGAATTGACTCCGGAGAGAATCTCGCGTGCCTCCTCCCGGGCGGCGTGGATGATCTCATTGCGGCGCTGCCGGAGGTCGGCCGACGTGTCTTCATAGGAAGCGAGCAGGGAGTCAAGCTTTCGTTCCTTCTCCTTGATGGAAAGACGCTTGTTGTTCCAGTAACGGCGATCGCGGGCGATGTCGAGCAGATAGCGGTCGTTGTTGACATAATCCGAGCCCACGATCTCCTGGGCATTGTCGACAATGGATTTAGGCAAACCGATCTTGCGGGCTATCTCGAGAGCGAACGAGCTGCCGGGAGAGCCTACCGACAGCTGGAAAGTGGGCTGCAGGCGCTGACGGTCGTAGAGCATGGCGGCATTGACCAGACCGTCACGGGTATCTGCGAAGCTCTTGAGATTCTGGTAATGGGTCGTCACTATGCCGAAGCAGCCCAACGAAGCGAGCACCTCGAGAATGGCCTGGGCAATCGCTCCACCGATCTGAGGCTCCGTGCCGGAACCCATCTCGTCGGCGAGCACGAGCGAGCGGCTGTCGGCGTTCTGTACGAAATACTTCATGTTGACAAGATGCGACGAGTAGGTACTTAGGTCGTTCTCAATCGACTGCTGGTCGCCTATGTCGATCATTATTTTATTGAAGATGCCCATGTGGGAATTGCTGTAGAGCGTGGGGAGAAGGCCGCACTGCATCATATACTGGACAATGGCCACGGTCTTGAGGGCTACCGACTTTCCACCGGCATTAGGACCTGAGACCACAAGAATGCGGTTGTCGGCATCAAGCCTCAGATTCATCGGCACCACCTCCCTGCCCTGCTCGCGCAGCGAGAGGAGCAGCACAGGATGCACCGCGTGAAACCAATCGAACTCCGGGACATCCTCCAGCACCGGGAGCTGGGCGTCGACCTCCATCGCATAGAGGGCCTTGGCACGGATGAAATCAAGACGTCCGAGGGCATTGCATCCCTCGATGATGTCGGCCACCGAAGGACGTATATCGTCGGCTATGGATATCAGGATACGCGTCACTTCGCGACGCTCCTCCATCTCGAGCTCGCGAAGATGGTTGGCAGCCTCCACCACTTCCGCTGGCTCTATGTATACAGTGCGTCCCGTGGCGCTCTCATCGTGGACTATGCCGGAGACCGCACGCTTGTTGGCGGCAGAGACGGGAATCACGAGGCGTCCGTCGCGGAGCGCCGGGGTGACATCCTTGTCAACGGCCCCGCTGCGGATAGCGGAATCGAGCACGCGACGCATGGTGCGCTGTATTGAGCCCTGTGCTGAGCCGATGGCCTTTCGTATGTCGAAAAGCTCCGGAGAGGCATTGTCCTTAACCTCACCGTAACGCCCGATGCTGCGAGAAATGATCTCGATAAGCTCCGGGAACAGCGGAATGTCGGCAAACAGAGAGGCAAGCCACGGAAAGCGGTATTTGCCCTGGGCGTCGCCGGAAGTCTTGTTGAAATAAGCGGAGACCTTAGCGAAATTCTCCATAGTGAGGAGCAGGTCTCTTAGCTCGAGTGCGGATAGGAAGCTGCCCGAAGCCTGGATGCCGAGCAGCGGAGCCTCGAGGTTATGGATAGTGTCGAGAGGGAAATCGCGTGAGCCCGACATTATCTTCAATGTCTCGTCGACACACGACAGGGCCAGGGAGATGTCGGGACGTGAAACGAGCATCGACATCCTGTCGACACAGAGACGTCCGGCGTCTGACTCGCATAAAGCGGACAGGCGCGACCTGACACCATCAAACCCGATTTTTAATTCAAAATCTGAAGGATATATCATTAAGCAGCAGAAAATAGGACGATGCGCGTCTGCAGCGGGAGCTGCCCTCAGACAGGAAGCGCAAGCAGGGGCATATCTTTTTCAAACAATATTTTATGTGCTATGCCGGGATTGAAAAGCCGGCTGAAAACATTTTTCTTCTTATTCGGCACGATGATCATCTGCAGCGCGGAGTCCTTCTCGAAACGCTCGAACTCGGAACGGAAATTCTTCTCGCTGAAGACGGCGGTATTGAATTTAGCTGTAGGATAATTGGATACGAGATAATCGCAGAGGGCAGCGACCTTCTTGCGGATGTCGCTTCCCGCGCGGGGATTGACGGGGATGAGGGTAAGCCGGATGTCGGGATATCCGAACATCCTCATCAGGGAGTCGATTGAAATGATGTCCTGCTGGTCGAGATTGCAGAAATAGGCGAGCCTGACAATCGACTCCACGGAATCGAAGACGCAATTCTCGGGCACAGTGAAGACCGGCACGCGGCATGAGTCGAGCACCTCGGCAGTGACGCTGCCGATCAGCTCCTCCTCCTTCTTCTCGCGGCCACGGGTGGCCATTACTACAAGAGCAGGCGGAGTGGCGCGGCAATAGTCGAGGATAACATCCTCCGGCACACCCTCCCTTACGCATGAAGTGAACTTAACGTCGGGTAGGTCGCCCTTAACGATGGAATCCTCCACCCTGACCCTGAACTTCCTCATCATCTTTTCGGCCCCCACCCTCATGTCGGCCGAGGCCTCCATGCTCGATATATTGTCGGAGAAGTCGCCCGGGATATCCTCTGAATAGGGAAGGGCACCGGCGAAATAGGGGGTTGCGAAAGCGTGGAGTAGCACAGGGTGAAGGTCAAGTCGCCTTGCCAGCTGGAAAGCGAGGCGGCATGCGAGCATGCTGTATTGTGAAAAATCGACGGGAATGAGCAGATTACCGCTCACACCCGTCATTTTCATTACAGTCCTGGAGATGCTTTCGCCATCTCCCGACTCCACCAATTTCAAGGCAAGGGGAAGATCGCTTTTCCTGATTCTCACCCTGACACCGGAATTGACGGATGAAGTGCCGAGGTCTACGTTCTCAAGACGCACAGCGATGGCATGCGCCTCAAGGAAAGTGCGCAAAGCCAGAGCCCGTTCATAGGTATGAATGGCAAGAGTTATGAATCTGTCTTCTCCCATAACGTTGAAATATTGAAATCAGAAGCGTGGCGAGCTATCGTCCGGATCAGGCTTCTTTCTTGTTTTGCTCCTCAAGAATCTTGACAGCCATATCGTAGATAGTGGTGTCGTCGAGCACAACGAGGCCACCGTCGGGACCGGGCTCGATATGCATGCCGGCATTCTTGCCAAACTGATAGTTGACGCCTCCGAAATAGTTTCTCACTGTCTGTACCGTGCAGTTAAGCTCATCGGCTATACGGTGGGTGGAGCCGTCGGGCAGACTGTCCTTGAGTCTGCGAAGCTCGTTGAATGTGATGGTCTTGCTCATTGTTTGGATGGTATTTATGAGGTTTAACGAATTTTCTGAATGCTAATTTAGGAATAATTTGTCATCCTGCAAAAAAAAACACAAAATTTTTATGAAATCAATGTGCATATTTTTTCCGGCAGCGTCAATGACGCGTCTGCAGGAATGAGCCACGGGGTCACGGATACCCGATCACGCGGAAGTCGGAAGCCGGAATCCAACCCACGAAGTCGCTGTTAAGGCGCACCTTATACCACGAGACGCTGCCCTCGGCGTCGACCTCTTCGGAGACTATATCCAGACGGGTGCCTCTGGTGAGCGGAGTGGCCACCGGACCGGAGCCTTCGGAGGGCTCAGTAAGCAGATCGACCTTGAAAGCCATCACCACACCGCGGTCGGAACTGGCCCCGGCCCTCGCCGCTGAGAAAGCGAAAATGATGAAGACGACGGAGAATCCGGCAAATATCATGCCCGCGAAGAAACCCACCTTGCGGGCAAACACGTTACGGGAGAATATATAGAGGGCGGCGAAGCAGATGAAGAGCACGAAAGCCATTGCCGAGAAGACAGCCCAATAGTCGGACGTGCGGTCTTGCGCCACCGATTTATGCAGACCCTGAAAGAACGACATCTCATCGGGCGTCACCTTATATTTCCTGCCTTTCAGCTCGGCCTTGTTGGCGTCTTCTATCTTGGAGGCGAGATAATCCAGATTGTTGTTGATGGCCTCCGAGGAGGGATCAAGCCTACGTGCTCGCTCATACGACAGGCGGGCAAGGCCCCAGTCGCCGGCCTTGAAAGCGGCATTGCCGAGATTGAAGAGCAGAGGGGCGGAATATCCCTGGCTCTCCATCACATCCACATAGGCGTCGACGGCAGCCTGATAGTCGCCGCGGCTGTAGGCGGAATCAGCATCGGCCAAGGTCCTGGCGCCATGACACAAGGGGACGGCAAAGAAGAAAAACAGAGTCAGCACCCACGCCGTGATATTATTTTTCATTGTTCTTTCCTTTGTTAGCTTTAAACGAAGATTCCAGTTGATTGATCACATTGACGCCCTCATCGTAGACCTGACGCATGGAGACGGAGGAGGAGGAAGAGGAATATTTGGCAAACTCGCACTCGTCGAGCAGTGAGATCAGCGCGTCGATGCTTTCGTGGGCCACACCGTATTCCTCGAGCACCGACCTGACGTTGTCGCGGGAGAGTTCAGAAGTGGGCATCCTGAGTTTATGCGAGAGATAACCCCAGAGGGCGGTGAGCATCTCGTCGTAGAAGTGATCGCCGTCGTCGCGCCGCAGACACTGCTCAGCCTTGCGGAGGCTCTTGCGTGCTATGGAGCCGGCCTTCCTGCTCCTCACGGCCATGATGTCGGAATTGAGACGCAGATAGCGACGATAATAGATTACAGAGGCTATGAGCAGAGCCACCGGAACGATATACCACAGCCAGAAAGCGAAGCCGCGCACATACGGACGATAATGTGGCGTGAGATTCATGTCGACGGGCATAAGCTTGTCGTCGAAAGATTTTCTGGCCAGAGTCTGCGACTTGGCCGATCCCTTTCCCTGGCCGACATTTATCTGATAGCCTAAAGCCGTCGATTTCTCATACACCCCGGAGCGTGGATTGAAATACGTGAGTGTGACGGATGGTATCGAGAAGGAGCCGCTCTCGAGAGGCATGAAGGAATAGTCGAACCTCGAGGAGCCGCTGACATTTGACGAGCCTACAGTGGCGTTGACCTCCGGTGTGGCCGAATAGACCTCGAGCTGGCTCGGATAAAGCTTGTTGAGGTCGGGCAGCGTGACATACTTCAGATTGCCTGTGCCGGTGACGGTATATACTATCGAGGCGGCCTGGTTGCTCATGAACTGCTGCTGCGGCAGCGACGACGTGATCTTGAACTCACCTACGCCGCCCGAGAAATCGGCAGGCTTGGGGAGCGGGAGAGGGTTGACCTTCACCTGAAGGTCGTTGGGCGTGACATTGAGCTGCAACGGCTTGGGCACCGACATACGGCCGAACCACGGATCGTGGAAATACTCCCTCTCGTCGACGCTCACGGTATAGGTGTTGCCGGTGATCTTAAGCGTGCCGGCCATCTGCGGGAAGATGATGTAGCGCGCTATGATTGCTGTCGCGTAGGTCTTACCGTTGACCGTCTCGTAAGAGAGAGACGATGAAACGTCTTTCGACTCCTCGACCACAAAATTCTCAAACTTAGGAGCAGCCGTAGCGCCGATAAACTTGATGGCGTCATAGGTGGTGTAGAGCTTCACAGTATAGACGAGGGCCTCCTGCTCATAGGCTGTAGACTTCGAGATATTGGCTTTCAGATAAAGGTTGCCGTCGCCCTTTCCGATGAATTTTGGTTTACCGGAGTCAGGGGTGCCCGAAGCAGAGGTCTGCGGCCCGGGCTGCTGTTGCTGTCTTGCTGACGCATTGCCTATGTGATAGGATATCTGGTTGCTCTTGACGCCACCGACGCTGACCGGGCCGAAAGTGTAGCTACCCTCCTTCTGCGCCCTGAGGGTAAGAGTATATATGAAGCTCGACGACTGAGTGACCTTTCCGTTGACACTCGTGACGGAAGTGGACTGACCCGTGCGGTCGAAATACATCACCTTCGCGCCGTCGACGGCTGAAGGCCGCGAGGGGGCGGCGTCGAGATTGCTCACCTCATAGGTGATGTAGAATATGTCGCCGACCTCGATGGCACGCTTTCCTCGCGGGGCATCGACGGAGAGCCGCACGCTCGCACCGAACGCCACTGAGGCGACGCCGAGCAGCACTGCAAGAATAATATGTCTGAAACGCAACATAACGTCTAAGTATTTCCTAAGTTAAATATATACGTCATTCATATCTCCTCATACTGAGGAGCGGATGGCTCCGCCTCTCTGGAGGCATCGCCGACATCCACGTCGAGAGGAGCCGACGTGACGCATTCATAGCGGGAAGTGGCATTGTTGAAGAAGCAGAATGTGGCGGGCTGGATGCGGAAGCGTCCGGTGGAAGACGGACAGAAGACACACTCGATCTCGATTTCCGACCACAGCTCACCATCCTTGATGAAATGATTGTAGACCGGGGTCTCCGACTTAAACCTCAGCTTGCTGTCGAAAAGGGAATGGATTTCAGGCAGCTGCGCCTTCTCGAGGTTGCCCCTGCCGCATATAGTGAAGAGCACCACTGCATCCTCGTCATTGACAATATTGCCTTTAGGGAGCTCAACGGCGATCTCAAACTCTCCTACAGCCCCGGAGAAACCGTCGGGGACCTTCTTATGGGGCAAAGCGGAGACCTTGAGCGAGAGGTCAGGAGCTGTGAGCTGGTATTCCTTGACATCGGCGGGAATGATGTCGCCCCAGACAGGATCCACGCCAATGCCTCCGAGTGCGACCCCGACCACAAAAGAAGGGGCCTTGACATTATATTTTCCTTCCCTTACCGGGGAGAGGAAATATCTTGCCACCACGGCGGTATATTCACCGCCATCGCCGTCGGGAGACTCGGAAATGCGATTGTCGGGAGCGAGCGGATAGCTCACCAGACCGTCGAACGACGGCTCCGTGACGGCCATCACCCCTGCGATGTCGGGAGAGGATGAATGCAACACCACATCGTAGGCTACCATCTCGCCGACCACAGCCTTTTTCGTGGAGAGCTGCGACGACAGGTAGATTTTAGGCGACGATCCTTCGGCATACGAAGACACCGGAAAACCGCTCATCACCCCCAGAAGGCAAAAGACCGTAAAGCCCACATAAGACATTCCCTTCATGACTATCACCAGTTTTTGCGGTTATGGTTTCTTCCGCGCGACTTGTCGCCCCTGTTGGTGCCCACACGAGCGCGCGTCTGGTTTTCCTTGTTCTCGATAGCCTGGAGGATCTGGTCGGCTGTCTGCTGGTTGAGCTGCTGATCCTGCTGCTGTTGCTGCTGGTCCTGCTGCTGGTCCTTGTTATCCTGATTCTGGTCCTTGTTCTGGTCCTGATTCTGATCCTTGTTCTGATCCTTGTTCTGGTCCTGATTCTGATCTTTGTTCTGGTCCTGATTCTGGTCCTGATTCTGGAGTTTCAGCTGGGTGATCCGCAGGTTGCGGCGTGCGGCGTCATCGGCAGGATTGAGACGCAATGCCTGCTTGTAAAGCCCGAGGGCGTTCTGGTAATCTTCCGCATTGAATGCCACATTTCCGAGATTGAAGCTCGCCATGGCGGCGAGTTTCGGCTTCTCGGCGCCCATCGAGGCGATCTGCTGGAGATTTTTCAGGCCGGTCTCGAGCATCTCCTTGGCCTTCGGCGTGGTGTCGGCGGGATTGGTGCCGAGACGCAGCTGCGTGAGGCCGAGATTGTAACGTCCCACCGGAGAAGCTGCATTTGCCTTCAGCGCGTCCTGGTATTTAAGGAGCGCACGCCTGTACTGACCACTGTTGTAGAGCTTGTTGCCCTCCGTAATCAGCTTGCGCTCCTTGCGCACCGACACCGGCTTGTCGGCATAGGCCGGGAAAATGAAGCCCATGCAGAGGGCGGCCACCAGTATATATAATACGTTTCTTTTCATCATTTATCCTCCTTTTTGAAGAAAGTGATTCTGTCGAGCCAGCTGATCTTGCGGTCGAGCACGAAGACATCGACCACGAGGAGCGCGAGCGCGATCCAGACGAAAATATAGAAGAGCTCATCGTGGACAGCTGCGAGACTCGATTCGAGAGCCGTCTTCTTCACTGTGTCGAGCTGCTTGTCGAGCTCGTTGAGGGCGTCGCCGTTGGAGGCGTTGACATATATGCCCTTGCCTTCCTTTGCGATCTCGGCCGCAAGATCCTCGTTAAGGGCAGTCATCACGGGCTGCCCTGTATCCGGATCAATGAGATAGCCGGACTTCCCGAGCGGAATCGGCACGGGAGTGCCAGAGCCGAGACCCACGACATCAATCTGGATGCCGCTCCGGGCTGCACTCTGTGCCACCTTCATCACATTCTCGGAATCCTCCAGCTCCTCGGCATCGGTAATAAGGATAATGGCCTTGCCGATACGCTTGTCCTCGCTGAAGGAATTGGCTGCCATGTCGATGGCTGCCGCGATGTTGGTGCCCTGATTGTCGACCTGCGACGGATCGATGGAATTAAGGAACATCTTGGCGGAAACATAGTCGTTGGTCACCGGGATGAGGGTGTAGGCGTCTCCGGCATAGACAATAAGGCCCACCCGGTCGTTGTCGAGGCGGTTGATGAGCTTCTCGAGGATGAGCTTGGCCGTGCGCATCCTGTCGATGCCCTGCGGGTCGGCCGTCGACGAGGCCAGCATGGAGTTGGAGGCATCGACGGCGATCACCACCTCAATACCCTCCTTTGTGGTCTTCTCATCCTTGACGCCACCCCAGGGACGCGCGAAAGCGATTACGAGCATGGCGAGAGCTGTCAGCTGCACGATGATCTTGATGACCGGCTTGTAGGGAGAGACCTGAGGCATCAACGGGGCAATGACTCTCAGGCGCCCGAATTTTTTCAGGTTTCTGCGCCTGGCGTATCTCGCCCACATATACAGCAGGAGATATGCCGGGATGAGCAGCAGCAGCAACAGGAGTTTTGGATATGCGAAACTAAACATCTGCAAAATGAGTCAATGAAAAAAATTAACGATACCTCAGGGGATGCGTCGCAAAGCCGTGTATCGTATTGTCATGGCCAGACAGAGGGCACAGAGGGCCACAAGCAGCCATGGCATGAAATTCTCGTCGGTGGTGGTATAGCGGTCTACATCAAGTTTTGTCTTCTCGAGAGAGTCTATTTCGGCGAAGACCTCCTGGAGCATCCGTTCGTCGGTGGCGCGGAAGAACTTGCCGCCGGTGGTCTGGGCGATGTTGCGCAGTGACTCCTCGTCGATCTTGGTCTCCATCGTAGTGGTGGAGAAGCCGTAGGGGTCGGTGACGCTGATGGTGCCGTTGGTGCCGACACCGATTGTGTAGACCTTGATACCCTTCTGCCTGGCGATGGTGGCGGCAGTGGACGGTGGCACCTCGCCGGCATTGTTGGTGCCGTCGGTGAGGAGGATGATGCTTTTCGACTTGGCTTTGCCCGATGCTATACGGTTGACGGCGCTTGCGAGGCCGTCGCCGATGGCGGTACCGTCGTTGAGGTCGCCCATCTCCACATTCTTTATGGCGTTGACAAGGGCTGCGCGGTCGTTGGTGAGCGGCATCAGCGAGAGGCTCTCGCCTGCGAAGACCACAAGGCCCATGTTGTCGTCGGGACGCTGGCTCACAAACTTTGTGGCCACATCCTTGGCGGCTGCGAAACGTGACGGACGGAAATCAGTGGCCGACATACTGCCAGAGATGTCGAGAGCGATTACGATATCAGTGCCTTCTACACGCGAAGTGCGGTAATGGTCGAATGTCTGTGGCCTTGCGAGAGCCACAATCATCGCGCCTATCGATACGAGAATCAGGGCAAACACCACATGACGCAGCCACTGGCGCCAGCTGCCGTGAAAGCCCTTGAACATCGAGAGGGTCGACATCCCTATCGACGGGTCGGAATCACGCTGCTTCCATACATACCATGCGATGAGCGGCACGTATATAAGCAGCAGCCACAGCAGGGCGGGATATTTGAGCATCATTTTCCACCTCCTTTCCTGTTGTCGGCAGCCGGAGCCGCCTGCGTCTTGGCATCGCCGGCCTCCTTAGAAGCCTCGGCCACCACAGGCACGGGTTTCGTCTCCTCGACAAAACGCACGGCATTGTCATAGGCCGCTATGTTGTCGGCCGGGAGGGGACGCACCTTGGCAAACTTAACAAAGTCGGCCACACTGAGGATCTGCCTGATATAGTCGCGTTTCTCACGCACGTCGCCGAGCCCCTGAAGGGTCTCCATAATCTGGCGCGACGTCATCTCCATGGCATTGACACCGAATCTCTTCTCAAGATACACACGAAGGATTTCGGTGAGCTCGGTGAAATATTCCTTCTCCATCCCCTGGGCCCAGAGGTTCTTCTCCTTGAGCTTCACGAGGGCATCCATAGCCACGTCGTAGGGGTTGGGCTCCGGTTTCTTCGGAAGGATCGCTCCCTCCTTCCTATATCTCCTGACAGCCCAGACGGCAGCCGCCACAGCGAGGAGAATCAGAATGACGAGCCACCAGAAATCGACTATGAAATCCGGGAGGAAATCGAAAAACGACTTACCCTCCGGCTCAGCCACCGGGGCGAGCGGAGCTATCTCCGAGTCAGCGGTGAGTCCCGGCACAGGGAGCACCTTAAGGTTGAGGAGGTTAGATCTGGCAGTGTCGCGGCCCGAGACATAGACGAAAGCCGGAAGCTGAAAGCTGCCTGAGTCGAAGGCCTGGAGCGGCACCTGATAGTTGATCTGAATCCTGCCGGAGCCGATTTCAGCGGTATCGCGCTTTATCGATGTGCGGAGCTCGATGCTGTCGCCGCAGATGCCCACATATCCCGACTGCGAGGGAGCCGCGAACATGGGGAATTCCCCCTCTGCCGAAGCATCCTTCACCACCTCGAGGCGAAGCATCGTGATATTGCCCATCATAAGCTGCACGGAGTCGAGCCTGGCCGTCACCGAGGGGACGGCTGCGCTGGCTGCCGATGCGAAGATGGCCAGACAGCAAAAAATAGAAATTATATGGTAACCAAATCTCTTCATCTGAGATATAGATAACAAAATTGATATAAAATCACCTGGTGGCACGGTTTCTGAACAGGCCAAGCAGAGCCTTCACATAGTCTTCGTCGGTGGTCACGGCGGCGAGGTCGACACCGCAACGGCCGGTGACTGAAGAGAGATTCTGCTGGCGGGCATACCATGCCTTCTCGTAGGTGCGCCTCACCTTTGCCGAGGAGGTATCCACCCAGATATCGGCGCCGGTCTCCATATCGCGCATCCTCACGAGTCCCACGTCGGGAAGCCTGGCGTCGCGCTTGTCGTAGACCTGTATGGCCGCCAGGTCATGCTTCCTGTTGGCGATCGACATGCTCCTGAAAAAGTCGTGGGAGTCGATGAAGTCGCTGAGAAGGAAGGCTGTACACCGCTTCTTGAGAGCATTGGTCATGAACTGTAGCGCCACATCGATGTCAGTGCCGCTGCTCTGCGGAGTAAACTCGATTATCTCGCGGATGATAAGCAGGATATGTTTGCGGCCTTTCTTCGGAGGGATAAACTTCTCGATGCGGTCGGAGAAGAAAATCACGCCCACCTTGTCGTTGTTCTGTATGGAGGAGAAAGCAAGAGTCGCGGCGATCTCAGCCATCATCTCCTTCTTCGCCTCGCCGACAGCGCCGAAGTCGCGGCTGCC
>OGQO01002262.1_pt1 | contig 15477 bp, 14 predicted proteins | sample 1553241 | NCBI WGS metagenome assembly OGQO01 (sample SAMEA2579933, study PRJEB22360) | human gut metagenome | biome: human gut; feature: human-associated habitat; material: faeces | place: Denmark | collected 2008/2010
TCTACTGCAAGACCGACTTTGACATGGATGAGATTGCAAAAGAGGAAGCAGGCTATGTACCTCTGCCAAAGTTCTATTCCTTCCCGTCCCGCGAAGCCCGTGAGCGAGTGCTGTATTCAAACTTTCTCCGTGTCAACCAGGACATCAAAGACATGATCCGCGAAATCCAACAATACCGCGTTAAGAAATAGTTTTAAATATAACAGCTTAAATATCTGAAATCCGTCACTTAAGGTTGAATTAGAGCCTCAGTGATGGATTTTACTCTGTAAGAGCATGAAGAAATATTTCCCCTAATGCTAATTCTTCTCGGGTTACACTTTCAGGGAGTATTTCAAAAAAAGGATTGGGCACCAAGTCAATCCCTTTGTATAGACATTGTATCAATAAGTTAATGAACGCTTTTTCTGGAGCATGAACATCAAAATCATCTTTAAGCGTTTTTATAAAGGATTGGCATACAGGTTCGTTTCCATTCAAAATACGAAGATTGCTTTTGGCAACGAAGAATGCTATGGCACTAGAAAAAAGTTCATCCTTTGTCTTATAATGATGGAAAATGGCACCTCTGGTTTTTTTTATAAATTTTTCTATATCATTAATGGAAATGTCATCCCATAGTTTAACTGACAACATTTGAACGCAACTTCTCAGCAACGCTTCTTTAGATTTTGATATTTTATTTGTTTCAAGTTTTCCAGACATAAAAAATGGGGAATCCATATTTGCCAAGCTGGTATAATGTGGAAAACCTGAAAGAACAAATATGAATTCCCCATATCAATACATGATATGAGGGCTTCGCATTTGTTCGTTCTCTTTCTAAAAACTTCCACATTTTCGCTTGGAACGACAAATTCGAAAAATGTTTCCTGCCACAAAGATAAGCAACCTTTTCTTTATAACCAAATAAAGTTCAGATAAAGTTCAATAAAGTTCGAGATTTGATTATTGAGAAGACATTTGAAAAGGCATTTAAGGGCGAATCTGGGCTAGATTGCAAAATTAGTTAAACCATGTCAGATATAATATTTTGAGTCAAACTGCTAATAAAGATACAACGCCGTAAGAGAATCGTCCGCTCTCCGGGACAAGAAGGAGAATTCGATCTCCTACCTTAATGTCTTTTGTGCGTAGCAACTCATCCAATGCGGCAAAAGGTGCAACAGAACCGACATTCCCAACTGACGTAAGATTAGTGAACCATTTTGATACTGGGAGATCAATTCCACGATTAGAAATCTCGTCTGCCAACCGCTGATAGAAATACATAGAAGAAATATGTGGAATTACATAAGTAATTTCTTCATCTTTCAGGAACAAACGATCCATTGCCATCTCAATGGCATCAACAAAATACTTAATGACATATTTGTTTAGCAACTTAACGTTTTGTTTACAGCACCATACAGAATTCTGAGCAAGCTCTTGGATGGAGAATTCTTTCCAGCTTCTTAAACGTCCATCTTCCTTCGCGTCAGTGAGCATATACATACATGCCGGCTGCTCATTAGCATAAGAAATCATCTCGATTCCTTCTATTTTCAAAGACAGACCTTCCGGCTTGTTTTCTGAAAGAAGAAGTGCCGCAGAGCCGTCAGAGAGCATATATCTTAAGAAATCTTTGTCGAATGCAAGGTAGGGATGATCTTCAACTTCCTTTAAACACTCGTATTCTGTTGTATAGAACTTAGCCAGAAATGTTGGAGATGATAGCTCAGATGTGCAACAAACGGCATTCCCTGAGTTTCCGCACAAGATAGACATATATGCTGTCTTTAGAGCTGCCACACCCGTAAGGCAGACTCCTGACAAGGAGTATATTTCCATGGGATGTTTGAATGCTTCTCCCTGCACCATTGAAGCATGTGAGGGCAAAAGCTGATCCGGCGTTGACGTACCGCACGTTAGGACTTCAATGTATTCTTTTTCCTTTTCGCTTTGGAACAACTTATTTATGGCCATGGAAGCCATCTGAGCATTAGTATGCGTAATTTGCTGATTACGGTCAAGTGCGTAATAACGAGTCTTTATTCCGTTTTGACGTAAAATAATAGGCCTTACTCGAGAGGGAACGCCCCCAATCTTACCTATATAGTCTTCCATCTCCTCGTTGTGTACCGGTTGATTTGGGAAAAACGATGATGTTCTAGTTATATAAACAGGTTGTATCATAATTCAAAACATACTATAGGGTATGTTTTGCAAAGGTACAATTTTTTTTTCTTTCTATCAAATAGATAAATAAAAACAGAAGATAAAAGAAGCACATTTGTGTTACAACAATACATCACACCGTGTATTATGGTTGTTGGGAATCTTATTTTTTATCAAATCGTAAAGATAGATAAAATTATATCTAAGATGTTCAATATTAAGGCCGCTTTGAAACGATTCCCAGATTGAAAGACCCAAATAGTTAGATATGAAAATTTCTGCTAACGTCACAACATCAGCATTCTCTTTTATTTCCCCACTTGCAACGGCATTCTGAATAGCGGCAATCCAATTAGCAAGTGTTTTATTGCGGATAGCAGTATATTCCTGATTCAAATCTTCAGAATACTCTCGAAGTTTCAATCCCATTATTATATAAGCCTTACTCGCACTGGTTGCTCCGACATCTTGTATAGCCTTACTCAGACTTCCCATTTGAGCCTCAATCACATCGACATAGCTATTTATGAATTCTTTTAGTGTCTTATTCTCATAAGAAACGGTTGTTTGAGCTTTTTGTTTGTCAATAAAAAAATGTTTGATGACGGCTTTGAACAATTCTAATTTATTATCATGATAATAAAATATGGCTCCACGCGTCATATTTGTAGCCTTTTCAATGTCATTTAAACTAACTCCATCATATTGATGCTGGAGAAACAACTTGAAGGCTTCGTAATAAAGCAGGTCTTTCCGATTATTCTTATTCATGAAAGTGAAATTTTTCACAAAGATAACAAAATTTGGTCTGTCCTGCAAATTTCACTATCTTTGTATTGAATACCGATAAGTGTGATTTTATAACCTCTATAAGGAGGGGCTTTCATCCGTTCAAGCAAAAGTGGAAATCCTTGAAAGAGACGGAGGAAAGTTCTCTCCTTTTTGGATGCATTTGACTGTTTAATGTACATATAAACATCTTTACTTATAAGTCCGTAATTTTCACAATCCTCCTCTTGGCATTTTATGCCATTTCTAATATTGCACAATACTATAGATTGCTATACCTCTGGCAATTAATTATTTACAATTAAAAACTATTCATAGTAATACATCTTTATTATTCTATGAAGTTATTATTGCCAAATAAAAAAAATACCTTTCGGTACTTTTTATTTGTATTAAAGAATTTTTTTGCTTAATTTTGCTTTCTAAAAAAATGCCAACAAGATATAAAGTCGATTCTGAATGAGAGATATAACAAGCAAGTGTCTTACAACACAGTTACATATTAATCCAACCACTGTGTCTCAATGGTGTAATAATTCCTCTCTGCCTGATATTTTCACACTATTGAAGATTGCCCACCTCCTCGACTGGGATGTTAACGATCTTTATCGTGATGATGTTATCAGACAATATTCTGTTTTTATTGAATAATACCGATTATGAGTAATCTATACATCAAACTAACAACGTGCATACTACTACCGTTATTTATGATAGTAACACCGGGCTGCAGGGGACGCAGCAACGTGTGGGAAAAGTTGGATCAGGCAGAGCAGCTCATGGAAATGAAACCGGATTCTGCACTTGCCATTTTAGACAATATCAAACCTTCGACTCTTAAAGGCGAAGAAGAATCGGCTCGATATGCACTGCTAAAATCAATCGCATTAGATAAGAATTGCATTGATACAACGACATTTGATATTATTGATCCGGCAATTAGTTATTATATGCAGCATGGTTCTGCAAATGAAAAGTTCCGAACTTATTATTATTGCGGAAGAATCTATCAAAATCAAGGTAATGAGGATTCTGCGATGGAACAATTTATAAATGCTGCCGACTTAAAAAATGAGATAAAGGATTCCACATTGCTTGCTCATAATTTAGTAGCCATGGGAACTTTATATTTTAAACAATATAAAATCAGTAAGTTCATAGAGACAAATATGGACGCAGCAAAAATATATGGCAATATCGGTAAGAGTATCCTTGAAATAAAGAGTTATACAAATGCCATTGATGGCTATACAATGATGCATGACAAAGCTGCAGCAGATAGTGTCTTATCCATATGTATGCCTTTGGTGCATGATTATCCTGAAAGTGAGGGATTTGTATTCTCTTCATTACTTTCATATATAATAGAGTTTGGAACATCAGAAGAAATTGACAACTTTTTGAATGAATATCAAAATTTAGAATTAGAACAAGATGATGCTTTAAACTTCGCACAAGGATACTCAAAAATAGGAAAATTTGAAAAAGCAATAGATATCATATCCAATATAAAAATAGAGGGAACTGTATTAGATTCTCTTAAATATATTTCTGTTAAGACGGGAATATTCGAAAAACAGGGTGATTACAAACGAGCCTTGACCTTATTTAAGGAATATTCTGCGATGTTGGAGCGTTATCAGAAGCATCTTCTTTCTCAAGATTTACTATTTGCAGATGAGAGACACCAACTTGAAATGACTAATTTAATTGAACTTCAAAACAGAGACCGTATTATTTGGGGTGCTCTTTGTGGTTCATTTGCGTTGTTATTACTTGTTGGCTGGTTATATTACAGATATCGTCTTTTTCGATCAAAAAGACTGATTGTAGAAAAGGATAATGACAATTTGCGGCTTGCACAAGAAAATCTTAACAAAGAAAAAGAGAAGGTTGAACTGGAAAGAGACAAAAAGACTCTTGAGGCTCAGAACTTGAAAAAAGAAAAGGAACGTCTTGTTGCGGAGCAACGTCAGCGCGAACTTGAAGCAGTCAATCTAAGGCTTGAACAGGAAAATCTTCGTAGAGAAAAGGAAAATGCTGAACTAGAAAGAGACAAAAAGGCACTTGAGGCTCAAAACCTTGAAAAAGAAAGGGAACGTCTTGTCGCAGAACAACGCCAGCATGAACTTGAAGCAGCAAATCTTGTTCTTGAAAAAAAACAATTAGAAGGAGAACGAGACAACCTAAGGGAATTGCTTAAAGAGCAAACGGAATTATCCAAGCCAATACAGGAAATTATAAAAATGAGGCTTGACATACTGAATAGTTTGTTGGCTAAAGAAATAACAAATAATGAAAGTTATGCAAAGCCCTATAACAAATGGATTGAGTCTATACGTAATGACAAAAACGAGTTCATGAATTCGACGAGGCTTGCATTTACTGCATCACATCCTCGATTTATTGAATATTTGGAACAACATGGTCTTAGCATTGATGAAATCAACTATTTATGTCTATATGCAATAGGCTTACGTGGCAAAGAGGTTGGAGAATATATCCAGCTTAGACGTCATTACAATATCAGCAGTGAGATTCGAAAAAAACTTGGTATAGATGAACACGAGACAAACATTGGTCTGTACATTCGTAAGAGAATGAATGAGCTATAAGAAATTACAATACGATTCCATACTTTGTAATAAGGGAGACAAGGATAGAGTTCTAATACGGTCTCCCTTCTAAAATTTAAAGGGTGACAAAATCTTATTGATTATTAATCAATAAGTATCTAAAATCGAGACACAATTTCATACAGTGTAATTGATATACAATAGCATGTGATATATTATTAATATACAGATTATTGAAACGCAATTTCAAAGTCTAAGTTCTTTATAGATATTAAGTATTTAGAGCTACGGAACGATTAATCAATAATCGTTTATCTGTCGCCTTTCTATATTTGGAAATAACGCTATAAGATAATTTATCTACTGAGTTTCCCTAAATTCATCTACCATTACCAAACTCGTTTGAATCTTATTATTTGATGAGTTAGTATCCGCTATTCCGTATGAGAACGGCACCCATTATATCTTCGATCGTGGTCACAACGATTTGGGCAATCTCTATGTCTTCAACTGCATCGGCGCGTTCTTCGTCATCAGGGCGAAAAACAAAGTCAGGTTCAAGCCTGTGAGCTGTAAACGGAGGCTTCCTGAGAACGTGATTCCCGATGCAGTGGGGTACGTCACGGTTTGTAGAGCACCAAGTATTATACCGAAAAACTTCGTAAGGTAATCTGCATTACCCCAAAGGACAGCACGAAATACATCATTTTGACCAACAATCTAATATCCTCGCCGAACTTTACAACTTTACCGTAAACGATGGAACGTGGAACTGTTCTTCAAATGGCTCAAACAGCACCTACGAATCAAGAAGTTCCGGGGCACATCGGAGTATGCCGTCCACATTCAAATCTATTGTGCCATAATAACATATTGTCTTGAGGCGATAGTACAGCACGACAAGAAACTGGAGCTCACTATCTACAAAGCTCGTCAGGCTCTCGGAATCTAGTTGACAGACAAGACCTGACTGCGTGATATCTTCGACAAATCGGATTTCAAAATTGTCAATGTTCCCTGTGATTCAAGTGAACCGAATTTATTTAATCTTACCCTGTCCATTTTTAGTGGACAGTAGTGGATGTAGGTATGAAGAGAGATATTTTTGTGGATATTTATGTTATTCCACAATTCATAATTTATAATGATTGCCTTTGAAATACGAATGTTCAAAGGTAAAATCCATTATAAAATAGGCTATAAACAGTATTATCCCATAAAACACGGTTTCCCGTTAAACTCTGATTGCTGCTGTTAAATTCTCTTACCACTCTATTTGTAGAATGATGATATTCAGTAAATTAAAAAGTTTAACGTTAAACTTTTTGACTTGACAGAAAACTATATTGACCCTAATTTTGCATCAGATTTCAAACAATTAAACAAATCAAAATGAAAAAAACAATTATTCTCACATGGCTTATGCTTACAATGGCATTTGCTGCCTCGGCTGCAGAAAACGGAGTGTTCATGGAATTTCACCGTATGAGTAATCCCGGCAAACATACCCAAGTAAATCGTGCGCCTATGCACCTCCCTATTGAGGTTACTTATGACACTGATGCGCAAACTATCAAGATAGTCGGAGATGAATCAATTGACGCCGAAGTGTTTATATACAATTCAGTTGGAGGTGTGGAAGATTATTCGGTTTACTTGAATACAACACTATCCATTTCAACATCTGGCATACACATCATATATATACAAGGTGATGGATGGTATGCAGAAGGCAAGATATTAGTATAACGCATACTATATGCTAATTATTTCTCAGATTGCCATATTCCAAAGCAAGCAGCCCAAAATATAAAGAAGTTGGAAACAACTTATCAGGTATAGATCTACTAATACGTGCGTATAAGAGATAAATAACAATCAGTACAACAATCAAATTCTTCAGCAATGAAAAAAGACCTTTTCAAAGAATTTGGAGAAGCCTCTGAACGAGAGTTTCTCCGTCAGAATGATCTCAAGGATGTTGTGGGTGGCGTTTCGTCACCTGTAATAACCATCATGAATCCGTACATAGGTTGCGGAGGATCTCTCAAAAACTCGTTGGACTTTTGTCCCGGAAATGTGTGCGATCCATTCAATTGTGGTGCTTGTGCAGGGAACACTGTACTTGGAGGTCCCAGAACATGCCCTCTCTAGTATTCAAAAGCTCCAGAAGTGACAAATTCATCAATCTTTAACCATGTTCCCCGGCCGAAGTGTCGGTCGGGGAACATATTAAGACCTCAAGCATGAAATTCAGTATTTTCAATAATAGAATACCCTTATCGCCAAATACGGACATTCTCTTCAATTCATATTCAGAGGAGAGCCAAATTATTGGAAAGGAAGTCGTACTTACGGCTGATGAGATGAATCCTGAATTGAGAGATATTTTGTACAGCAAAGGATTCATAATTGACGATGACATAGATGAAGTTAATAGAATTTTTAATGCTTTTAAAGATTCTTACTCTAATGACGAGGTATTCAAATTGACAATTAATCCTACTCTTAATTGTAATTTTAGGTGTTGGTATTGCTATGAAACTCATCATGCGCAGTCAACTATGTCTCAAGAATGTATAACGCGTGTCAAAAGATGTATTGATTGGATTTCGTGCAAGTACAAGAATCTTGAATTAGCATTTTTTGGTGGAGAACCGTTAATGCAATACCATGAAATAGTAAAACCGCTTATTGAATACACAAATAAAGTATCCAATGCCCGAAATATGCAATATCAGGTGACTTTTACCACAAACGGCTACTTGATATCAGATGAAATTATTAGTGATTTGACTCATTACAAAGTGGGAGTATCACAAATAACTCTTGACGGAGGACCTATTTCTCATAACAAAACCAGAGTAAGTAAACGCGGAGACTCGTATGTAACTATTGTCAGCAATATCAAAAAAATGGTTGCTGCAAATTTACCTGTACTTTTGCGTATCAACGTAACAAAGGATAATATAAATAATGCATCGGAGATAGTAAACTCATTTAAATCTTTTCTTGAAACAGAAAAGTCCAAAATCAATGTCCTAATTCAACAAGTATGGCAGGATGTAAAAAATGATATTCTTGATGAAATATGGACATTATATTCTCAGTTTATAGAAATTGGAATTAGTCCATGGCCCCGCAGATTCAATTTTTATCAAGCATGTTGTTATGCAGATAAACGCCATTCAGCTATTATAAATCACGATGGTAAAATATTTAAATGTACTGCTATCAACTTTGACAAGAAAAGTCCCGATGGTGAGCTTCAATCCTCTGGTCATTTTAACATTGATGCATCTTTTGATTCGAGAATTAAAAAAAGAAACGAGAATCAGTTGTGTCGAACTTGTAGAATACTACCGGTATGTAACGGTGGATGCAGCAAAAATGTTGATCAGGCAAACATTCGTGACTATTGTCTGCATCCGAAAGAGGATGATAAGGACAAGGTTATAAGAAATATAATCAGAGAACAACTATATATGACAAAACTAGGATTATCTTGGAAAGATTAGTTTGTATCGATTAATAGTGCATTGCAAAAACATCTTAAAATCATAGAAAATGGCTAAGAAACTCTTATCACTGGCCCTGACGCTAATATGCGTCTTGCTTGCCAATGCACAGCAACCTCTTCCGCTCAACCCGGAGGTCAGACACGGTGTGCTTCCCAATGGGTTGACATACTACATCCTTCACAACGAGCAACCCAAAAAACGGGCTAATTTCTACATCGCCCAGAAAGTGGGATCTGCTCTTGAGACTCCAGAGCAATATGGTCTGGCTCATTTCCTCGAACACATGGCATTCAACGGGACTAAGCATTATCCCGGAGACTCCATGTTGCGTTACCTTGAATCAAAGGGCATACGCTTCGGTGCAGATGTAAACGCCTACACCGACTACGAGGAAACGGTCTATAACATAGACAATGTGCCGACTGACAACACAGTCCTTATGGACAGCGTTCTTATCGCATTGCGCGACTGGAGCTGTGATCTCCTTCTCGAAGATGCAGAAATAGATGCTGAGCGTAAAGTCATTCAGGAGGAATGGCGTATGCGTAATGACCCTTCGTTCCGATTCCGTTCTGCGATGGCACCCAAAATCTTCTCGGAATCTCAGTATCAGCAGACTCCTATCGGCACGATGGACGTGGTGATGAACTTCCCGTACAAGGCACTCCGTGATTACTACCATAAATGGTATCGCCCGGACCAACAGGGAATAATCGTTGTAGGTGATTTCAATGCCGATGATATGGAAAAGAAAGTTGTCGAAATGTTTTCTGATATACCCATGCCTGAAAATGCCGCTCCACGCGAATATGTCCGCGTAAGTGACAACGAACAACCATTATTTTTCGCATTCGAGGATCCCGAACTGAAAAGCGCCCGTGTGGATTTTCAGATCAAGTTCGACAAGATACCTTTGGAATATCAGAATACAGATGTTGCATTCATAAACTCCATGATGCAGGACATCATCGCCGATATGATAAATACCCGCCTTTATGAACACACTCTTGATGCAAACTGTAAGTATGCCAATGCCGGAGTATATTTCGCCGACATGTATCCTTCCAAAACAAAAGGAATCTTCAACGTGGCCGCAATAGCCAAAGATGATGAGCTTGGAGGATTTGAAGACGCTTTTCAGATCGTTGTCAGAGCCTGTCGCACTGGATTTACACAGTCTGAACTTGACCGTGCCATCGACAATCTCAAATCCCGATATGACAAAAGATTTAACGAGAGAAACAATACGAATACTTCAGTTCTTGCCAAAGAACTGATAAATGCCTTCAAGGACAATGTGCCTGCAATGGGAGTAGAGGCAGAGCGCGATTTCTTCAACAACTTCGTGACACAGATTCCTTTGGCTGCTTATAATCAGACTCTGTCAAAGATTATAACTCCGAACAATCAAGTCATTCTCATACAACAGCAGAAAAAGGAGGGGAAAACTCTTCCCTCCGAACAAGAGACTCGTGCAATAGTGAATGATGTGCTGAAGCGTCAGTATGAGGCGTATGTGGACGAGACCATCACCGAACCCCTCATTGCACAGCTTCCGGCGAAAGGAAAAATTGTTAAAATCGAAAAGGGAAGATTCGGTACAACGGAGATACTCCTTTCCAATGGTGTCAAGGTAATAGTAATGCCTACTGACTATAAGGATGACGAAATTTTGTTTCAGGCATTCAGAAAGGGAGGCAAAGCAGCATATTCTCTTGAAGATGCCGCAAACATACTGATGCTCGGTGATGCTATCAGCCTTTCAAATGTCGGACCGTTCGACAACAAAACTATTGCACGTTATCTTACAGGAAAGAACGTCAAACTTGACTATGGCGTAGGTAATTTTACTGACTACTTCGAGGGCTCATCCTCAGTAAAAGACCTTCCCACACTGTTCGAATTGATATATACCTCGTTCACAAATATGAATCCGAATGAAGAGAATTATGACAATTCAATAGCAAGGATAATTCCCCAACTTGAAGCAGCCGAGAAATCTCCTGAATTCATATTTCAGATACATAAAGACAATGCACTTTATGCAGGCAACCCTATGGCAGCCACCATTACGGCTGAAGTCTTAAAAAAAGCCGACTATCAACGAATGTTACAGCTCTATAAAAAATCTGTAGCAAATCCGGCAGACTTTACACTGCTGTTTACCGGCAATGTTGACATAGATGCATTGAAGCCTCTTTTGGAGCAGTACATAGCATCGCTTCCTTCCTCTAAAAAAGAAGTGCGTAAAGTTGTTGCGCCTGTCAATACTGCCAACGGAGAAATCATTGAAAACTTTACAGCGGAAATGACGGCTCCCGCAGACTGGCTATATGGATTCTATAGTGGAACTAATGTTCCAAATACAATTCAGAACCAAGTCAAGACTTCATTGGTTGGCGACATTGTAAAGATTCTTTATACCGAGATCTTGCGCGAAAAAGAGGGTGGCGTATATAGTCCTATGGTGTATTCTTCCTATGACATCAATAATGATAAATGGAATCTTATTTATTTCCTTCAGACAAACGAGGAACAGTCGTCAAGGATGTTACAGCTCGCAGACGAGATATTTGTCAATTTGTTAAAGGAAGGTGCTACCGCTGACCAATTTAACCGCGTTAGAGGCGCTATGCTTTCACAATTTGAGAATGCTATTAGGTCCAACTCCTACTGGCATGACAATATACGTCTATATGAGTTACTAGGTATTGATCTGATTACAGAGCATCGCTCAGCGATTGAAAAACTCACTCTTGAAGATTTAAATGATTTCATGCGTAATCTTTATGACGGCAATAACCGCATTCAGGTTAATATGCATGGGATAGCTAATTGAGCATTTCCAAGCAAGATTAAAGTCGACAATAATCCCACAGACCAAACTGTATAAAAGTGCGCGGATTCCGAAAAGCGACATGAGTAGGAAATAACATTTATCACAAACAACGATGAAAAAAATCTTTTTTTTGTTCGCTATTGTAATGATGTCAACAACTGTTGCGTTAACAAGTTGCGATAGCTCAGAAGACATCGTAAGTGAATCTGTACAAGATTTGCCCGATGCAGAACTGACAAGACTATACAATTCAATTGATAGTCTTCACAATGAGTATTCAACCCCGGGTGTTACCCGTGGTGCCACATTGGACAAATGGGGAAGACGATTCCTTGTTGCAACGTTTGATGCCTGTGCCGGCGCAATAACAGCAGAGACAGGACCTGGGGCATTTATATGCTCGACTATTGCTTCTGGATTATATGATGATTATTTAGATGCAGTAGATCGAAGATTTAGTCGAGCCCATAATTCGAATACTCGAAGCAGTTCAATTACACCGCAGAGCGTTGTATTCCCCTCAGCTACTCCATGTTTCGTTGATTCGATAGGTTATTATCATAACCTAGTCATAAATGAAATTCAATCAAAAGGACAATCCTTCATTGATGTGAATGGCAACATAGATTACAATTCTTATTACAATGAAGTCTTGAAGATATCAAAAGAAAATGGAATCTCATGTAATGTTGCAATAAACAAACCTTTGGTATTTAGATATATAAATTCAATCATCAAGCCATTTGCACAAATAGAGAATGGCAACGAGGAAACCATTCTTTCCATAATTTTTAATGGAACCTATAATGATTTCAACTACGATGACTCCAAAACGCTTCAACTGCGTAACGTTTGTAAAAAAATCATTTATAATGACCTGTCTGTAAACGAAAATCAGGTAGTTGAATATGGAACAAAAGTCAATGAGCTTATAGTTAAATCTAATGTTGCTAACGACACCAAGGAGACGATGAAAGTCGCCAACAACATAGCGGTCAACAGCTCCCTCTATTGGAGTTCAAACTAACATGAGGTTCAAAATTGACAAACGATATATAGCCATACAATCGCTTTTAGCGATTGTTGGCTATATACTTGGAGTTTTCATTGTCTTGAATAATTTAGATTTAAGAACTCCATTAGAATTTGTTGGCACAAGTTTGGTTGCTGGTATTACATTATTCTTTGTGTTTCTTTATCCCAAAAATATCTTAATCAAAGATGGGAGTATCAGTTTTGTAAAAAGAAATTGTTTTGAAAGAACCAAAGTTAATTTAGCAGACATAACTCAAGTCGAGCGCAGTTATAAAATCTATAACACTCTGACTATAATTACAAAATGGGGTAGAAAGTATAAATTATATCCCGAAGATGCTCAAGAATTGGAGAACGTTATAAATTCCTATAAATAAATCAGGATATCAAGTTTTCTATCCATAGGTCAGATTGTCGAATATAGAAGGATTAAAATAATCCTTCTATATTCTATGACAGACAGCCGTAAAAATAAGAATTAAAGATTAACCATTCAAATATTACCTATAAGTAGATTTCAATTAATGTTTTATATTTCAATTGATGAGTATATTTCGTAAGAAAGAAATAAAATGGGTCAAGCAGCATGACTCCATGCAGTGTGGTGTTGCATGTCTTGCAATGATATGCCGTCATTACGGAAAGGAGTACAGCCTCGAATATCTTGACGAATTCTGCCATGCGAACATTGCCGGCGTATCAATGCTCGGCATTGCTGACGGAGCAAAAAGTGTTGGGCTCAAGACAATGAGCACAACGGCATCTATTGACGAATTAAAAGAAATCATGTTGCCTTGTATTCTCCATTGGAACCAAAATCATTTTGTGGTTCTTTATGGCATCTCCGGGAATGGCAAATGCTACAAAATTGCCGATCCTGGAAAAGGTTTGATCTCATATACCCGCAAGGAACTCGAGAATCATTGGATTAGTTCCGTAACAGATGGGAAACCAAGCGGGACTATAATGCAACTAGCTCCAACCAAAGACTTTTACAGCCATATTTTCGATAAGACCGCAGAGAAACATTCCTTCCGGTTTCTATTCGGTTATCTGAAACAATATAGAAAATACTTCACACAGATTGTTTTCGGTCTAGCTGCCGGTTGTGTACTTCAGATCATAATGCCATTTCTGACACAATGGATTGTAGATATTGGCATAACGCATAAAGATATAGGGTTCATTTGGCTTGTATTATTGGGAGAATTGATGATAGTGACCGGACGAACTGCCACTGATTTTATTCGTAGATGGTTGCTCCTTCATATCTCCATGCGCATCAATATTTCTTTGGTCAGCGACTTTTTCATAAAGTTGTTGAAACTTCCTATGTCGTTTTTCGATACAAAATTGATGGGCGACCTCCTCCAGCGAATAGGAGACCATACGCGTATCCAGGATTTTTTGACAGGGCAAGTGCTGAATATCATATTCACCTTCCTGAGTTTTGTTATATTTGGCATTGTCCTATTCATTTATAATCCAATTATATTCGGTGTTTTCGTAGTTGGAAGCATTTGCTACGGATTATGGATTACTTCGTTTTTAAAAAAACGAAAGGTCCTTGATTATGAACTCTTCGAACAGCAGGCGATAAACCAGAACCGAACATATCAGCTTATCACTTCTATGCAAGAAATTAAGTTGCAGGACTGTGAGCAACGTAGGCGCTGGGAGTGGGAGGATACTCAAGCCGACTTGTTTAATGTTCAGATGAAGTCGTTAAAGCTCCAGCAGACACAGGAAGCCGGCTCCATATTCATTAACGAGGTCAAGAATATTGTTATAACCGTTCTCGCCGCAACTGCAGTGATAAATGGACAGATGACGTTAGGCGCCATGCTTGCTGTACAATATATCATAGGGCAACTTAATTCACCAGTTGAGCAGTTCATGACCCTCATTTATTCCTTACAGGACGTGAAAATATCCCTTGAACGCATAAATGAAATTCATAAAGGGAAAAACGAGGAGACAAAAGATAATCAGGTTGCTCACTTTGATACGGAGAAATCAATCGGCATTAAAAACATCTGTTTCAAATATGACCCTCATGCACTAAAGAAAACCATTAAAGGAATTTCATTTTATATTCCAGAGGGGAAGGTCACAGCCATTGTCGGTGCATCAGGGAGTGGCAAAACAACACTTATCAAACTAATGCTCGGTTATTATCCCGTTTTATCAGGAAGTATATTAATTGCCGGACGTAATATCAATGAATACAACCTGAAATGGTGGCGTCGTCATTGTGGTGTCGTAATGCAGGATGGGGTAATATTCTCGGAGTCGATTGCGCGAAACATAGCCGTTGATGACGGAGACATTGATGTTGAACGCCTTGAAAGATCGGCAAGAATAGCAAATATTCACGATTACGTCATGGGACTTCCATTGAAATATAACACTATAATCGGACGCGATGGCGTGGGACTAAGCCAAGGTCAGAAGCAACGTATTCTTATTGCTCGAGCTGTCTATAAGAATCCAGATTTCATATTTCTAGTGTATAGTATCAACGATATTAAATATTAATATTATTTAACCATTGTGGTAT
>OGQO01002263.1_pt1 | contig 15465 bp, 11 predicted proteins | sample 1553241 | NCBI WGS metagenome assembly OGQO01 (sample SAMEA2579933, study PRJEB22360) | human gut metagenome | biome: human gut; feature: human-associated habitat; material: faeces | place: Denmark | collected 2008/2010
CCGGCCCGCCCCCGACGATGGACATCGCCATGCTGCGCTACGACGCCGACAAGGTGACCCGAGGCGATGGCACCTATCCCCCATACACCGGCAAAGGGGTGGTGACGGGCATATGCGACATAGGGCTCGACCCGCTCCACGACGCCTTCTACACCGCCGACGGCGAATGCCGCCTGCGACGGGTGGTGCAGTATCTTGAAAACGCCGGCGAGCGGCGTGTCATCGCTCCCGACGGGTATGCCGACTGGGGCACCGACACCACCGGCGAGTATCACGCCACCCACGTGGCCGGAATCCTGGCCGGAGGCTGCGACGCTGCCGGCTACGGAGGCGTGGCGGCCGGTTCCGACCTGGTGGTGGCACTCTGCCAGGAGTCTGAGATGGCTCTCCTCGCCGGCGTGGAAGACATTCTCGACTATGCCAGGGAGACCGGACGTCCTGCTGTGGTCAATCTCTCGATGGGTTCCTATCTCGGCCCCCACGACGGCACGTCGCTCTTCTCGCAATACATGGACAAGCTCGGCCGCGAGGCCATCATCTGCCTCTCTTCCGGCAACGAGGGGAAGCACCTCAATTCCCTGGCGTTCGACTTCACCGCCGACAACCACGACGTGGCCGTGAAACTAAGGGACAGGGACTGGGCGCAGTTCAACATGTATGGCGCTGTGGAGGGGTGGAGCGCCGACAGCCGCCCCGTCTCCCTGAGGCTGGTGATCAACGACGGCAACGACAACACCCCGGCGGCCACATTTCCCGAGCTGACACCCGTCGCCGGCGAGACATGGACAGTGTCGAGCTATCCCTGGTCGCAGCACTACGACGAGACCTTCGCCCGATATTACGACGGCTGGGTGACCATCAGCGGCGGAATCGACGACGAGAACGGCCGCTATGTGGCCAGGATGGAATACGACGCCCGCACGGAGGAGAAGCATGAGGGAGAGGCATGGGCCCGCTACGAGCTGAAGCCAACCTTCTCCGGCGAGCCCGGCACACACGTCAACATCTTCAGCGACGGCATCTACACCCAGATGATGACGGCCCGCGGCAACCCGTCGCCCAATCCCGACTTCTCGGTGAGCGACCTCTGCACGGGCCACAATGTGGTAAGCGTCGGGATGTACGGCAACCGCGCCACGGCCCCGCTGCTGGCCGGCGGGGAGGAGGAGACAGGCTTCGACGACGGCGGCGTGGTGGTGCATTCAAGCTACGGCACTCTGCTCGACGGAAGGGTGCTCCCGCTGACGGTGGCGCCGGGCGCCCCGATCATAGCCCCGTGCAGCACTCCCTGGCTCGAGGCCAATCCCGCGGAGATGGCCCATGTGTCGGCCCTCCCCCGCGAGTCGGGCCACGACAGCTACTGGATAGCCCAGAGCGGCACCTCCATGTCGAGCCCGTATGTGGCGGGCTTCATCGCCACATGGGTCGAGGCCGACCCCTCGCTGACCATCGACGACGTTAAAGACATAATCGCCGTCACCAACCGCCGTGATATCCCCGACCCGGGAAACCCGCGCCACGGGGGCGGATGGTTCGATCCCTACCGCGGACTGCTGGAGGTGATACGCCGCAAAGCCTCCGTCAATGAGGCGTCGGCATGCTCCGACATCACCATGCGTTACGTAGGCGGAAGCCTCGTGGTCGACAATCCCGCGCGGGCCGCTCTCCGGATAGCCGTCCATACTGTCGACGGCCATAAGGTGCTCGACGGGCAATGCGACACGCCATCCGCGAGCTACGGCCTCACCTCTCTGACGCCCGGCGTCTATGTGGCCACGGCAGGCACACGACAACTCAAATTCATAATACGACAGCCATGAGAAAAACATCATCACTCCTTCTGGGCGCCATGCTGGCCCTGCTGCCGCAGGCCCTCCGCGCCCAGGACTCCTACACTGCCAATTTCCGCGACAGCACGCTCCGGATGGACTGCGTGTTCGGAGGCTCGGCCGGCAACGCCAACATAATGGTGCACTCCCGCAGCAAGACACCGGGGTGGGCCGGACGCCGCCACAACCTCGACCGCACGCCGCTGGCCGGCAACGGCACAATCATGGTGGTGGATCCCGCAACCGCCGACACCATCTACCGCCAGTCGTTCTCCTCGCTCTTCCAGGAATGGCTCGCCACTCCCGAGGCGCAGCAGACCGCACGGTCGTTTGAGAACACCTTCCTCGTCCCCCTGCCGAAGCGCGAGGCCGACATCGTGGTGAGCCTGCGCGACAACCGCAACCGCGAGATCGCCAGGACAGTCAACCGCTATCTGCCGGGCGACGAGCTCGTGGCCACTCCCAAGACCGAGCCCCTCCCCCACCGCTATATCCACCGCGGCTCGTCGGCCAATCCCATCGACGTGGCCATACTCGCGGAGGGATACACGACGCAGGAGATGGACACCTTCCTCCAGGACGCCCGACGCATCGTGGATGAGATACTCTCCTACGAGCCCTTCAAGTCGGAAAGGGAGAACTTCAATTTCGTGGCGGTTATGTCGCCGTCGGCCGAGAGCGGCGTCAGCGTACCCCTCGAGGGGATATGGAAAGACACGGGCTTCGGCTCGCATTACAGCACTTTCCATTCTGCCCGCTACCTCACGGCTCCCAAGGTATGGAAGATGCACGATTCCCTGCAGGGCGTGCCCTACGAGCATGTCATGATCCTCGTCAACACCGACCGATACGGAGGCGGCGGCATCTACAACAGCTATCATATCTCGGCCGCCCACAACAAGCTCACGCTCCCGGTGGCCGTGCATGAGTTCGGCCACAGCTTCGGCGGTCTCGCCGACGAATATTTCTATATCGACGAGCAGGACGGTACCTATGCCGACGGCATCGAGCCCTGGGAACAGAACATCACGACTCTCGTGGACTTCGACTCCAAATGGAAAGACCTTGTGGATCCATCCACTCCCATTCCGACACCCTGGGACATGGACGGCGACAGCCGCGAGGCCTCGATCGATAAGAAGAGTGCCGCCAACGACGTGATCGGCGCCTACGAAGGCGGCGGCTACAGGGCCAAGGGCGTCTACCGCCCGATGATCACCTGCCGCATGCGCGACAATTTCAATCCTACGTTCTGCCCGGTGTGCGAGCGTTCGCTCCGCGCGCTGATAGAATTCTACACCCACTGACGTCATCCTTCCTTACGATACGGCCGGGGGCGGACCTGATCCGCTCCCGGCCATGCTTTTCCCATAAGTGCAGGCTGTCGATTCATTTTCGGAAATCAACCCGCAGGTCTTGGATTTTATTGCTAACTTTGCAGTCGATATGAATAATCCTGTCATCAAATTTCTGAAAGACTGGACCCTCGTGGTGGCAATGCTCGGGGGTGTCATAGCCTATTTCGTCCTCGCCGGCCTTCCCTGGCTCGATTCCTACCACGGGGTGGTGATGGACATGATCGGCATCGTGCAGCCCCTGCTGATCTTCACCATGCTTTTCCTTACCTTCTGCAAGGTCGACCTCCATCACCTGCGGTTCCGGAAGTGGCATCTCTGGCTTCTGCTCATCCAGTGCGGCCTCTTCGCCGGCATCGGCGCGGTCGTCATGTCGCTGCCGCAGGGAGGACTGCGCGTCGTGCTCGAAGGCGCGATGCTCTGCCTGATATGCCCCACGGCCACGGCCGGAGCCGTAGTGACCGGCAAGCTCGGCGGCAATGTGGGAGATATCACCACCTACACCATCCTAATCAATCTTGCGACTGCCCTGCTCATTCCGGCCGTCGTCCCCTTCGTGCATCCCCATCCCGGGCTGGACGTGGAGATGTCGGCGCTGCTGATCCTCGGCAAGGTCTTTCCCCTGCTGCTTCTCCCGTTGCTGGCCGCCGTGCTGGTGCGCCATCTGTTTCCGGCGTTTCATCGCCGGCTGCTTGCCCTGCAGGACCTTTCATTCTATCTGTGGGCAGTGGCACTGGCGCTGGCCATTGCCGTGACCACACGGAGCATCGTCAACTGCGACGTGGCGATCGACACCCAGCTCTGGCTCGTGGCCATCTCCTTCGCGTGCTGCGGATTCCAGTTCTATTGCGGCCGGCGTATAGGGCGCCGCTACGGCGACAGAATCACGGCCGCCCAGTCGCTGGGCCAGAAAAACACGGTCCTCGCCATCTGGATGGGCTATACGTTCTTTTCCCCGATTACGGCCATCGTCGGCGGCTTCTACAGCATCTGGCACAATCTCGTCAACACCTACCAGCTCCGTGCCCACCGGCAAAGCCAGGTGTCACCTCAACCCGACATCCAATCTGCCTCGATATAGCAAAGATGCTCGCATGCGGGCTGTAGGAGTGACGAACATAGACATTGCGTTGTAATTTCAAACGCAAAGAATTATGAGCGAAGTAGAATTACTCTTAATCAATAGCAGCGACAGCTGCACTATGTACACTATTCAGTTCCTGTCTGATGATATGAGCGAATTTGAAAAATTCGTTACCAAATTCAGACAGGACGCCGTGCTGAATCCTGATTTTCAGGCAATAATGAGATTCGTTGAACAGATTCTCTCCAACGGCGCACTGGAGCGGTACTTCCGCAGAGAGGGTAAGATGAACGACTCAGTTGTTGCACTGCCGGTCCTGAAATCCAAACTTCGTTTATATTGTCTGCGGCTTACCGACAAAATTCTCGTTCTCGGCAACGGCGACGTGAAGAACAGCCGGACATACAAAGAAAACGACACATTGCAGGGGTATGTAATGGACTTGCAGAAATTCGAGCGTCTGCTCAAACAGGAAGTGCGTTCAGGCAATGTGGAAATTACAGAAAAAGAAATTATAACCAATAAAACCTTTGACTTATGAGGACCGCCAACATTTCTTTACAGGAAATCTTCAATGAGATACCTCAGGAGAAGCGTGAGGAAGCCCGGCTCTCTTTCGCTATCTCTAACAGACTGGACGCGCTTATGCATGAAAAGGGTTTGAATAAAAAACAGTTTGCCGAAGCCCTGGGTAAACGACCCAACGAGATAACACGTTGGCTGAGCGGTGAGCATAATTTCACTATATCTACCCTCGCCATGCTTTCCACTTTCTTCGGTCAACCTATTATTACTGTAGGATAAATATAATCCGTCATTATACGGTCGAGCCTCTGCCTGGGAATGGTCGCCTGAAACTTCACCACAACTTCTATAACCACGGTATAACTCCGATTGTTCATCATCGAGTGAATGACGCCCTGTTAAAAAATGCAAAATCGCTCCGCCGTCGTGAATGAGTGTGAACGACGATGAATTTTGAACGGAATTTTCTAATTCTGTTGTGCAAATGTTGTGCAAATATGACAAAAGAAAATTGCAGTTAGTTGATAATCTGCTAACTGCAATTTTAAGGAGTTGCCTTGGAAGGACAACTTTTGTGATATTTCATGAAATGCTAATTTTATAATTATAGCTATATTAGGTGGTTATATATTTTGACAATTTCAGAAAGTCGCAAAAAGTGCCATAAAGTCGCTTCCATTTGTATCAACTTTGTATCAACTTTTGAACTATAACGTATACCTTTGCCGTTATTAGATATACACTTATCGAAAATGTCTAAATCTGCATATACTAAATTCGTACTGCGAACCACCAAGAAAATAGGTGTGGCACCTCTTTATACCCGCCGTGTGGGCTTCAATTCCAATCTTATGCTTAACTCTCGAATCGAAGTTGACATCAAGACTTGGAATGATGCTATATCTACTCCCGGACGGTGGAATACATTTCGTGCTGGTCCAGGAAAAGAACTTTGCGACAAGCTTGATGAAATGTCGGCGCTGATTGACTCCATCATCATAGACCCTAAGGGCTCAAAAGCAAAACTTAATAAGGCGATTGATGACCTCGCCCATAGAGAGCAACGAGAGTTTCAGGAAGCGCAGAGGAAAGCTCTGGAGGAAGCTAAACTAAAAAGGAAAGCAGAGCGTGAGGCCGAACAACGGCGCAAAAAGAAGAACTTGAAGCTGTGCTCCGTCAGCGTGAAGAATCTTTCATTGTGGCACTTGATGCGTTTATTGAAGCTGCGCCTGCCCGAACATGGCACGGCAAACCGATTGGGATAAAAGCCATACAGCATTACAAGCATCTGCGCCGCTATATCCGCGACTTTATGAAGAAGAAGCACATCACTGACATCCGGTTTGACGAACTCAATAAGTCGTTCTACTCCGATTACCTCACCTTTGCTTATGGCGAGGGATTAAAGCTCAATACTATTGGCGATCATATCAAAGTGATCAAAACGGTTATCCGCGACCAGCCTATGCGCATACAATGTATGGCAGAAGATTTCCTTAGATGTGAAAAGCTGAAAGAGGAGTCTGAAAGCATCGCTCTGCTTGAAAGTGAAATTGAGCTGATAACAAAACAGGAATTGCCGACCGAACACCTCCGAACCGTGCGCAATCAGTTCATATTGATGTGCTGGACAGGCGCCAGACACTCTGATCTCGAACAGCTCAATTACAACTCCATTCATGTAACCGAGGATGGAGAACGATATATCCAATATAAGGCGAAAAAGACGGACAAGGTATTGGTGGTAAAGATTTTGCCCGAAACTCAAGCAATCTTCGACCTATATGGTGACGGAAAGGCGATGCCGCGTGTAATCAGCAACCAGAAGTTCAACGATGCGCTGAAAGAAATAATGAAAGCTGTATATGAGGCAAATCCGGAAAGTACGTTAGCCGGATATGTTACCAAGGCATACACCGCCGATGTAGGCAATGGCAGAGCCGGTCGCAAAACCGACATATACCAGCGATGGCAAATGGTGAGCTGCCACACCGGGCGCCGCTCATTCGCTACCAATATGCGACTACGAGGTAATGACCGAGATGTAATCTGTGCAGCCACGGGCCACACCACCGAAGCCTCACTCAGCCGCTATATAAAGGAAGACCGTCTTACTCGTGCCTCACGCCTAAAGTAGAACTATGCAAAAGAATAATTTTTCTTTTCACCAGCCCTATCTATATATTGGTTTGGTTTAGGTCGGGTATATATTACCCGGACTAAACCAAACTGACATAGTATATCACACCTATGATTTGTGTCTGATGTGAAATCCTATTTAATTAGATGTAATGTTTTGTGTAATTGGAAATAAAATGCTAACTTTGCGCTGCTGATAAAGGACAATTAAGCGTTTATTTTCCTTTTTTACTCATTGTGATATGAAACAAACAATTATATCAAAGGTCAATCGCAGCAAGAAGGGCACCATCTTCTTGCCGGATAGCTTTTTGCCTATTGATACTCACTACGCCTCCAACATATTGTCTGAACTATGCAATGAAGGTAAGCTCGTCAGAGTTGCCACAGGGATATACGTTAAGCCAATAGAATCACGATTTGGGCCCGTTATTCCGACGATAGGGGAAATAGCACATACCATAGCAAAACGTGATGATGCGCAACTGTTGCCAACCGGAGCGACCGCTGAGAATTATCTCGGTTTTTCAACACAAGTTCCAATGAACCCAGTGTATCTTACATCTGGGACTCCACGCAAAATAAAGATTGACAAACGGACTCTGACGCTTAAACATAGTGTGCCATCGACATTTGCATATAAGGGCAAGATTATGCCTATATTAGTGCTTGCGCTAAAGTCTATCAAGCAATGTAATGTCGATGATAATACTCTTGATGTCGTTTATGGCGTGTTGAAGGAAACCCCGGAGGAAGAGACATGGCAAGAGGATATAGCTCGTGCTCCGCGCTGGATTAGAAAAATTATTATCGAAACAAAGGATAAAATCAAACGAAATGAGCAGATGGATTGATGCCTCGGATGCTGACCGTCAACAGTCGGCATATATTATAGCGAATGAAAAGAACATCAGCGTGGGTGCGGTTGAAAAAGACTGGTGGGTTACTGCCATTTTGAAGGTTCTGTTCTCCCTTTCCCCGGCAAAGTATATGTTCTTCAAAGGTGGAACAAGTCTCAGCAAAGGCTGGAACCTGATTGACCGCTTTTCGGAAGACATCGACATTGCCCTCTATCGTGATTTCTATCTCAATGAACTCGGGAAGGATTGCGCTAAAGCTGCAACTAACAATCAGGTGAAGAATCTCCGCATTGTCAATCGTGATTATATTCTTGGCGAGTTCGCAAAGGAATTGAAATCGAAACTTGTTGAATCCGGTTTAGGCGAATGCAAGGTATTACCGATAACCACAAAGAAGGACGGTTCGCCAATCGACCACGACAGCGATCCGGTAATCATAGAGATTCACTATCCGGTCAAAGTTGACTCTGATGCGTATGTGCGTCCCGTAGTCAAGATTGAGATAAGTTGTCTTTCGATGAAAGAACCGTTTGAAGTCAAGCGCATATCATCACTCGTTGGCAATGCTTTCCCGGAGATTGACGATGAGACATTTGCCGAAATACCGACCATAACACCGACACGCACATTCCTTGAAAAAGCCTTTCTGCTCAATGAGGAATATCAGCGTCGCTCACCTCGCTCCGACCGCATGAGCCGCCATCTTTATGATTTGGAGCGACTGATGGACACCGCTTTTGCAGAAGCCGCGCTCTCCGACATGGAATTATATCAGGAAATCATCGCTCATCGCCAACGATTCTATCATGTCGGCGGTGTAAACTACGAGCTTAACCATCCGTCAACCATCGCATTCTGTCCGACAGGCGAACTGCGTGACAAAATGCGCCTCGACTACGAAGCAATGAAAACATCCATGATTTACGGAGAAAAGTTGTCGTTTGATGCACTGATTGACAGGCTCGAACAGTTGCAAGAGCGGTTTCGAACGATGCTATAACAATATTATATTACGTAGTCAAACTGAAAGCACCTATTATATGGATATTAAAATGGTATTAAACACACTTGACGCAGTAATGCGACAAAGCAATCGCAAACTTACAACGGAGGCTGTAAAAGACGCATACAGCAAAGGAGATATGCCTGAAGAATGTAAAGAATTTTTCAAATCTTTCGTTGATTTAGGCTTCGCTTTATTTGAAGAGAAGGATTGCAGAAAAGCAAAGGCGGAATGCTTAAAATTGCTTGGCCTCATTAACAAATATGACCGACAATAAAAAATATCAGCACTTCTTTCTTTTTCACCATCCATACCGTTGTCTATATATCCATACCGTTGTCTATATATTGGTTTGGTTCGTATCGGGGATATATTGCCGCCCCAAACCAAACTGCCATCTATGTGACTCAATATATCTGTAGTCGCGTTCACCTCCTGTGTCTAAAATTTGTGGTTAGCCAAGAACGTTATAGCCCTTTTGATTGATGCTGCTTCGCGGAAACCGGGAAGCAACGTATGATGTCATTCTTCAACCACTTGAACAACACCGACCTTATCCTCGCCGTCCAGTCCGCAGGTGTCAGCCGTGGACGCAATGGCTTCCCAAGAACAAGTCCGGCGAACCTTTAGCTCGCAGACTGTATAGGAGGCAAAAGCTCGCCCTGTCCGAAGTCATCGGCTTGCCGCTTTCGAAGCGTAGTGGAGAAAGAAACCTCATCGAACTCCGCACTGACGGCGCCGCCGCTTTCGATACCCTCTACATCGGAGCAGAAAAGTTCCCGTTACACGACACTTTTTCACTGTCAATGAGCGGTGTCCTCTAAGGTTGCCGATAAATTTTTCTGCCGCTATACCCGCTATTCCAGAATAATTTAGTAACTTTGCAACTAATAGCGCGCATCTTCTGAAATGGCCTAAACAATATTAAAGAAATACGGCGAGAGTCGAAAACCTTTGAGATCTCCAAACAGTGCGCAACGGGCTTTGGTCGGCCTCAGATAGCTGTTTGGCGATTTTCATCTTTTGTATGATTGCTGAAAGTATAATTCGCAATTTGCTTAATGCGTTACACTTCGAGGAGTCAAATGGATTCTTCGCCAAATCATATACCCATATTGAGAGACCCCTGACTATTTCACTTTCGCAAAATTGCATCTATTATGATGATATGGGTATTGAAGTTGTCAGGAATACAACCAGCAATTTTGACTACCTTGAAAATTTGGTCGTTCTCGAATGTGTAGATAGATTACTTACAAAAGGCTATCGCCCCGAGCATTTAATTCTTGAGCCACATTGGAAAGTAGGACATGGCGCAAGCGGTGGTTTTGGAGATATTCTTGTCAAAGATAAAACAGGTGATAACTCATACATCATTATAGAATGTAAAGTTTGGGGTTCAAAATTTGACAAGGAGCTTAAAGATTTGAAAAATAATGGTGGGCAGCTTTTCACTTATTTCAAGGAGGAGCCTTCAACTAAATGGCTCACACTTTATGCATCTCATATTGAAGGCAATAAAATTGAATATACTGAAAAAACTATTCGCGTAGAAGATGATGCTAACATTGTCCTACTGGCTAAAAAAAATAAAACAATTTTATTATTCTCTGCATTTGGCAAAGCAGACGAACTTTATAATGTATGGAAGGAAACCTATGGTCTTAAAATTTGGGATAATATTGTCTTTAGCCAAAATTCACAGCCTTATCAAGTTGGTATAGCTCCACTTCGGAAAAAGGACCTAAAGGATTTTACGCCTAACGATAAAATTGTAAATAGGTTTGAGGAAATACTTAGGCATAATAATGTAAGCGATAGAGAAAATGCGTTTAATCGCTTGGTAGCATTATTTATATGTAAACTTGTTGATGAAATTCGCAAAGGAGATAATGATATAGTCGATTTTCAATATAAACAAGGAACTGATACATACGAAACTATACAAGACCGCTTACAAAGGCTTCATAAAGAAGGCATGGAAGACTTCATGAAGGAAGAAATATTCTATGTCTCGGAAGATTATCCAGACTGGCTTTTTACAAATTATACAGGGCAAAGAAGAAAATATGCCATTGAGGATTTAAAACGTACAATTAAAATTCTCAAATTTTACTCAAACAATGATTTTTCATTTAAAGATGTTCACAATGAAGAACTCTTTTTACAGAATGGAAAAATCCTTGTTGAGGTAGTTCAATTGTTTGAGAATTATAGAATTGTTTATCCTTCTAAGTTCCAGTTTTTGGGCGATTTGTTTGAAAAACTACTTAATAATGGGTTCAAACAAAACGAAGGTCAGTATTTTACCCCTATGCCCATAACTCGATTTATATGGGACTGTCTACCTATTCGTAAACTATTAGAATCTTCAGAAAACCATACGCCTCGAATAATTGATTATGCTTGTGGCGCAGGTCACTTTCTGACCGAAGCCGTAGAATCCATCAATTATTTTTATCCTCACGAAAATAATTCATGGGTTAAAGATTCTATTTATGGTATAGAAAAAGATTACCGCTTGGCTCGTGTCGCCAAGATTTCTCTTTTTATGAACGGGGCAGGCGAAGGTAATATTATTTTTGGCGATGGTCTTGACAATTCTCCTGAAAAAGGTATCGCTAATGATAGCTTTGATATATTAGTTGCCAATCCGCCTTATTCCGTTTCAGGATTTAAGGCACATCTCTCATTGAAGAATAATGACTTCAATATCCTTAAATTTATTTCCAATGAAGGCAAGGACATTGAGACTTTATTTGTAGAGCGAATTTCGCAACTTGTCAAACCTAATGGTATAGCTGCTGTTGTGCTTCCAGTAGGTTTATTCACAAACGATAATAATAGCGCTAACGCTTCACGAATGACTTTTATCGAGTCATTCTATATTAGAGCAATTGTTCAATTACCCGGTAAAACTTTTGGTGAAACTGGACAAAATACAAATATACTCTTTCTACAAAAATATCCTAAGCCTCCGAAACAACGCGACTTAATCGAAGATTCTGTTGATGCTATACTTGCCAATCCTTCCAATTTAAATGATTGGAATGACAGAGATATATGCGAAAACTATTTGAATGCGATTAGCCTTTCTACGACACAATATTCAGAACTATTGGATGGCTCAGTTCTATATATTGATTCCGATAATGATTATATCAACTCCTATAAAAAATCATTTTGGGATTTAACTGTAATCAAAAACCGTGTTAAATCAAAGGTTTTCAAACACCTCTCAGAAGAAGAACAGCATCAAGAGCTTGTTTCCAGATTCTCTTCTCATGTAAGCGCAATTGAGAAACAAAAGATATTTGTTTTCGCAATTTCTTATGGCAAGCAAACTTGTATTATCACTGGTCCGGAGGCAACCGACAAAAAAAACCAATTCCTAGGATTTAAATGGAGTAAAAGAGGCGGTCAAGAAGGTATAGATATTATAAACTACGGAGGAAAACTCTTTAATCCTGAAGATCGAGAAGATGATTCTCAACTTTCGGGAGCAGTTCGACTATCCTACTCCAATGAAGAATGGATGGGTCGGGATGACGTTTTGGAATATGTGAAATTTGTTCCTACTTCGTCTTTATTCGATTTTTCTCGTCCTACTTTTAATAATGCAATCAGCACTTCATTTCGTAACGAAATTATTATCAATTCGATATATGATTTAGTTACATTGGGTGATGTGTGCCAAATTAAAATTGGTGGCACACCATCTCGACGTATACATCGATATTTTGAAGGTAATAATCCGTGGGTTTCAATCGCGGAAATGAATGGTCAAGAAATTTTTGACACCAAAGAAAAGATTACTGACGAAGCAATTGAGGCATCAAATGTAAAACTAATTAAGAAAGGGTCTTTCCTCCTTAGTTTTAAATTATCTATTGGTAAAACTGCTATAGCTGGATGTGATTTGTATACCAATGAAGCCATTGCTGCTATTATTCCAAATAATCCTAAACTTTTAAAGCCAAAGTTTCTCTTTTATCTATTTAAAGCGAAGATAATTGATTTGCAAAACGTAGATGCAAAATCATTTGGCAAAAGTGTTAACAGCACATTCTTGCGTAATAACATAAAAATTCCTATGCCACCCGTTGAAGTACAGGATGAAATTATTTGCAAATGTCAAGCTATTGACGATGAATATACGTCAATACGAATGACATTGGATGAATATAATTCAAAGATTCAGCAGCTTTTCGCATCTCTTGACATAGCTAAAGCGGGGGGGGTAAAACTACTTGATACTAAGCATTTTAGACTTATGATTGGCAGGCGTATATTAAACAGAGAATTAATACAAGACGGCACAATTCCTGTATATAGTGCAAACGTCTTTTCTCCCTTTGGATATGTAAATCATTCCACTATCTCTGATTTTTCATCTCCTTCTGTGCTTTGGGGAATAGATGGAGATTGGATGGTCAACTATGTTCCAAGTGATTCAGCATTTTGTCCTACCGACCATTGTGGCGTGCTCAAAGTTGTTTCGGATGATTTTAACCCGCATTTTGTGAAATTTGTACTACAAAAAGAAGGTAAAAAAATGGGATTTTCTCGTTCATATCGTGCATCATTGGATAGAATTGAGAGTATTTCTATTCCGAAACTTCCTATCTCAATTCAAAACGAATTTATCAGCAAAGTTGAAGAACTTCTTTCCAAATCTGAAGATTTAGAAAAGAAATTGCCAATTTTAGCTGAACAGCAAAATATCATTATAAAACAGCTACTGTTAGATCAGTAAAATATGCTCGTAGAAACTATCGACATAAAGGCGACCAATAAATGATTCACAAAAATGTCCGTAGAGGAAGTAATCTAAAACTTAGATATGTCGAAACAAAAAGCTCTGATAATAAATACGACTCTTGAAAGATGGAATGACGTAATTTCTTTAAACCAAGAATTCTTAAAACATTTCATTTTTAGAGGTCAGGCAAATTATGATTGGCCTTTGCAAACATCGTTAGAACGAATGGTTGCAAAACATCATGGCAGGTCGATTAATTGTCCTATGTATTGTGAGATGTACGAGCGTAAGATGTTAAAGGAGTTTATATGGAAATACCCTTTATATGAAAAGAGTATTATCCCAGATAAAACTGATGGGATAGAATGGCTTACCTTAATGCAGCATTATGGAGCACCAACGCGCTTATTGGATTTCACCTATTCATTATATGTTGCACTGTTTATGTGCTTAGATGATTTTCAAAGTGATTATTGTTGTTTATGGGCACTTAATAAGACCTACTTAAACCATCATCTTATGCACTTATACCTTGATTCCAAAAATCTTACTTCAGGTACAGCTACTCAAAGCGAATTAGAGTTTTTTGCACACCAAAAGGCTAATGAAGAAATTTACTCAGGCGATTTCAAATCACCAAAACATATTTTAGTAATTAACCCAAACATTTGCAATGAGCGTCTTAGTATTCAACAAGGCTTATTTTTAATGCCTACTAATATAAGTTGTTCATTTCAAGACAATCTTAATAGTTCAATCGAAAATTCTAAATGGGAGATTGAAACTATTGAAATTCCCGTCGTCAATCTACTTAATTATGGATATACCGAAGAAGGTAAATCGCTCAATGGGGATATAATTTTTCAATTCAGGATTAAAATCCATCACAAGTTCAAATATGAACTTTGTAATCTTCTTAAGCAAATGAATATTACAGCTGAGACAATATACCCTGGTATTACAGGTATGGCTAAATCGTTATCTACGATATATTTACATTCTGATGAATACACTAAATAGTTAGCACTTAAATTTGGATATACTCTTAAAGAGTGACATTTTTTATACAAAATATTAATTTGGAGTTGCGGCACTCCCGCCGCGCTTTCGTAAATCGAACCAAACGCGCCAGTGTCAAAGTGGCAAGCCGATTACGCAGGGAGAGGAAGTTTACCGTGCTTTATGCCCCTTTGAGGGAGGAAATATCAGTTGATACCCTGCACTTCGGTTTCGTCGCCTCGTACATTGAGCGATTTTATCCTGACTTCGTATCCAGACTTCGTCAGCCCGGGCTCTCGGCAACGCCAAGCGCCCGGGCTGATGATTTTATCATGTTCCGCTCTGGCCGTTTGTGATTACACGGTGCTGATTGTATTTGGGTAAGCGGCCGGCGTTCACCGTCAAATATGCCTTGCAGGTACGTGGGGTATAATTTTGCCGAGACGTTTTGAGGAGATACTACTATATTCGTTCACCACTGAGGAGACTATTGAGGAGATTAGATGAGAAACGCCGCCAAGGTCTGTTTCCCTCGGCGGCGTTGGGTTATCAGAGTTTGGGCCCTTGTCGGCGGCGTTTGGCTTTTTGTTCTTCACGATAACGGTGAAGGGCCTCTTCTATGGTAAGTCCGGGATGACGGCTCAGCCACAGTTAGAAATCATCGGGTAAAGCACTGCCGTCAGTGAACCCTTCTCGCGGTTGTGTGGTTCCTGGGGCTGAAACATGGGATAACCGAGAACCATAGTTTTGCGACTGGGATGCGGCTTGTCCCGCTAAGTCAGGATTCGATGAATAGACTCCCGGAATCATGCGCTGTGGGTTGAATTTTATCCACACAACAGCTACTGAATGTACTGACTTGAACTGAGAAAAGTTGACACTTTTGAGAGCCACATCAGAAGAGTCAAT
>OGQO01002268.1_pt1 | contig 15445 bp, 7 predicted proteins | sample 1553241 | NCBI WGS metagenome assembly OGQO01 (sample SAMEA2579933, study PRJEB22360) | human gut metagenome | biome: human gut; feature: human-associated habitat; material: faeces | place: Denmark | collected 2008/2010
GATGGACGAGGGCTGGGGCAGCGCGGACTTTTTGGACGACAACGCCCCCGGCGCCGTGGGCGGCCCCCAGACGGTAGATGTCGAACTTTACGTCCTCCTTGCGGATATCATCCGGATTCGGAGTGTCGGTGATATGAGCTGACACGAGGAAAGATCCATTAGACGAACCCCTTGTCCATTCATACTTCCATGTCTGCTGATTCATCATATAAAACCAGCTTCCTTCTCCTTCCATATTATCACCGTCAATTACGAATGGAATGACGCCGGAGGTAGAAGTGGCCGCATAGCCGAAGAAATATGTATTATCAGGATTTAGCCTGATTGGGTTGTCAAGCTTGACAGTGATCCAGGAGCCCACCTCGTAATCGCTTACGGTGTAGTCCATTCTTACAAGCTGTGTCTGCTGTCCGAAGACATTCTCTTCCCAAATCAAGGGAGAGTAAGTCGTGGCGGCATTGGCATAGAATTTGATGCTGTCAAACCAGAAATCGCCATATGAATAATTTATTCGCCTTTCGGGCAATGAACGCTGACCTACTATATACTCGGTTCCCGGCTGTAATCCGTATTCCGTCGTCGGAATCTGGTCGCCCACGAAGAGATCGGCAGTGATGGCCGAGGAAGGCGCTTCCCATGCAAGACGAGCTTCGCTTATATAGTCGACAGCATCAAATTCAGAAGGTGCCGGGGCGGCGAACGCCAGAGTCACGTCTTCAATGGTCTCATTGCTGTCAATTGTCACGGAACTGATGCTGGTGGTGTAGAATGGTTTGAGCACAACAATCTTATAATCAGCGAATCTGACATTTTCAAATGCAACCTGGTTAGTGCCGGTTTCAATTGTCTTACTAAGAGATTTACCATCACCGATAAGATTGACGACAGCACCTTCGGCATTTCCAAAATCGGAAAATACATTTATCGTCACAGTTGCATAATGCCCTTTATCTATGCCATCGGAGAATGTAGCGGCAGAATTCACACCGGAGCCTCTCTTGGAGCGGTTGCCGTAGAAGGAAGTTACGGCAAAGCGGTATGGTTGGTCATCGAGGTCTTTCCATGTCTCGTCGACAAAGCTCATCTCGGTCACGGGAGTCTCGTTGAGCTTCGTCCATGCCCATGTGCCGAAATCCTCTTCGCCCGGTTCGAGACGGTAGACGTTGTATCCCTTCACCTCCGTGCGAGGCGGAATCTTTGTGAGCGGGCAATATGCAACCGGAGAGTCAAACAGTTCAAAGCCGGACTGAGAGAGGGGCGCGGTCTCCGGTTTCCTGTTTCCGGCAGCCATGACATCGTCGATGGTTACGGGATCTCCGAGACGCATGGCGCGTGTCGGCTCATCGGAGGAGAGCCATTCCACAGGCGCGGAATTCAGGAAATTGCCAAAAGTAGCCCGGATGCTCCAGTTGTAGTTCATCTGACCGGGAAGCATTTCATGGGCTGTGGTCCATGCATTCATCTCGGGATCAAACAGGCAGTCGCCACCTTCAACAACCGGGCCGTAGTCAAATCCGATTGGGAAAGCTCCGGATAGAGCCTCCACGCTATAACCCACCACGAGGCTCAGACCAGGATCCACCTTACAAGGTTTCGAGAGTGTGAACTCATTCCATGAGCTATATGACTCCGGTTCTATTTCCTCTTGATATACCAGGGATTCGTTGCCAGGCTCGCCCTGCCATACAGAGAGAGTATAACTTGAGCAGGACATTGGCACGAAACTTATTGATTGAATATAATAGTCGCCGTCCACACCAAGTTCATTGATCTCATCGACAGAATAGCGATGGCCAACATTCATGGTGTAGGCGCCACCGAAGTTACCTGCCACCGAATCGCCACTCTTGGTGGCAATCACATTCTCGATAGGGGCTTTCCATGAGATCTCGGCATAATCACCCTTATCAATGGCTGTCACGCTATATGGAGCAGCCGTAACGGGATTAAGTGTGATATTCTCCCATTCGTAAGGGGTGTCAGCAGTGCCTCTGAACTGCATTCCTCCATAGGATCCAGTGGAATAGCCGTCGGCCTCAATGGTGAACACAGGATAAGCCTTATTGGCATAAACGCCTTCAATCTCGAATTTTCCTTCCTCGTCGGTAACTGCCGTTAGCTCGTTATCGCCTGAAAGGAACAACGTTGCACCGGCAATCGCGTTGCCGTCGGCATTGTTGATGATATTTCCCTTGAAGGTGATCTCTTCGAGTTTCCTGAGCGTGAAGTCAATGACGCCAGGTCCGTCGGGAGTAAGATAGGTATTACCGCTGACATCGTTATATCCCTTCATGGAGGCATTCAGAGTCGTGTAGCCAAGCGGATGGTACGGAATCTCATATCTGCCGTTCTCATCGGTCAAGGTCTTGAGTTCTGAAGTGTTGTAGCCGGCGCCGCTAATCTCTACCCCTTCAACGGGGTTGCCGTCTGTATCCTTTACTGTACCACTTATCGAAGTAGTGTTGGAATAATCAATAAAGAATATGGCATTGGGCACATATCCGCAATAGTTTCCGATATGAGAGTTTGGTTCGGAGTTTTCCTCCATATATGATCCGGAGGGCATCACTCTGGTGGCACCAAGACCGTATTCAGAAACGTACGAAGACATGCCGAAGCCACCCTGGAGCATCAGACTGGGATCATTGTCTCCCACAACAAGCACGCACAGGTTTCCACCTGCGTATTCAAATGGAGTATCAAAAGGAATCTCCAGTTCATAGACTCCACGTTTGAGATCGACAGGTCCTTCAAACACCTTTGTGAGGTCGGAGGGAGAAACCCATCCGGAGAAGAGATTATCCTGGTCGGTATTGCCGACATAGAGGCGGAAGGGCACGGCGGGATAGTCCTGGTCCATACCGAAACGCACCTTGAATGCTATTTTATTCAAAATTCCTGCGATATTTCCGAAATCCTCCCCCTTATAAATGGTCTCGCTGTAGATTTTTCCATAATTCTGGAAAGGAGCGACGTCAGAGACATCTGAAGACGTGCCTATAGTTATTGCACGGATTCCTTCCTTCTGAATATTCATTCTGACAGGAAGAGAAGTATTGTCTTTCTCGCACTGGTCGCCGTCCATTACGACACGGCCGCGAACGGCGAACTCACCGATTACCTCGGGCACTGTCCATTTGATGTTGGCGGTGGCGGAAGCGCCGGAGCCCAACGGACGGGAGACAGTCTGCTCGCCGAGCACGTTGTTGTCATCGTCGATAAGCTGCACCGTGAACGGCGAGGAATTGCCTGAGCCTTTGTTGGTATAGGTCACGCCGGTTGTGAGCTGGTCGCCGGGAGAAGGCGCCGTGTTGAGATTTGTCACTGATGTGGCCTCCATATTGCTGTCGAAAATCTCCTCTATACGGAAATCATCCATCCATACGAACTTGTCGGCGTTGAAAAGATGCCATGCGAAATAGAAAGTTCCTGTCTCGTCAGCTGTGAATTCCGCTTCGACAGGAGAGAACTCGGGTGAGCAGACATCGGTATAGGAAAGCACGCTGACGGTCTGTCGCTCTGTATTTTTCTCTTTTCCATAAGTATGGCTCATGCTCCAGGAGCCATACTCGTGACTCTTAACATAGAAAGAGGAGCGGTATCTCTTCCCTTTCTCAAGATGCACTGGCGGCGAGAAAAGTGTCTCGTCATATATATCGTTGATTGTAGGAGGATTGTAACCTATGGCCGAGCCGCTGTTGTAGGCCTCCTTGTGACTGACTTCGAGAGTGAGGCCATCACCGTTATTGTCAACGATGGTCCATACCGGCAGCGTGGACGGGTCTTCCCATCCCTCATAAAGAGGAAGAGAGGCCACGCCCTCTACCAAGACTCCGGAAGAGACAGCTGTGCCACCGAGACCTGCCGGAGTGCGAGTAGTGACCTGATAGACATAGTTGCCGTATTCCCCAAGGTCGGTATCCTCGAAAATCTCGTCGGCAAGGTCGGTGACGAGTGTCGTGTTGCCCGGCTGACGCACCACACGGTAGGTGAGGCCTGCTGGATCATACCAACCGCCACGGACTCCGAACTGGGGCTGCTCCCAGTCGAGGGTGATTATCCCGGCCTCGGCGTCATAATCGACAGCGAGGTTCTCCGGGGCTCCGGGAAGGTCGATGCCGCAGAAAGTATTGACCACGGCAGCATCGCTCTCGCCGGTGGTGTTGCTGACCACCACGCTGTATGTGTGCTCTCCGGCGGTGGGAGCATCGTCGGTCCACGTCATCTTCTGACCGGGCTCAACACCTGTCTCTATCGAGGCGGCGAGCTGGCCGTCCTTGTAGACCTTCACTCCGGAGAGGCCATCGAGTTCCTCGCCCTGCCTGCTGAGGGTCGGGTTGGTCCACTCGAGGCCCATCGAGATCTCGCCATTCCTGCCGGGCACCTGACGGAGGTCGCCTACAGCCTCGGGAACCGCATTGTCGCTCATCATCTCCATCCGGAAGTTGTCGATGTTAAGCTCGTAGCTCAACCCAGTGCTATTCTCACGCCATGGTGTGACGTCATGGATTCCTATATAATATACTCCGTCGGAGGGCACCTCGAACTCCGCGCTCTTGTTGCCCCATTCCTGCCCCACATAGTCAAGAAGAAGTATCTTCCCTTCCTCAGGATCCGTAGGGGAGGTGACGAGATAGGTGTGCATGTCGGAGTCAAACCAGTTCTGCACATCAAACGATACCCTGTAGGTCTTTCCAGGCTCGAGTTGGAAAGCAGGAGTGATAAGCCAGTTGTCGCATCCGGTTTTGTCTTTAACGTTTTTCTGCGAAAGCCGCACACCTGAATTATACAGATACCACTCACACTGAGTGGCATTGTTGACCTGACTCCAGCCATCAAGGCTTGAGGGCTCGGAGAATTCCTCGAAGAAGGGCAACGGAGCCGTATCCGCGCTACGCGGAGAGCTGTCGCCCGATTGCCCGGCGACGCCTGCGAGGGGATTGGGAATCCCGCCGTAGAGCGCCGACAGCGTCAGGCCTCCGCAGAGGAGGGCCGACAGGGCGATGATCGGTAGTTTGTGTTTCATTTTGATTATTAGTTAGGTAATGTTGGTTGATATTACTGATGCCAAATTTATGACTTATTATCGAGAACTCTAAAATTTTTACCGTACATCCTTTTCCCATTTCAAGAAATAGATACTGAAACCGATGGTGAAGAGACTATCAGCCACTGCTTTTCATGAAAGACGGACAGATGCGGGATTGCGGCATCCTTACTTATTTCATGAAATACAGAAGCGGTTTGGAGGAAATTGGTTATCTTCGCGAATAATTTAAACGACAGCAATGAACAGTCTCCACATATCCCGTATTCTAAGAATATTTTTCCCCGCAGTCTTCATGATAGCCCTGACGACCGTGCCTCTCGAAGCGGCATACGCCGACATGGACCGCTATGTGCAGCGGGCAGAGAAGGCAATGGAAGAGAAATCGCCGGCCATGGCAATAGGAATGTATTCACAGCTGCTGAAAGAATACTCTCCCGATGCCTCCAAGGAAGAGCAGGAAAAATATGCAGCCACGTTCATGAAGGCGTCAGACGTCTGCTTCAGCCAGAACCGGTTTCTCGAGAGCCTCGAGTTCGCCACATACGGGCTGAAAGCAGCGGAGAAAGCCGGTGACAGCCACATGACAATGCGCCTTATTGGGAATATCGGGAAATTGCATGGGGCTTTCGATGATTACGAGCGATCTGTAGCTTATTACCTGAGAGGCTACCGGATAGCACTCGAGAAGAACGACCCGATTTACCAGTATAAGTTCCTGCTGAGCCTAACCACAGCTTATGCCGGGTCAGGCAATACGGAAAAAGCCAAGGAATGCTTCAGGAAGTTGATGCTCGTGCCGGTTGAGAAAGAGAATCCGGAGACCCGCTTTTTCAACAATTACCTGCATGGAATCATAGCTTCGAGTGAGAAGAATCATCTTTTAGCCCGCTTCCAACATAAATCAGCCCTTGACATAGCTACCAGCTATGGGTTTCCTCCATATTTTTCCATCAACCAGAACTGGGAGATCGGACGCACCTACCTCGCCACGCAGCAACCGGACTCGGCACAGTATTATTTCGATATAGCCCTGAAAGAGGCGTTAGGCACCAACCAGCTGGTTCACACCCCCAAGATATATCTCTCCATGAGCGAGATAGCCAAGACACGCGGGGACTCGGCCGAATACACGCGGCTGAGGCGTCTGGAGCAGGAGGCCACCGACGCCTTCTTCAACACCACGCAGTATAACTCCAAAAGGAACCAGCTCGTGGAATACGAGGAGATGGTGAAAGACTCGACCATCAGGGACCTCAACGACCGCGTCGTGATGCAATGGACTTTCATCGGAGCGGGCATACTGATAATTATTACCGTCGGGATATTCTATTTCATACTGATGAAGAAAAACAGAGACTTGAAATTCGCCAACAGCAAGCTCGTGGACAGGAACCGCGAGCTTATCAGGGCCGAGGAGGCCAACCAGCGGCTTATGGACAAGCAGCTCGAGTCGGCGGAGGCAGCCGACTCGGATCCGGAAGCGCCGGTAGATGAGTCGGCGCTGGATGCATCGCCCGAAATCATCAAGGAGGAGGGAGCGAAAACCGACGCTGCGGCACCGGATGCACCCGCCAACGAGACAAAACAAACATATCTCAAGGACGACCAGATCGAAATCCTGCTCACAAGAATACGCAAGGCACTGAAAGACAAGTCTCTCCTGTTTAATCCCGATTTCAGCCTCAATATGCTCGCCCAGGCCGTCAAGTCAAACACCAAATACGTGTCGTGGGTTATCAACCAGACCTACAATAAGAATTTCAAGACCATCCTCAATGAGCTGAGGATCAAGGAGGCATCGAAGATGCTCGATGATTTCGAGAATTACGGAAGCTACACCATCCAGGCCATCACCGAATGCGTGGGCTATAAGTCGGCCACATCGTTCATCATCGCCTTCAAGAAAATGGTGGGCATGACCCCGTCGGTCTATCAGAAGCTCGCCAAGGAGCGCCTCGCGACCGCCTCCGACTCCTCCGACACAACCGACGCTACCCATACCCCATCCTAAGCAACCCCCTATGTCTCCCGGCTTGTAGGGACATGCCTCCGGCATGTTTCCCCACCAGTACGAATATTATCAACCACGTGCCATTGTTTTCTAATAGCTTACCTTGTCGAGGATGCCGGTGAGGCGGGCGAGGAGGATACCGTAGTTGGTCATCGGCACACCCTGCTCCCGGGCCCGCTCCACCCGCGACAGGATATGGCGGGGGTTGAACAGGCAGCCGCCGCAATGCACCACCAACGCATAGGGCGTCAGGTCTTCCGGAAAATCCGTGCCCCTCACGAAATCGAACTCCCACCCCTCCCCTACCCTGCGGCGGAGCATCGCCGGAATCTTCACGCGCCCTATATCCTCGTTTTTCGGCGCATGGGTGCAGCTCTCGGCTATCAGCACCCGGCTCCCATCCCCCAGTCGCTCCACAGCCGATGAGCTCTCCACAAAGTAGTCGATATCCCCTTTATAGGCCGCCATCAGAATCGAGAACGACGTCAGCCGACTGGCAGCCGGCTTCATGGCGTAGACTTCCTTAAACACCTGCGAGTCGGTGATGACGAGCGCCGGCGGAGCCGTCAGACCCTCGAGCGCACGCGCCATAGAGGCGGGAGTGCAGCACACCGGCACGCATCCTCTGTCGATAAGCTCTCGGATGGTCTGCACCTGCGGCAGAATCAGCCGTCCCTTTGGCGCCTGCGAATCCTGCGGCATCACAAGAAGCACGATGTCGCCGGCGTCCACGAGGTCGCGCAGCAGGCTCGGGGCTCCCATGTCGGACGGCATTGCCCTCAGCAGCGCCTCCATCACCCTGTCGCGGCTCTCCACAGGATTATGGATGGATGTGGCCACCACCCCGTGGGGCATATCCTCACGCAGATCGGCTTTCGAGGCCACCTCCACTACCGGCAGCTTCCTTTTCGCAAGCTCCACGCGCCATGCTGACTCCCCGGCCTCGTCATGGCCCGTAAGAAGCATGGCTATGTCGGCCCGGTCGAGAGCCTTACGCGTCGCCTCCACCCTGCTTTTGCCGAGCTCCGAGACATCGTCGAAGCCGGCGGTGTCGATAAGTACGCACGCTCCGAGCCCCGCCAGCTCCATGGGCTTTGATACAGGGTCGGTGGTGGTGCCGGGGATGTCAGACACAAGGGAAGTCCGCTGCCCCGTCAGCATGTTGACGAGCGAAGACTTGCCGCTGTTGCACGCGCCGAGCACAATAATGTGGAGACGATTGGCCGATGCCACTGACTGAGTCATATCTTTCTCCATGTCAGAACCTGAAATCACGCTCTCCGTTCCCTATCTTACGGAGATACTCCTCCGTCTTCCCGCGCACTTTCGGATGCGGAATGCCGTCAATCGACTTCCGGATCATGGCAATGCCCTTGCTGCGCGTCTCTTCCGAGGCATAGTCCTGGAGATACTCCATGAGGGTGAGCATGGCGTTTGGGCCGCAGCAGTTGGCGATCTGGCCGTTTTTCAGCAGGGTCATGAAGCGGTCGCCGGTGCGTCCCTCGCGGTAGCAGGCGGTGCAGAAGCTCGGAATGTGGCCCGTGTCGAGCAGCCAGCCCACCACCTCGTCGAGCGTGCGGGTGTCGGAGACGTCAAACTGCTGGGTCTTCTCCGGCTCGGCTGCATATCCGCCCACAGAGGTGCGTGAGCCGCCGCTGATCTGCGAGACGCCGAGGTCGATCACCCTCTGGCGGACAGCCGCCGACTCGCGCGTCGACACTATCATGCCGGTGTAGGGCACGGCGATGCGGAGCACGGCGATGATCTTACAGAAGAGGTCGTCGGAGAGGGCATCGGGGAAATCGGCCGTCGATATGTCGTCGGCCGGGCATATACGGGGCACGCTGATGGTGTGGGGGCCTACGCCGAACCTCGCCTCGAGATGCTCGGCATGCATCAGCAGGCCGATGAAGTCGTAGCGGTAGGTGTTGAGGCCGTAGAGCACTCCGATGCCCACATCGTCGATGCCGGCCGTCATCGCGCGGTCCATGGCCTCCGTGTGCCAGGCGTAGTCGCTTTTCGGCCCTGCGGGGTGGAGCCGCTCGTAGTTGGCCTTGTTATAGGTTTCCTGGAAGAGGATGTATGTGCCGATTCCGGCGTCGCGCAGCCGGCGGTAGTTGTCGACCGTAGTAGCCGCGATGTTCACGTTGACGCGGCGTATGGCGCCGTTGCGGTGATGTGTTGAGTAGACGGTCTTGATCGACTCGAGGATATACTCCAGCGGATTGTTGGCCGGATCCTCGCCGGCCTCCAGCGCGAGGCGCTTGTGCCCCATGTCCTGGAGCGCCGTCACCTCCCGGCGGATCTCCTCCTGCGTGAGCTTGCGGCGCGGTATGGTGCGGTTTTTCGCGTGATACGGGCAGTAGACGCAGCTGTTGACGCAGTAGTTGGAGAGATAGAGCGGCGCGAACATCACGATGCGGTTGCCGTAGAAACGCTGCTTGATGTCGCGGGCCAGCTTCTCCATACGTCTTACCAGCTCAGGGTCGCCGCATTCAAGCAGCACAGCCGCCTCCCTGTGGGTCAGCCCCTTGCAGAGCTCGCCCTTGCGGAGTATCGACTCCACCAGCTCCCGGTCGGCGGCATTTGCCGCCGCATAGGCCATGGTCGAGAGGATCTCGTCATGGTCGATGAAGTCGGTGGCTACAGATGATTTCGGATCATACATATATCTTAAAATCTCCTTTTTCAAAACTTAATTCATAACCGGCGCCGGCGATTTCCCTGCGCAGGGCGTCGAGACCCTCTATGGCCTCGCGTCCACGGCACGCCTTGCGGTCGTAGAGAGAGTAATGCTCCCTCGTCTCCTGCGGCGAGCAGTTTGGCATCACCACGTTGGCGCCGGCGAGTATCCCTTTCACCCTTCCCCCGTCTCCGAGGGTGGCGAGGGCTGTCGTGGCCGGGATATTGGCGTTGGGAAACATCAGCCGGAGGATGGATATCAGCCTCAGCGTCATGTCGACGCTTCCGGCCGGAAAGCCGGCGAAAGGCGTCGCTCCGTGGGGAATGAACGGCCCGATCCCTATCATCTCCGGCTCGATGGCGGCCATATACTCCAGGTCTGCCGCGATGTGGGCGGCGGTCTGAAACGGACTGCCGACCATTATCCCGGTGCCGGTCTGATAGCCGATGCGTTTCAGGGTGTCGAGACACCGCAGACGGTTGGCCAGCGACATCTCCGGCGGATGGAGCCGCGAGTAATGACGGGAATCGCGGGTCTCGTGGCGCAGCAGGTAGCGCGTGGCGCCGGCTTCATGAAACGCCTCGTAAGCCCCGTCGGTCCATTCGCCGAGCGAGAGGGTTATGGCCGCGTCGGGAAACCAGTCATGTATCTCCGCGACCATATCACCGACCGATGCCACAGTGGCGTCGGGGTCCTCACCGCCCTGAAGCACGAAAGTACGGAATCCGGCCTCGTAGGCTCTCCAGCAACACTCCAGGACGTCGGACGTGTCGAGGGAATAGCGGTGGAGGGAGCGGTTGTCGCGGCGGAGGCCGCAGTAGAGGCAGTTGTTGCGGCAGCGGTTGGTAATCTCAATGAGCGCGCGGGCATAGACCTTGCCGCCGAAGACAGCGTATGCCATGCGCCGGGCCTCCTCATGGAGGTGCGCCACATCCTCCGGCGCAGCGTCAGGGTCGAGCAGGCGCCGGTATGCGTCGGCTCCCTCGAGCCGACGCTCATCAGCCAGCGTCGCCACCAGCTCCCTAATAGATTCCTCCGCCATAGCCATTACATTACAATATCACCGGCCCATGATTCACCGGACTGTAGGGACATGCCTATGGCATGTTTCCGCACCAGCACTGACGATTCTGACCGGCAGGACATTGCAACATGCCGAAGGCATGTCCCTACAAGCCAATCCACACATTAATCTTTTATCATTAATCTTTTATCATTAATAGGTCTTGTCTTTCTTGAGGAGCTCGCGGTCGAAGCGGCGCTTGCCGTCGGCCATGGTTGTGCCGGAGCTCGGGCCGGTGATGCATCCCCCCTCGCAGGCCATCACCTCAATGAAATGCGCGGGGGCCTTGCCGGTCTTGGCGAAGGCGCCGAGCGTGGCGATAGACTTCTTGTTGAGATCGGCCACCTGCATTGTCTTCAGCCTCTCCGTATCAAGCTTCAGGTATGACTTCACCGCCTCGGTCACGCCTCCGCTGCGGGCGAAGCCGTGGGCCTCGCGCACCGACTCAAACTCCGGAGCCGACGGGTCGGCTTTCTTGAAGTCGATGTCGAAGGCATCGAAGAGAGAGGCGAGCTCCTCGAAGGTCATCACGAAGTCGACGGCCTCGTCGCGGCGCCCCTCCATGCGCTTGGCCACGCAAGGACCGATGAAGACAGTGAGCGCGTCGGGATATTTCTCCCTGACGATGCGGGCGGTGTAATACATCGGCGAGCCGGTGGAGGATACGAACGGCTTCAGGCCCGGGAGATGCTTCTCAGTGAGCTGTATGTAGGCCGGACAGCAGGAGGTGGTCATGAACGCCTGTCCCTCCCCTATCTTCTCAAGCAGCTCCTTTCCTTCGTTTTCAGTCGTGGCCATGGCTCCCTGCGCCACCTCCACCACATCATGGAAGCCCATGCCCTTCAGCGCGCCATACACCTGCGGAAGAGTGGCCTCGAACTGGCCGAGCACCGCCGGAGCCACCATCGCCACCACCTTGCGGCCGGCGCGGATGCTCTGCAGCACGTCGAAAGTCTGCGAGATCTCGAAGATGGCGCCGAAGGGGCATGCGTTCATGCATTTGCCGCAATAGATGCATTTCGACTCGTCGATATGCTCTATGCCGTGCTCGTCTTTGGAGATGGCGTTGACGGGACACGCCTCCTCACAGGGCACGGGTATATAGACAATGGCATGGTAGGGACAGCTCTTGTGGCAGATGCCGCAGCTGATGCATTTGTCGTGGTCGATGCGTGCCTTGCCGGTGTGCTCGTCGAGGCTCACGGCTCCTTTAGGGCAATTATGGATGCAGCTTCTTGCCACACAGCCGCGACAGAGGTTGGTGACATCGTATTTGATCTGCACGCACGACGAGCACGCCTCGTCGATCACGCACATTATGTTGCTTTTGATCCTCTCCTTTGCGGGACGCTTGCCGTCCTGACGCCCGAGGGCGATGCGCGCGTATTCCGACAGCGGGGTGAGCTCGTCGGTCTCGTCGCTCATGTCGAGCCCGAGCAGCGGCAGCGACTTATATTTCCACACCGCCCTTTCCTTATGCACGCAGCAGCGTCCGGGGTGTCTGGAATGACGCGGGCTCAGCTCGATGGGCAGGCGGTCGATCTTCTCTACCAGAGCGCCATCCTTCCAGAGCCTCACGAGCTCCGTGAGCAGACGGTGGCGCACTATCATGGTATTGTTCTTGTAGGCCATTTTCTTAAGGTATTGTTTCAGGTATTGATTTAGGCGCCGCAAAATTACAACTTTTAATCCTGATTACGAAACATCAGGCCGGTTTTCCGCATTTTCAGGGGAGCCGTGCGTCCCGCAGAAGCGGGGAACAGGGGCTGCCGACATTTTTTTGCACTCCGAGTGCGATTTTTTCGCATATATTGTGATTATTTATAAACAAATCACTATCTTTGCTCCCGACAAAGGGAGCTTTCCCTTTGATTTCCATTTACCAATTATCATAAGCATTATGAAAAAAACTTTACTTGCAACCGCCACGCTTCTGGTGTGCGGCACGGCAATGGCAAACGTGCGGGTGGCCCGACCCGCCACGCTTCCCCCCCGGGAGACGAGAGGGGACGCAGCCGAGATGGTGTTCAGATACAACGACGTGCCGGAAGAGGCATTCAATGTACCTGAGGCAACGCCGGGCACATCCATGGTGTATGGCGTAGTGAAATTCCGTCATGAAGATCTCGCGAGATTCGTGGGCAACAGCATAACGTCTGTGGTCTACACAAGCGGAGCCTACACCGACAACTATGTGAGCCCGATCTCGAAACTCGAGGTCTTCATCACAAAAGACCTCAACGAAGAGCCGCTGATACTCCAGTCGGCCTCCGACCTTCCGGACTACGTGTTCTACGACAATGTGATCACGCTCGACGAGCCTTACGAGATCACGGCCGACGACGACGTGCTCTATTTCGGCGTGCGCATGCTCGCTCCCGAAGGCAAGACAGCCTGCTATCTGGCTTCCGACCTCACCAACAGCTGCGCCACCAACCAGATCATCGGCGTCTCCAACGACGGCAGCTGGCCGCAGGAATGGATGGAGGAGGGACTTGAGCACGGCAGCCTCTGCATAGGGCTCGGCATATCCGGCGAATGCCTCCCCGAGAACGCCCTCACTATCGTAAACAGCGTCTTCCCGTCGTATGTGAAGACCGGCGAGACCGGGACATACACCCTCTTCCTCAGGAATCTCGGCACAAACCTCATCAATGACTATACGGTGTCGACGAAGATCGGCGACGCCGAGCCATTCGTGCAGAAGATGGAGCCGCAGTGGCCCATCCGCTCCATGAGCACCGTAAGGCATCAGATACCCGATGTGCCATTCAACGGCGAGGGCTTCATGCCGGTGGAGATCTCGATAACAGAGGTCAACGGTGTGACGGTGGAGAACCCCATCGTGTTCAACTCCGAGGCCCTTGCCTATGAGTCGGGCTTCCAGCGCAATGTCCTTGTAGAGGAATTCGGCGGCCCGACCTGCGGATGGTGCCCTGCCGGATATGTGCTCATGGAGTATGCCGCCGAGACATATCCCGGCCGCATCATCGCCGTCAACGGCCAGGTAAACACCGACGACCAGTGTCCGGATTATCAGGAGTTCATCGACAACAATGTGCCGTCGATACCCTACACATGGATCAACCGCGTGTCGTCGGAGATCCCCGCGAATGTCGGCGAGGGAGCCGCATATACCTACAGGGTGGTCGACAACATCTTCGAGAAATATGACGCCTATCCCTCCTACTGCAATGTAGGGGTAGTCTCCGCCGTGAAAAAAGACGCCTCCAACGAGGTGGAGGTGACGGCAGAGGCCGAGTTCTCGATAGCCCTTGACTGTCCCCACCGTTTCGCCTTCATCCTCACGGAAGACAATGTAGGGCCGGCCAACCAGCTGAACAACTACTCCGGAGGCATGTTCGGCGATATGGCAGGATGGGAAAACATGGACGGCACGGTGGAATATTACTATGACGACGTGATCCGCGCATGCGTTGACGTCGACGGCATCGCCGGAAGCTGCCCCGAAAGCATCAGCAAGGGCGAGAAGGTGACCTGCTCGGCAAGCATACCTCTCGACAACGTGAACGACGGCGACCTCAAGGTTGTGGCCATGGTGATCAACGCCAAGACAGGCGAAGTGATGAACGCGACCCGCGTCGACGTGACGGCGCAGGGCGTCGATCCCGAAAACACCATTGATGTGCAGATCAGCGATGTCACCAATATGGACGCCCATCTTGTTCTGACACCCTCCGATCCCGAGATGCGTTACTATATGGATGTATCCACAGCGGCAAGCGTGGAGGATCACGGCGGTATCGACAATATCCCGAACGCACTGATCATCGACTGGTGGAAATGGCTGGCAGACATGTACAGTATGGACTGGACGGAACTCATCCCCCTGCAGACCGTGACGGGAAGCATCGACAGCAACCTGTCGGAATTAATTGAGGAAGGAAAGCTTAGCCATATATACTGGGGTCAGGATTATATATTCTACGCTGTAGGGTTTGATCTGGAAGGAAATGTGATCAGCAACATTGCCAATGCCGCATTCTCCACACCGGCGCCCGAGAAGGACAGCGACCTGACATTCGAGTTCGTTCCTGTGTCATTCAAGAAAAACGAGAATTACGAAAAATACTACGACGCCGTATTCAATGTGATTCCGTCGAACAACGACGAGGAGTACTTCACCGAATACTGCAAGACCCGCATACTTGACCAATACGAGGACGGCAGCCTGGACCGTGAGTATACCGAGGATGAGATAATAATCGACCAGTTCATGGATTACGCACAGTTCCATCAGGGTTCATGTACGGTGAATATGCCTAATCTTGAATTCGCCGACAGCCGTGGATCCGTCAACTACTACATCATCGCCGTAGGCTGGAATGAGGGACCCACCACCTCGATACAGAAGTATGAGTTCAACTTCGACACAGAGATTCCCGGAGGCATCAGGGTCGAGAAGTCTGACAAGCCTTTCGTAACGGCAATGAACGGATGTATCGAGATTCATGGCATCTACGACGCCGCAGCGGTATTCTCGACATCCGGTCAGCATATCGGCAGTCTGCGTCCCGGCAGAAGCCTGAGTGTAGAACCCGGAGTGTATGTCGTCCATTATCTGTACGACGGTGTCAAACATACCACCAAGGTGATGGTTAAATAACGAGACTACAG
>OGQO01002295.1_pt1 | contig 15328 bp, 10 predicted proteins | sample 1553241 | NCBI WGS metagenome assembly OGQO01 (sample SAMEA2579933, study PRJEB22360) | human gut metagenome | biome: human gut; feature: human-associated habitat; material: faeces | place: Denmark | collected 2008/2010
GGCAGTGCCGCTACGCCGCCTAAAAACAGTGAGGACAGCACCACTTTCAGCAGCATCAGCACCCACGCCGTCGGCAGGGACAGCATGTAGACCGCGAAAATCAGCACACCGTTGCTTAAGCCCAGCTTGATGCCCGGTACGCCCATCAGCGGTGGAAACAGGCTCTCTACCCAGCCCAGCACCAGCATCAGCGTCAGCAGCACACTGCACAGCGCAAGCTGCTTTGTGGTGATTTGCTGCTTATTCATTTGCTGCGTCCTCCTGCACGGTCGTCAGCCAGTCCATCAATTCGTCGCGACTGTACAGCTGGAGCGTCACCTGATTCGGCAGACAGATAATCATGTTGCCCAGAATGCGTGTGTCCTTGTTTTCCAGCGTCACTTCGCCCTGCTCCACGCAATCCTGATTGTCGCAGTTCGCCTCGTGCATGTCGATGCTTGTCGGGGTGACATGGACGATGTTGATGCAGTCGCCGTGGCGGAGGCGATAATAGCCCTCTTCGGTCAGCGGAATCGGCTGATACGTTTTGTCACCGACGGTGACGACGAGGAATGCTTTCACCTGCGACAGGTCGGGGGTGGCGGTGGCTTCGGGGGCGTCCGTGACTTCCGGCGCGGCAGCCGCTTCCGGTGCTGCGGTGATTTCGGGGGTCGCCGCTGCCTCCGGTGTGCTGGTCGCAAGCTCTGTCGGCGCCTCGGTCGGCGCTTCGGTCGGCGCATCTGTTGCGGTCAGGGGCAGCAAAGGCGCATTGGCGTCTACACTCGCGGGCGCGTTCCTCCGCAGCACAACCATCAGTACCGCCACAATCAGCAGCAGCGCTGCCACAATCAGCACATTGCACCACAGGCCATTCCGCTTCGCCTTGGGATTCGTTTCCTTCTTCATACCCGTTCCGCACAATCCTTTCGTTATTGAGTATCCCCATCATACAACGCCGAGTCGGATTCGTCAAGGGGCGCGCGCAGGTGTTACAAACTTGTCACAAAGCGGCGAATCCATCCCGATGTCAGCAGGCACTTTTGCCCGTTTTATTGGAAGCGGAACGCATTAGTCCGCGCCGCCCCATGGCAACGAAACCGACAATATCCGCAATCAGCCAGCCCGCCGGAATTGCCAGCCAAATCGCCATCATGCCGAAATGCGGCGCGAAGGCGTAGGACAGCACAACGCGCAGCCCAAGCGAAAGCACCGTCAGGACGATGCTCATGCCCGCCTGCTCCAAACCGCGGAAAATGGCATAAAGCAGGAACAGGAAGCCGATGCCGATGTAGCACAGCCCCTCGGTGCGCAGGTACGTTACGCCGATGGAAAGAGACTCCGCCGATGCATTTTTGAGGAACACGAGCAGCAGCGGCTCGGCGAAAATCGCCACGAGCGCGGAAACAATCAGGCAGAAGCCGCCGGAAAGCAGGAACGCTGTGCGGATGCCGTGACGGAGGCGCTGCGGCTGATTCGCCCCCTGATTCTGGGCGACGAAGGTCGCGAAGCCGTTGCCGAAGTCCTGCGCGGGGCTGTACGCCAGCGAGTCAATCTTCACGCCGGCGGTGAATGCCGCCATCGCTGTCAGACCGAAGCTGTTCACGAGACTCTGCACACACAGGATGCCGAAATTCATGATGGACTGCTGAATGCTGGTCATGGCAGAGACGGAGAAGATGCGCCTGAACAGCGCACGGTCGGGGCGCAGGTCGTGCTGCGAGGGCGTCAGCGCCGGAACGCGGAAGAGCACATAACCTAAGCACAGGAAACCGGACAGTACTTGCGAAATAAGCGTCGCGACGGCAGCGCCCGCCACGCCCCACGGCAGCACCGCCACGAACAGAAAGTCCAGCGCGACGTTCGTCAGCGACGAAATCAGCAGGAAAACCAGCGGCGCGGTTGAATTGCCAACGGCGCGGAGCATACACGCCCCGAAGTTATACAGGAACGTCGGGATGATGCCGATGAACACAATCAAGAGGTAGCGGGAGAGAACGCCCTGCGCTTCAGGCGGAATGCGCAGGAGCGCCATCATGACGGGCAGGAGCGCGTAGGACAGGATGGTCAGCAGCGCTGATACGCCCGCAATCAGCACAAACGCATTGCCGACCGCTTTGCGCACGCCGGCATCGTCTTTCTGCCCGAAAAGCTGGCTGACAACCACGCCGCTGCCCATGCACAGCCCGGTGACGATGCTCGTGAGCAGAATCATGACGGAAAACGCACTGCCGACGGCGGCAAGGGCGATTTCACCGCAGTATCGCCCGACGACGAAGGTGTCCACGAGGTTATAAAGCTGCTGGAGCAGATTGCCCGCCATCAGCGGCAGAGAAAAACGGAGCAATCCGCGGAAAATCGAACCATGGGTCAAGTCAACATTCATAATAAAGGAATTCTCCTTTCACTGCACAGGATAGTATAGGTGAAAAAACGGGAAACGTCAAGTATGGCGCAAAGGCAGAGAAATCAAGGCAAAGAACGAAAAAACACAAAAAAAACAATTTTGGCGCGAAAACGATTTCACATCGTTAAATCAAGGGGTTGCTGTGAAAGTGGGGAATTTTGCAGGAAGATTGGTCAAAAATTGCAAGCGGCAAGCCCTTGACAACCCTGCGTCAATTCCTCTATAATGAATATCAACGTATCATTTGCATCGTGTCATCTGGTACGAAATGAATTGGAGGGGTTAGACCATGAAGAAGATTCTCTCTCTGGTCCTGTCTGCGTGCATGATGCTGAGTGCGGCTGCGCTGGCAGAAGGCACGTTCACGCCTGCTGATTCCTACGATGTCGGTGAGCGCGTGTACAACGCGGGCACTGTCACGCTGGAAAAGAGCGAGGGGAGCGCGCAGACGGTTTCTACCGATCAGTATGTCGGCGAAGCTGGCAAGGACTACACCGATGAAAAGGTGTACACCTACAACAGCTACACCCCCGGCATTAACTCTTCTCTGAACTGGGACCCGCTCTCCTGGGAAACGAACGAAGACACTGATATTTTGAACAATGTCAGCTCTGGTTTCTACACCTTCGTTCTGAATTCCGAAAAGAATGGCTACTCCGTCATGCCCGAACTGGCTGCTGAAATGCCGGTGGACGTGACTGCTGAGTATGTCGGTCAGTACGGCGTGAAGGAAGGCGAGACCGCCAAGGCTTGGCGTATCGCGCTGAACAAGCTCGCCAAGTGGGAAGATGGCACCCCCATCACCGCTGATGACTATGTGTACTCTATGCAGCAGCTGCTCAACCCGAAGATGCTGAATCGCCGCGCTGACAGCTACTATGCTGGCGAGTTCGTCATCTACAACGCGAAGAACTACCTCTACGCGGGCAAGACGACCTATGACCTGATTGCAGACACTGCCGAGAACCTCATTGCCGCCGGCACCGATGTGTACCTCGACATGAGCGCTTGGGGCATGGTCGGCGCGCTGGACGCGGAGGGCAATCCCGCGCCGCAGTATGTGAACATTGCGGACGACACGATGTACCGCGATGCTTCTGTTGAAGACGAAACCGCTGCCGAAGCGTGGGTCTCCGCAAAGTACCTGTTTGACAACTACTTTGCCGCGGGTCAGCAGTATGAGTCCATGCAGGCTCAGTACCTGTACACCGCCAGCGTTGCGGATGCCGCAACGTGGGACGAAGTTGGCTTCAAGAAGGTTGACGATTACACCGTTGACTTCATCCTGGCCAACCCCGTGAACGAAGCGAACTTCTATGTGCCCTACAACCTGTCTTCCTCCTACCTGGTCTACAAGCCCGTTTACGAAGCCTGCAAGACCTTCTACAAGGACGGCAAGGAAGTTGCCACCGAGGAAGAAGCGGACGAAGTGAAGACCAAGTACGGCCGTTCCGTAGAGAACACGGTTTCCTACGGCCCGTACAAGCTGTCTTCCTTCGAACTGGACAAGGAATACACCCTGACCCGCAATGACAACTGGTATGGCTATCATGACGGCAACCACGTCGGCCAGTATCAGACGGACATCTACAAGGTGACCTGCATTGCCGACCACGCGACTCAGGTGCTGGCGTTTGAAAAGGGCGAGATTGATGACATCGCTCTGCAGGCGGACGACCTGAAGAAGTACGGCAACAGCAAGTACATCAAGTACGGCCCGAACAACGGCTACACCACCAAGCTGACCATGAACACCGACTATGAGAAGCTGCTGTCTCACGGCACCAATAGTCAGGTTCTGGTAATCCCGGAATTCCGTCAGGCGATTTCTTACTCCTATGACCGTAAGGAATTTGCTTCCTCCTTCACCGCGGCTGGCACGGCTGGCTTTGGCCTGATCAACGAACTGTACTGCTACGACCCCTTCACCGGCGCGCTGTATCGTGACAGCGAACCCGCGAAGGCAGTCCTCTGCCGTCTGTTCGACCTGACCTGGGGCGAGGGCGGCGACTACGACACCCTCGACGAAGCGTACGAAGCCATGACCGGCTACGAGGTCGAAAAGGCGCGCGCGCTGATGGCGGTTGCGTATGACAAGGCTGTCGCTGCCGGCATCTACGATGGCACCAGCGACATCAAGATTGACCTGCGCGTGTACCAGAGCGACGCTATCTACGTCAACATGTTCAACTACCTGAACGCCGCGCTGAAGAACGCTTGCGTTGGCACGCCGTTTGAAGGCAAGGTCGAAATGACCATGACCGTGGACACCGACTACTACGAAACCATGCAGTCCGGCAACGCGGACATGATCTTCACCACTTGGGGCGGCGCGACGATGGCTCCCTTCGGCGTGTTCGGCAACTGCTACACCGACGATGCGTACGGCAACGGCAACCAGAACGAATACGGCTATGACACCACCACCATCGACGTTGTTTACAATGTGGAAGGCGTTGGCGAAATCACCGACAACCTGCAGAACTGGGCGAACTGGTGCAACAGCCAGAACGTTCCGTCCATCGAGGAAAAGCTGGGCAAGTTCGCTGATTACACCTACGACACTCGTCTGCAGTTTGCGACCGCTGTCGAAGGCGCGTTCATGAACTGGTATCCCTGCTCCTCCATCTACTACCGCAACAGCGCGAGCATGAACTCCCAGAAGGTGAACACCGTTGTTGATACCTACGTCACGCTGATCGGCTTCGGCGGCATTCAGTACATGACGTACAACTACGATGACGCGGAGTGGGCGGACTACATCGCCAACAACACCCTGGAATACTAATTCAAGGCGCACATTTGCCGTGATTCTCTGAAACTCGGCACGGGCATGGGGGCCTTTTGACCCCCATGCCCGATGTGCGTGTTAAAAAACGGTTGATTTTCGGGCGTTTCTTAAGGGGACGCTGTGATTCCAAAGAAAAATGGTACAAAATAGTGATTCCTTAAGAAATGCCCAATAGGGATTCAATCCAGTCAGGCAAGCCCAGTCCGCGGTGATGCGCACCTCCAGCCGCATCCTCCGCGACCCCGTCACGGGTGGGGCGACGCACTCTGACGGCCGGAAGCAGAGGGGCAGCAGGGTTTCCCGCCCCTTCCGCTCAATATGAAAAACGGAGGTAATGTGGAATGTCCAAGAATGGTATGACACGATACATCATCAAGCGTGTCCTGTACATGTTCCTGGTGCTGTTCATCATCATGACCATGTGCTTTATCCTGATTAAGCTGCTGCCGCTGCCCGCCGTCCGCGAAATGGGCCGCGACATCAACCTCGTGCTCGCCAAGCGCGAAAAGATGGGCTACAACAAGCCGATTATGGTGCAGTACTTCCTGTACCTGAAGAGCATCCTGACCGAATGGGACTGGGGCGTCGGCGAGCAGATGTATGAAGGCATGGGCGTTTGGGACGTCATGATGCAGAAGCTGCCCTACACGGTGCTTGTCAACCTGTATTCTATCCTGATTGCGATCCCGCTGGGCCTTGCTTTCGGCATCTATGCGGCGCTGAAGAAGAACAAGTGGCAGGATAACTTCATTTCCACCATGGTCATGGTCTTCATCTCGGTGCCAAGCTATGTGTACGCCTTCCTGGTGCAGTACTTCCTGTGCTTCAAGCTCGGCTGGTTCCCCTTGCAGGCGGCAAGTTTGTCACAGGCGGGCGGGTCACTGTTCAGCTGGACGATGTTCGTATCGCTGATTCCGGCAGTGCTGTCGCTGGGCTTCGGCGTTGTGGCAGGCTTGACGCGCTACACCCGTGCGGAGCTGAGCGAGGTGCTGACCGGTGACTACATGCTGCTGGCGCGCACGAAAGGCCTGACCAAGGCACAGGCAATTTCCCGTCACGCGCTGCGCAACGCAATGGTCGTCATCCTGCCGATGATTATTGGTGAATTCATCGGTATTCTGGGCGGCTCGATGATTATCGAAAACATCTTCGGCATTCCCGGCATCGGCAACCTGTACATCAACTCCATCAATGTCCGCGATTATAATTTCTTCATGGCGCTGAACGTGTTCTATACGGCAATCGGCCTGGTTTCGGGCATTGTCATTGACATCAGCTACGGGTTTATTGACCCGCGCATCAGAATGGGGTCGAAGAAATGATGGAAAAAAATCTGTATCCGGAAATTCCGAAGGAAAAGTTTGCTTTTGTCCAGAAGGACGAACGCATCCATGACGAAAAGCTGCAGACCAAGTCCATCAGCTATCTGGGCGACGCGTGGCTGCGCTTCCGCAAGAACAGGTCCTCCGTTGTGGCGTTCTGCCTGATTGTGTTCCTGCTGCTGTTTGCCATCATCACGCCGTTTGTCTCGCCGTACACGGTGCAGTTCCGCGACGGCTACTACAAGTCGGTGCTGCCGAAGAACACGCTGTTTGAAAACGCGGGCTTCTGGGATGGCGCGCGCAAGGAAAAGGTCAGCGAAATCGGCTACCATTACTATAACGCCATCGGTCAGGAAACGGGCGTGCCGGTCGTGAAGAAGGAATACGACCACTACACCGATGCCAATGGCGTGACGTACTACAACCTGCGCGTGGATTCCTACGCGCTGGTCGGCTTCGCGTATGTCAACCTGAGCGAAACGGAATACAATAACCTGATGGCGTATCAGAACGAGAAGGACATTCAGGTCATCTACCCGCTGCAGAAGACCCACAATTCGCAGTACATGATGGGCAACGGCGGCGCGAACTTCTGGTACCAGCTCAAGGACGAGAGCGTGAACACCAACGGTGATCCGGCGCTGGATGAAAACGGCAGCCTGATTCCGAACTACCTCACGTCCGACAACCCGAACAAGGCGAACTACAACAGCAAGCGCATTGCCGGCGACGACGGCGCGGATGGGCAGTGGTACACCTACGCCCAGAAGAACCAGACGGGCTACCGCGTGCGTGTGCATTATCTGGAGTACTTCCGCTATGTCAACGGCTATGAACCCACGTTCATTTTCGGCACGAACAACTACGGGCAGGATATTTTCACCTGCCTGGCAGTCGGCGCGCGCCTGAGCTTCCTGCTGTCTATCGTCGTGGCGAGCATCAACTTCATCCTCGGCGTGCTGTACGGCTCCATCGAGGGCTACTACGGCGGCGCGGTTGACATGGTGATGGAGCGTATCTCCGACGTGCTGAACAGCGTGCCGTTCATGGTCGTCGCAACCCTGTTCCAGCTGCACTTGGCGGAAAAGGTGGGCGTGCTGCCATCCCTGCTGTTCGCTTTCGTGCTGACCGGCTGGGTTGGTACGGCGGCGCGCGTGCGTACGCAGTTCTACCGCTTCAAGGGTCAGGAATACGTCTTGGCGGCGCGCACGCTGGGCGCATCCGACGCTCGCTTGATTTTCAAGCACATCTTCCCGAACAGCCTGGGCACCATCGTGACCGGCGCGGTCATGACCATCCCCGGCGTCATTTTCTCCGAATCCATGCTCAGCTACCTGCACATCATCAATCTGGAAACGTCGTCGCTGACTTCCATCGGCACGCTGCTTTCCGGCGGTCAGGCGTACTTGAGCACCTACCCCCACATCATCATGTTCCCGGCAATCTTCATCGCCATTTTGGAAATTGCTTTCAACCTGTTTGGTAATGGCCTGCGCGACGCGCTGAATCCTTCGTTGAGAGGAGCGGACGACTGATATGGCAAAGCTGGAAGTCCGAAACTTGACCATCTCCTTCCGCACAAACAACGGTGCGGTTCGCGCAGTGCGCGATATTTCCTTCAATCTGGAGGAAGGCGAAACGCTCGCCATCGCCGGTGAATCCGGTTCCGGCAAGTCCGTCACCACCCGTGCTATCATGGGCATTCTGGCGGGCAACGCCATGGTGGATGCGGGCGAAATCATCTACGACGGCAAGGATTTGCTGAAGATTCCGGAAGAAGAGTTCCACACCCTGCGCGGCCACAAGCTGGCCATGGTGTTCCAAGACCCGCTGAGTGCCCTGAACCCTATCATGCGCATCGGCAAGCAGCTGACGGAAGCCATGCTGCTGAACAACAAGGAACGCCGCCGCGATGGCAAGGAACGCTTCAACAGCCTGCTGGCGCAGCTCGAAAAGACGATGGTGGCGGATGCCGAGGCGCGCGGACAAGGCGCACAGGCGCGCGAAGCCATCCACGCCAAAACGAAGCAGTTCGACCACTTTGCTTCCGTTGGGCTGAAGATGGAATATACCTATAAGGAAGCGATGGAATCCATCGTTGAGTGCATGGACGGAATGGATGAAATCGACAATGCCATCCTGACGAGCAAGGACAAGGATGTCCGCGAAATCTGCGGCCGCATCCGCAAGTCCCTGAAGCATATCTTCGACCCGTACACCTTCGATGAGAATGACCCGGAAATCGCGAAGTGGCATACGGCGCTGGAAGGCTTCCAGAAGAACTACACGCGCCGCCGCGAAAGCGAAATGCGCGCGCTGATGGCGGACATGACCGCTAAGCTGGGCGCGATGGTGAATGCGCAGGAGCCGAACTTCTTCTGCATCGGCTATCTGGCGGCGAGCGGCAAAACGCCTGACCCGAAAAAGCAGTCCATCACCGAGCTGAACCAGATGGCGCGCGAAACGCTCGACCGCGAGTTCATGATTGACTTCTTGCAGGACATTGCTCACGCGCTCCAGTACTCCAGCCAGCAGGCGGCGAAATCGCAGCAGGCGGCGGTGGATACGCTCCGCAGCGCCCTGAAGGTCTATCAGCAAAAGCCGCTGAACGAGGGCGAATGCAAGGAAGCGCTGCACAAATCGGCTGCGGCGGTTGAAGCAGCCATCGACAAGCTGCAGCTGGATAAGGACAATCAGGCGTACGTCTACCGTTCGGGCGCACAGTCTTACATCGACCGCTATGCCCGCTCCAAGACGCACAATCCGAAGGAAGAAAAGCGCTACGCCCGCGAGCAGAAGAAGTTTGAGGCGCAGAAGGCGAAGGGCAAGAATCCGCCGTCCGTCATCCCGAAGAACCTGATTGACGCGGATATGGCGCAGCACAACCTCTGCGAAATGACCCAGAGCCTGCTGAAGCACTTTGAGGAACTCATCGCGGCGAGCGAGACGAAGGACTTTGACGTGCTGGCGGTGGAAATGGTGGACTACATGAAGGCGCGCGCGCAGGATTACGCCTTCAAGCTCACCAAGGGCATGGCACGCCACCGCGCCATCGAATTGATGAAGGAAGTCGGTATTCCGGAACCGCACAAGCGCTTCTATCAGTATCCCTTTGAGTTCTCCGGCGGTATGCGTCAGCGCATTGTTATCGCTATTGCGCTGTCCGCGAACCCGGATATCCTCATCTGCGATGAACCGACAACCGCATTGGACGTGACCATTCAGGCGCAGATTCTGGAACTGATTAACCGCCTGAAGAAGGAACGCCGCCTGTCGGTCATCTTCATCACGCACGACCTTGGCGTTGTGGCGAACATGGCGGACCGCATTGCCATCATGTACGCCGGCAAGATTGTCGAGTACGGCACGGCGGATGATGTGTTCTACGACCCGCGCCACCCGTATACATGGGCGCTGCTGTCCTCCATGCCGGACTTGGAGACGCGCGAGAAACTGGAAGCTATCCCCGGTACGCCGCCGGATATGATTCTGCCGCCGAAGGGCGATGCTTTCGCCGCGCGCAACAAGTACGCAATGGAAATCGACTTTGAGGAACAGCCGCCGATGTTCCATGTCAGCGAGACGCATATGGCGGCGACGTGGCTGCTGCATCCGAACGCGCCGAAGGTAAATCCGCCGGCGATTGTGGTGGAACGCATTGAACGCATGAAGAAGGAGCAGGCTGAACGAGAGGCAGCAGAAGCCTTGCAGAACGCGAAGAAAGGAGCCGCCGAAGCATGAAAATCGCAAAGGGAATCGCCTCGGTGCTGAAAACGATTGGACTGGTGGTTATGGCCATCGCCGTCGTAATGAGCATCTATGTTGTGGCGAATGACGGTGCGGGATGGTCTACGCTATCGGGGGCGCTGCGCTCTTATCAGCAGAACGCTTCCGTGGTTACGCGCGCTTGGTTCGACAAGCAGTATTTCTCCGCCATGATTGATGCCGCGTCCACCAAGACGCTGGGCGGGGACGTGCGCCAGAATCGCGCGCTGACGTTCTATACGACGTGGGTGAATGAACTGGCAGCGGGGCAGGACGCGCTGTCCAAGCAGAAGCTGGATGCTTTCTGCGCTGATTTCGATCAGAATTTCGACGTGGACGCCTATCTGACGCTCTATGAGCAGCAGGAAAGCGGCAGCGACAGCCGCCTGCTGGCGGAATCGTTTGACTACCTGAACGAGGTCATGACGCCGGCGGCGCCCAAGGGCAAGCCGATTAAGATTGCCACCGCCAATACCGAACCGGATGTTGCAGCGTTCTACGAAACGTTTGCGCAGGAGCACGGCGAAGAAGCTGGCAGCTATCTGGAATTTGTGGAAACGCTGACGACGATGGTTCGTGCGTCGGTGGATGCGGGCAACAAGCCGGCTTCCATGAAGAAATATCTGAATGCACTGACCTTTGAGGATTACGCCGCTGCACTGGCGGAGCAGCGCACGATGGAGCGCGTCGACACGGAGGATATCCGCGACGAGTTTGCCGCGCTGGTGGAGCAGAAGAAGCAGGGCGAAGCGATTGACTTGGAAGCGTTCGTGCAGAGCAAGTACGAGGCGCTTCAGGCACGCTATCCGAGCGAAAACCTCGGCACGCTGGATGTGTTCGCGACGACGCTGTTGGAACGGATGCAGAGCGAAGACTTTGACGGCTCGCTCAGCAGCCTGCTGAAGGCGGTTCAGGTGTCCGTGGCGGCAGCGCCGACCTACCAGACGGCGCTGAAGTCTCTGGCAGAAACGACCGTCAAGAAGTCTGATGACAGCAACGCCATTTCGCTGGTGATTGCGCTGTGGTGGCTGGCGGCGCGCTGGGTGTGGCTGTGGCTGGTTGGCATCGTGCTGCTGGTAATCGCGCGTGTGATGAACGCCATCACGGACAAGGTGACGCTGGCTCGTCTGGAGCACGCGGGCATTGAGGAAGAAAGCGACGTCCTCCTGCGCGTCAATCACCTGAAGCAGTATTTCCGCAGCGGCGACTATATCAACAAGGCCGTTGATGACGTCAGCTTCTACATCAAGAAGGGCGAAGTCTTTGGTCTGGTGGGCGAGTCTGGCTGCGGCAAGACCACGACGGGCCGCACCATCATCAACCTGTACGACCCGACCGAGGGTGACGTGTACTTCCAGGGTCTGCGCATTTCGTCCACGCAGAACGGTCTGCCGGTGCTGATTCGCAGCCTGAAAAACGACTTCGAGGAAAAGCAGCGCCAGATGAAGGCCGCGCTGAAGGAAAAAACGGAGAAGAATCCGGCGCAGGCGGCGGCGCTGAAGGCGGAATACGACCAGAAGATTAAGGAAATGCGCAAGGAACTGAAGGAGAAAATCCGTCAGGCCCGCACGAACGCATTGGAATCTTCTGTGGAAAAGAGCAAGTGCGTCGAGAAGTACCGCGAGAAGCGCAAGGCGGAGCTGACCGCGGCGTTTGAGGCAGACAGCAAGACGCTGTCCGGTCAGGCGCTGGAGGAACGGAAGGCACGCTACGAGCAGGACATGAAGGTTGCCGCGAAGGACAACATCATGACCAAGATGCAGATGATCTTCCAAGACCCCATTGCCTCGATTAACCCGCGCATGACTGTGCGTGAGATTATCGCAGAAGGCCTGAAAATCCGCGGCATCAAGGACGAAAAGTATATCGACGAAAAGGTTTACGAGGTGCTGGATCTGGTTGGTCTGGTGCGCGAGCACGCCGACCGCTATCCGCATGAGTTCTCCGGCGGCCAGCGCCAGCGTATCGGCATTGCCCGCGCCATCGTGCTGGAGCCTGACCTCATCATCGCCGACGAACCCATTTCCGCGCTGGACGTGTCGATTCAGGCACAGGTTATCAACCTGCTGAACGACCTGCGCAACAAGATGGGCTTGACCATCATGTTTATTGCGCACAACCTGTCCGTCGTCAAGTACTTCTCCGACCGCATCGGTGTCATGTACTACGGCAAGCTGGTGGAGCTGGCGGATTCCGACGAGCTGTTCGAGCATCCGCTGCATCCGTACACCAAGTCGCTGCTGTCCGCGATTCCGTACCCGGATCCGCATCACGAGAAGCATCGTCAGCGCATTGAGTACAAGCCCCTGAAGGAGCATGACTACTCGGTGAACAAGCCGTCCCTGCGGGAAATCAAACCCGGACACTTCATCAACTGCAACGACGAAGAGTTTGAACGGTATAAGAAGGAGCTTGGGCTTTGAAAAAATCAAAGCGGGCGATGCCCTACTGGATTTGCATCGCTATCGGCGCGCTGATATTTGCTGGCGTTGCCTCGATGCGCAGTATCTGGACGCTGAGCGAGCGGGAGGAAATCCTGAGCGGTTTGTGCGACGCACTTTTTGTGCCGGGTGCGCTGCTGACCTGTGTGGGTCTGCTGACGTTCACGGCGCGCGAAGGTGTGCTGGACATCATTTCCTACGGTTTCCGAAACCTGCTGGTGCTTTTCGCGCCCGGAAAGCATAAGCATCAGCACTACTACGACTACAAGATGGCGAAGGAAGCCAACCGCGGCAAGGGCACGCATGCGCCGCTGCTGGTTGGGCTGGCGTTCATTCTGCTGGCCGGTGTGTGCCTCATCTTCTATTACTACGGTCTTTGATTTGGTACCTGAGAAAGCCGCCTTCGAGAAATCGGGGGCGGTTTTTCTCTACCTCCGGTGTTGTTTTCGACGCATAATCATGGTATAATGCAGACAGCGTTTCTGACGCACTAAGATGAAGGGGGATTCTCTTCCATGAACAAGATTCTTTCGACGAAAAACGCACCCGCCGCGATTGGCCCGTATTCGCAGGGCGTTCAGGCGGGCAATACGGTGTATGTGTCCGGACAGCTGTATTTTGTGCCGGAAACGGGCGAACTGCTGGAAGGCACGATTGGTGAGATGACTGAGCAGTGCATGAAGAACATTGCCGCGATTCTGGCGGAAGCGGACTGCACGTTGGCGGACATCGTGAAAACGACGATTTTCCTGAAGGATTTGAACGACTTTGCCGCGGTGAATGAAGCCTACGGGAAGTTCTTCCCGCAGAATCCGCCGGCGCGCGCGTGTGTGCAGGTGGCGAAGCTGCCGCGGGATGCAAAGGTGGAGATTGAGGCGATTGCGGTGAAGGGCTAATCACCGCAGGTGATTGTTCTTTGGGACGGCATGGCTGTTCTTTTAATAGCGGCTTGCGATTGTCGCAGGGATTTCGCCTCTACGGAGGCGACAAGGGGGCAATGAAAACAGGTGAAGCCTGCGGTCGCCCCCTTGACCCCTTCGCCGGTCGCCTCCCATGCAGCTTGAATTTTTCCGTTACTTCTTATGGATAACCACGCGAAAACTGCATGAGAGTGTTACCAATCCAATCGCGCGAAAGGGTCAAGGGACGAAGTCCCTTGCAGGGTGCAGGGGCAGCGCCCCTGCCGGAGTCCAGAGGCAGAGCCTTTGGCGTTCCCTCAAAAATAAGGAGAAGATAGATGAGTAAGCATATACTGCTGGTGCATGATCTGGCGGGGTATGGGAAGGTGTCGCTGAGCGCAATGATGCCGGTGCTGTCGCATATGGGACATCACCTGTACACGCTGCCGACGGCGCTGGTGAGCAACACGCTGGATTACGGGAAATTCTACATTCAGGAAACGACGGAATACATGCGCCAGTCGCTGAAAGTCTGGGCGGAACTGGGATTCTCGTTCGATGTGGTGTCCACAGGCATGATTCTGTCAGCGGAACAGGCTGCGCTTGTGTCTGACTTCTGTGAGCAGTCCGCGAAGAAAGGCGCGCTGGTCTTTGTTGACCCCATCATGGGCGACGAGGGCAAGCTGTACAACGGCGTAGGGGAGGAAACCATCGCCCATATGCGCAAGATGGTCGCCGTGGCGGACTGCATCGTGCCGAACTACACCGAGGCGGCGTATCTGGCGGATGTGCCCTATCACGAGGACATGACCGAGGAAGAAGCGTGCGCGCTGACGATTCGCCTGCATGAAATGGGCGCGAAATCCGTCGTCGTGACGAGCGCGAAGGTGGACGGCGAGAACTGCGTCGTCGGCTATGATGGCACGGAGGGCGAATTCTTCCGCATCCCGTTCGACCTCATTCCAGTGCGCTTCGTCGGCACGGGCGATATTTTTGCCGCAGTGATGCTGGGGCGGCTGGTGGACGGCGTGCCGCTCCAAGAATCGACGCACCGCGCAATGGACGCCGTGCGCACGATGATTGACCGCAACCGCGACAAGGAGGACAAGTACCTCGGCATCCCGATTGAAACGTGTTTGGAGGTGCTGGACGAATGAAGCGCCCGCGCCTGCGCATCACGCTGATTGACCGCAAGGGCAGCTGTCCTTGCCATCATGGGCATAAAATCGGCGATTCGTGGGATTTTGACACCGAGCGCGGTCAGCTCTGCCCGATGGCGATGCACGTTGCGTTCCTATATGCGGATATCCTCCGCTATGGCGGCAGCATCCCCGGTCAGCCGGACGGCACAGCGGTGTTCTCCTGCCCGGATGCGGACACGCTGAACATCTTTCGCGTGGAGCGGATAGAGGAATAACGCCCGGACGCGGGGCATATCCTCCTTACCGAATCGGAAGGAGGGGAATTGCCCTATGACAGGAACACAGACTGTGCGCCGGACGACGACGCGCGCGCGACGCGGCGGCTCGATGCAGCTGCTGCGCGGGCTGGGCGCTCAGGCCGGAGAAGGCGGAGTTGATGTCGCCCACGCCGCTGAAGCCGAAGGGGTCGTTGCTGGCGGGCGCAGCAGCGGCGGGCTCCGCGGGCTTGGCGAAGGAGAAGGCGTCGTCGATCGCCGTCGCCGAGTTGAAGCTGAACGGGTCCGCCGACGCGGGCGCAGCAGCGGG
>OGQO01002299.1_pt1 | contig 15300 bp, 17 predicted proteins | sample 1553241 | NCBI WGS metagenome assembly OGQO01 (sample SAMEA2579933, study PRJEB22360) | human gut metagenome | biome: human gut; feature: human-associated habitat; material: faeces | place: Denmark | collected 2008/2010
GCCACCGACCCCAAGGTTCTGCTGTGCGACGAGGCCACCAGTGCCCTGGACCCCAAGACCACCCGGCAGATACTGGAGCTGATCCGGGACATCAACCAAAAGCTGAACATCACCGTGGTCATCATCACCCATCAGATGAGTGTGGTGAAGGAGGTCTGCTCCCATGTGGCTATCTTGGACGACGGCTGCGTGGCCGAGTCCGGCATGGTGGGCACTGTCTTCGCCGCACCCAAGTCCGAGGCCGGACGGCGGCTGGTGTTCCCCGGCGGCGCGGACGCGCAGGTATACAACCCCCAGGACGAAAAGCTGGTCCGCCTGGTGTTCAAGGACAGCAAGACCACCAGTATTCCCCTCATCGCACGGCTGGCGGCGGAGGAGGGCGTCTTCTGCAACGTGATCTCTGCCAGCACGCAGAAGCTGTCCGAAACGGTATACGGCAGCATGATGCTGGGCATCCCCAGCGCACAGTACGATAAGGCCGTGGCCTTTATCCACAATGTGGCCAATGTTCAGGTCGAGGAGGTGGACCACCATGTACAGTAATCTGTTCTCCGCCCAGTCCGTACAGGATCTGATGAGTGTGCTGCCCTCCCTGCCCTTTGCCATCTGGGAGACGTTTTACGTCACCGTGGTCAGCACGGCGCTGTCGCTGGTGCTGGGCCTGCCGCTGGGCGTGCTGCTGGTGGCCGGCGAGAAAAACGGCGTCCTGCCCCTGCCCCGCTGGCTCATGCAGGTCATCAACGTCATCATCAACCTGCTGCGCTCCATCCCCTTCCTGATCCTGATGATCATGGTATTCCCCCTCTCCCGTCTGCTCATCGGCACCGCCGTGGGCACCACGGCCACCATCGTTCCGCTGGTGGCGGCAGCGTTCCCCTTTGTGGCACGTCTGGTGGAGAGCAGTCTCCGCGAGGTGGATGGTAATATCATTGAGGCCGCCCAGAGCATGGGCGCCACCCCCATGCAGATCATCTGCAAGGTAATGATCCCCGAGAGCGTTCCCTCCCTGATCCAGAATGTCACCATCGCGCTGACCACCATTCTGGGCTACTCCGCCATGAGCGGCATCATCGGCGGCGGCGGCCTGGGCAAGATCGCCATCGACTACGGCTACTATCGCTATAAGTACCTGGTGATGCTGGTGGCGGTGGTCATTCTGATCCTGTTGGTGCAGCTGTTCCAAAGCGTGGGCACCTGGCTCAGCAAGCGGTGCGACAAGCGTTTGAAGCACTGATCCCGTCTTCTGTTCCCTTCGGCTTTCGCCGGAGGGAATATTTTTTCCGCCGCCCCATTTTTCACCTTGACATTTCTCCCGAAATCGTGTATGATATTCGATGTTGTAAAGGCATATAACTTTACAGAAGGAGGCCACACCGTGAAAAACCAGACATACCGCATGACCATGCTGTTCGATTTTTACGGCGATATCCTGACCCCACGGCAGCGTGAGCTGTTCGACCTGTATTATAATGAGGACCTGTCCCTGGCAGAGATCGCGGAGAACTGCGGCATTTCCCGGCAGGGCGTACGGGACGTGATCGTTCGCGCGGAGAACGCTATGACCGAGCTGGAGGACAAGACCGGCCTGGTCCGCCGCTTTTTGCAGATGCAGCAGCACGTGGACCGTATCATCACCGCTGCCGGAGACATTAAAACCATCAACTATCGGCAGTACGAAAATCCCCGGTTAGAGGAATTGGCGGAGACGATCTTGGACGCTGCCGCCGCCCTGAAGGAGTAACGACCCATGGCATTTGAGGGACTTAGCGAAAAACTGAACGGCGTATTCAAGCGCCTGCGCGGTAAGGGCCGCCTTACCGAAGCCGATGTCCGCGAGGGTATGCGCGAGGTACGTCTGGCCCTGTTGGAGGCCGACGTCAGCTATAAGGTCGTCAAGGATTTCGTGGCGGACGTCACCGAAAAGTGCGTCGGCGCCGACGTACTGGACAGCCTGACCCCCGCCCAGCAGATCATCAAGATCGTAAACCAGGAGCTGACGGCGCTGATGGGCGGCACCAACGCCCGCCTGACCACCGCCTCCAAGGGCCCCACCGTTGTGATGATGGTAGGTCTTCAGGGCGCCGGTAAGACCACCAACGGCGCCAAGCTGGCGGGCCTGATGCGCCGCCAGTTCGGACGGCGTCCGCTGCTGGTGGCCTGCGACGTGTACCGTCCCGCCGCCATCAACCAGCTGCAGGTGGTAGGCAAGCAACTGGACATCCCCGTCTTCGAGATGGGCCAGATCGACCCGGTGACCATCGCCAAGGAGGCGGTGAAGTACGCCGCTGACCACGGCCACGACATCGTCTTTCTGGACACCGCCGGCCGTCTGCATATCGACGAGGCGCTGATGGACGAGCTGAAGGCCGTCAAGGCTGCCGTTCATCCCAACGAGATACTCCTTGTGGTGGACGCCATGACCGGCCAGGACGCAGTCAACGCCGCCAAGGCCTTTGACGACGCGCTGGGCATCGACGGCGTACTGCTGACCAAGCTGGACGGCGACGCCCGCGGCGGTGCTGCCCTGTCCATCCGGGCCGTCACCGGTAAGCCCATCAAGTTCGTGGGTACCGGCGAAAAGCTGGACATGATCGAGCCTTTCCACCCCGACCGCATGGCCGGGCGGATACTGGGCATGGGCGATATGCTCACGTTCATTGAGAAGGCCGAGCAGCAGTATGACGAAAAACAGGCGAAAAAGCTTGAGGAAAAGCTCCGCAAGAACCGCCTGACCCTCACCGACTATCTGGATCAGATGGAGCAGCTGCAAAGCATGGGTGACCTGAGCCAGATCGCCGATATGCTCCCCGGCGGCATGGCTAAGGGCTTCGACCCCAGCCAGATCGACGAGAAGCAGATGGCCCACAACAAGGCCATCATCCAGTCCATGACCCCGCTGGAACGCGAAAATCCGCAGATTCTCAACGCCAGCCGCAAAAAGCGTATCGCCGCCGGCTGCGGCCTGGAGGTGGTGGATGTCAACCGCCTGCTGAAATCCTTTGAGATGCTGCAGCAGATGACCAAAGCCATGACCAAAGGCGGCGGTATGCGCGGCCTGGGCGGCATGATGGGCGGCTTCGGCGGCAAGGTGGCCAGAGGCGCCATGCACGGTTTTGGCCGAAAAAAACGGTTGAAATAAAGTTAAAAAAAAGCAGAAAAAGTGTGTAAGTGCAGTCGCATTTAACAGATATAAAACAATCAATTTACATGGAGGAACACAACAATGGTTAAAATTCGTCTGAGAAGAATGGGCGCTAAGAAGGCCCCCTATTACCGCGTCGTCGTCGCCGATTCCCGCTATCCCCGCGACGGCCGCTTCATCGAGGAGATCGGCACCTATGATCCCACTGTCTCCCCCGCCAAGATCAGTATCGACGCTGACCGCGCCCGCGAGTGGATCAAGACCGGTGCCCAGCCCACCGATACCGTCCGCGCCCTGCTGAAGAAGGTCGACGTACTGTAAGTCGGGAGCGCGCCATGAAGGATCTGCTGCTGTATATCGCGCAGAACCTTGTGGAGCACCCGGAGCAGGTCAGCGTGACCGAGGTGGAAAACGGTGACGAGCTGACGCTTCAGCTTCGCGTCGCGCCGGAGGACATGGGCAAGGTCATCGGACGTCAGGGCCGTATCGCCAAGGAGATACGCACTGTGATCCGTTCCTACGCCCAGCGCACCGGCGCCAAGGTGTCTGTGGATATCGTTGATTAAAAAAGGAGCACCCGGCAGGGTGCTCTCTTTTTGCCCGCTGGCCGGGGCAAAAAAGAAAGCCCTTTCGGGCTTTCTTTTTTTTGCTCTCAGTGACGCTTTTTAGCGGTCCAGGCCATGCCGGTGACGGAGAGGACGGCGGTCAGAGCGTAGATGCCGATGCCCGCGTCGAAGGTCTTGGGAGAACCCTTGGTGGTGTCGGTCTTGGTGTCGGTGGTGGGGTGGTAGTAGTAGTGGGGTGCAGGAGTGTAGGGGGTGACCACCATCTCATCAGGGCCATACGCAGAAGCTTCTTTCCACTTAACACTGGTCTCCACACCAGCAGGCAGCTGATTGTTTGTCACAGTAAAACTCGCGTCTTCTTTCATAACAAAGCTATCTTTATCGTAGAAACTGATAAAGCCGGCCGCATCCCCAGTCACGGTGTTATCGCTGATTGCAATATCACCAAGCGCATGGTTGATAGTCGAGAACATCACCGCAACATTCTTATGGGTATTTTCATCATCGCCGGTGCACTTGCTCATAATGAACTTAGTATCCTTGATTGTCACATCACCGCTCACATCGTTCTCCCACAGCTTAAGCGGACGGCATGCATTGACCCTACAGTCATCAAATGTTACGTTGCAGTACCCCATGTTCTGGATCCAAATAGGATTAGAGTTTCCAGGTTTTGCAGTATTCTCATATTTTTCAAAGGTGCAGCCCGTAAAAGTCATAGAGTCTACGCCAACTGCTCCATTCTGGAGCCAATTGCCCTTAAATGTGCAGCCATCAAAAGTAATGCTCCTCATACGGTGAGGAACGGTCATAGATTGGACACCTGCCTCATTCCACACGACCACTCGCATCTGTCCCACGCCAAAAGTAACGCCGCTGAACGTTACTTCCGCTGCATCCGGGAGCTTCAGAGTAATACCTTTGTTGATGTCAGTAAACTCTCCCGTAGCTGCAGCCCCAGCTACAGTACCAACGCCAATGACATTAACCGTTTCCTTGCCGGTAGAATAGATGTGTCTCTTTGCATCATCGCTTGTCCTCGTATCAATACGCCCAGTATCAAAAGGATAACCCTCCGGTGCAGTTTCGCTGTTCCATTCCCCATATTGATAGTGGTCAGCAATTGCATCATTACCAATAGTTAAACTGTTATCCATGGATTTCCCATCCAACGAAACATACACTGTACCGCTTATACTCTCCGTCAGATCGTTAAATTCGTCCAGCGAGTACGGATTTTCCTTACTGCCATCGCCGGAGCCTTCTGCCCACGAAATGGTGGTGACGCCCAGCGCCATGACCAGCGCCAGAATGGTTGCTACCAATTTCTTCATGTCTCATACCCCATTTGTTTTAGATTTCCGCAGGCGCACTCGTTTTAATAACCATTAAAACGTAAATGCAGAGGTACCTCTGCGGATAGTCAGATTATAGCACAGTCTCACCGTTTGTCCAGCCTTTTTATGGAAATTTTACATATTTTTTCTGTTACCGGGAATGGAAAACGGAAGAATTTGACAGAAAATGGGAATTGGGGGGCCGCTGCGGCGGGATGGAGGGCAGCGCAAAAGAGGAGCACCCGGTCGGGTGCTCCTCTTTTTGTCTCTCACGCAAAATAGCCCTTGATCTCCATCACGGCCGTTACGATGCAGAACAGGCCGAAGGCCAGGATCAGCGTGCCGCCCAGCTTCTTTTTCTGCTTCACTTGGAACATCATGATACCCACCATGATCATGGACAGGCCCAGCAGCACCATGGACAGGCCGGGGATGTACAGCACGTTCATCTTCCGCAGCAGCCACAGCAGCAAGGCCAGGACCAGCAGCACGATGGATATATTTTTCTTCGTATTCATAGACATTGGCGTTTCTCTCCTCCCTTGGGACGCGGCGCGCCCACTGGTTTGATTGTAGCGGAAAAGCGGACAGAATACAAGGGCAATTTACCGCCCCAGCAGCACTTTCGCCTTGAGGATCGCCGCCACGGTCTTGGCATCGGTCAGCTCGCCGGACATACACAGCTCCACCGCCTCGTCGAAGGGCACGCGCACCGTCTCCAAAAACTCGTCCGCGTCCGGGTGCGTCTCGCCGAAGGTCAGCTCACAGGCCAGGAACAGGTACAGCGTCTCGCCATAGCAGCCGGGAGAAGCGATCAGCGCCCCCAGGTCCGTCCACGCCTCCGCCGTGGCCCCGATCTCCTCCTTCAGCTCCCGCTGGGCCGTGACGAAGGGGTCCTCGCCCGGCTCCCGTTTGCCGGCGGGTATCTCCGTCAGCACCCGGGAAAAGGCGTAGCGGTACTGCTTCACCAGCAGCACATCGTCGCCGTCCAGGGCCAGAATGCCCACGCCGCCGGGGTGCTCCACCACCTCGCGGACACCCTCCTTCCCGTTGGGCAGGCGTACCCTGTCCTCCCGCACGTGCAGGATGCGGCCGCGGTAGACCTCACGGCTCTCCAGCGTTTTCTCAGTCATATCCATAGAAGCGTCTCCCTTCGTTTTTTGCCCCAGTATAGCACAGAAAGTTCAAAATTACCACCCCTCTATCCCCCTTGCGCGATGCGAGAAAATATGGTATACTATCGTTCACGTTACCGGAAGGAGGTGTCTCCATGGACAAGTCCGGCACCAAGACCATCGCCCAGAACCGCAAGGCGTACCACGACTACTTCGTGGAGGACCGCTACGAGGCCGGCATCGAGCTGTTCGGCACGGAGGTCAAGTCCATCCGCGCCGGCACCCTGAACCTGAAGGACGCCTTCTGCGTGGCCAAGGACGGCGAGGTGTACGCCTACAGCTTTCACATCTCCCCCTACGACCACGGCAACATCTTCAACCGCGATCCGGACCGGCCCAAGCGGCTGCTGCTGCACAAGCGGGAAATACGAAAGCTCCACGACCTGCAGAAGCAGGAGGGCTATGCGCTGATACCGCTGTCGGTATATTTCAAGAACTCCCGGGTGAAGGTGGAGCTGGGCCTGTGCAAGGGCAAGAAGACCTACGACAAGCGGGAGGCCGTGGCCAAGCGGGACGCCAAGCGGGAGATGGACCGCGCCATGCGGGAGAAAAACCGCGGGTATTGAATGGTATGACATTGCGCGGGAAGTGCGCATATTCTGATAATAAGTGAGGGAACCAAGATGGCAAATCCTATCGTGACTTTTGAAATGCAGGACGGCGGCAAGATCGTTGCCGAGCTGTATCCCGACATCGCACCCCAGAGCGTGTACAACTTCATCGCCCTGGCCAACGCCGGGTACTACGACGGGCTGATCTTCCACCGGGTCATCTCCGGCTTTATGATTCAGGGCGGCTGCCCCGACGGAACCGGCATGGGCGGCCCGGGGTACTGCATCAAGGGCGAGTTCGCCGCCAACGGTGTGCAGAACGACCTGCGCCACACTCGCGGCGTGCTGAGCATGGCCCGGGTGCGCAGTCGCCCAACTCCGCGGGCAGCCAGTTCTTCATCATGCATGAAGACGGCGAGTTCCTCGACGGGCAGTACGCCGCCTTCGGCTGCGTGATGGACGGCATGGACGTGGTGGACCGCATCGCCAACCAGCCCCGGAACATGATGACCAACAAGCCCAAGAAGGACCAGGTCATGGCGAAGGTCACCGTGGACACCCAGGGCGTGACGTATCCGGAGCCGGAGAAGCTGGCCGATCCCTTCGGGAGATAAAACGAATTTCACAGCATTTACACCGGCGGGGAGCTTCCCCTCCCCGCCGTGTCCCCTGCGGGCTGCACCGATTCGACACGGGTATTTGGGACAAATACCCATAAGAGGATCGTTCAGCGTATATTTGGGGCTGCACCGGTTTCGACGGGGGTGTGGAGGCTGGATAAGCGGGCGGCGGCGCCTGACCGCCATAAAACGGGCAACTTAAAAATTAACTGACAACAATCGTATTGCTGTCGCTGCCTAACTAAAGGCAGCCGTCTGAACCGGAGAGGCCACAGGCCGGGGAAGGCGTCGTTGATGTGGCGTCCGTGAGGCGGGAAAGAGTTGACCTGCCCACGCATCATGACTCTACTGAACCGCAAAGTCTGTCCGGTGTCTTTGCAGGGAGGGAATGCTGAAACCTGACTGCGCCCGGAGAAAGTCTTGTCAAAGCGCTTTCGGACAGGGGTTCGACTCCCCTCAGCTCCACCACAAGTCAAAAAATCCGAACATTATCATCAATGGTGATACGTTCGGATTTTTGATTTTTATGAGTTGTTTTATAATTTAGAAATTACTGTGGTTTGTAGCATATTCTCGGCCTCCTCCAAGCCTTGCATCACTTCCGCCATGATGCGAGTGGCCAAGATAAATCCTGAACTGAACGCTTCACACTCAGTGATGCAAGACAGTTTACTTATGCAGTCCTTGAATTTTTCAAAGGTTTCTTTTGTTTCATTGTCAGACTTGAGTTCAGGTCTCCCTCGTTTTTGCATGTCAACTTAACTTAACGAGTTTGCCACCCTCGTTTCTCAAAGAAACAGTTGATATTATCAATCAAACGATTTATAATGTCAACTGTGATAATAGTTGTATGGAGGCTTATTATGACTACTTCTGAACAGATACGAGTTCTTTGTGTGCGTTCTGGCGTAAGTTTGTCAGAATTGGCAAGAAGAATAAATCAAACACCACAAAATTTCAGTGTTAAACTTAAGAGAAATACGGTTACACAAGATGAGCTAAATCAAATTGCTAATGTGCTCAATGTGAAATATGAACAGTATTTTGTTTTAGCTAATGGAGATCAGGTTCGATAAATAAAGAGAAGGTGAAAAAATGGATACAAACATTATTTATAATATAGATTGCGTCGCCGGAATGAATCAAATGATAGATGAGGAGTCTATAGACCTTATCATCGCGGATCCACCATATTTTAAGGTTATCGGCGAAAAATGGGATTATCTTTGGAGAACAGAAGAAGACTATCTTGAATGGTCAGAAAAATGGATTGCAGAAGCTGCCCGTGTTTTAAGAATGGGCGGCAGTTTCTATTTGTTTGGTTATTTTAGAATGTTAAGTAGATTGTTGCCTATTTTAGAAAAGTATGGTTTTGAACTTAGACAACAAATAGTATTAAATAAAGGCATGCAAGCTGTATCTGGGCGAGCAACTAAAAATTATCGAATGTTCCCTAATGTGACCGAAAGTATTTTATTTTTATGTAAAGATCCCAAACCTTTTGCAAAATCCTTTTTAAAGCAAAGGCAAAAAGAATTAGGTTATTCCGCAAAACAAATCAATGAGATGTTGGGTGTCAAATCAAACGGTGGCGGTATGTGGAGTATTTATACAGGCAAAAATGTTTGCGAGCAATTACCCACTGAAGAATTGTGGGACAAATTGCAAACAATTCTTGAATTTAACATTCCATACGATAAGATTAGTCAAACATATCATGCACAAATTGGGTTAACAGATGTATGGGATGATGTGAATTTTTATGAAGAAAAAGACCGCATCCATCCTACCCAAAAACCACAAAAACTGCTTGCAAGACTAATTCTTGCAAGCAGTGATGAGGACGATATTGTTTTAGATCCATTTATGGGTGGAGGTTCAACAGCCTTGGCTTGTATTAATAACAAGCGTAATTATATTGGATTTGAAATAGAACAAGAGTATTACGAAAAGTCGTTAGAACGATTAGCATGTAGACAGATGACGCTATTATAATTATCTTAAATCGATAAACTGTGAGCGTAACGATAGTGGTATATCTGCTTTTTTCAAAACGATTTTAGGCAAATATATTTCATCCGCGAATTTGTTGCATAGATCGGCATTGGTTATATTATTAGTTTTCCTTATGTCTTCTAATAATTGCAATAGCTTTTCTTTATTTAATCCATTAACACGAGCAGATGGGCTGTATTTTTTAATAACATTTTTAATGTTAGCTACACTTATGGTAGTTGATCCAGAATATGAACTTAAAGGAAGTAGTACATCTGAATAAGTATTGTTTTTGGATGGGAATACATCGGTGATTATATTGCCATCATTTGTGATTTTTGATCTGTAAATCAAAGTTGGTTCTGTTAATGCGAATTTTAGCATATGAGGCCACATGTTAAACGGTGCTTTAGATGTTGACTGTGAACGAATATTGAGATAATAGTCAATCATACAGTACGCAAACCCTTTACTCTTTGGGTCAACTTCCCATATTGATGCAATAATGTCGTTGTTGTTGCTATCATATATGGATTCGAATTCAAAAAGAACAAAGTAATATCTGTAAGGATCCAATAACTTTGCAAACTCGTCATTGTTTCGGATTGCTATTAACCACTTCGAATCATCTTTCCTATTAATGCTTGTAGAGCTGCATACAGCACATTCCGTTTCTAAACTTGAAACAACTGCACCACAAGCATTACAAGACCCTAATTGATCGACTCTATAACAAGTTTTAATTTCACCATGTCTTTCATCATCTATAACTAAATCATAACCACGAGCACCAGATTTTCCGCCAGGATATCCTGTTACGACACTCACCAAATGCTGACCAACATATCCCATACGTGCCTGAGGCGTTTGTTGAGTTATTTTTGACCATGCATTAACTTTTGCTCTTAAATCAATATATAAATCTTTGATCAAGGCTTCAGAAGCTTCTATCGTTCCTAAAGTATAATTTAGCATAAAACCACTCCTTCAAATATATTTCCATTTTGTTCTAACACATTTCGACGTTTTTTACAATAGATTATTGGAGGTGATGCAATGTACTTTAAATATCTGTCGGCTGCGTTTGGCAGCGCCATGATCACATCGGTCTATTCGGCCAGTACCACGGGCCGCAGGGAACGGCGGCATTGGCGGTCGTCGCTCCGGTCTGGAACATCATCTACAGTCTTGGCCTTTTGATGGGCATCGGCGGCAGCGTGATTTTCAGTACAAAGCACGGCAGCGAGAAATGCGACGGGAGTGAGAACCAGTATTTCACATCGGCCGTGATCGGCGCAGTGATCTTATCCATTCTGGCATGGATCGGGGCCATATGCTTCGAGCGCCCCATCCTGACCTTCTTCGGAGCGGATGGCTCCTACCATTGTCCGCACCTATGCGTTATCCTTCCTGCTGCTGCCGTTCAACATCTTCTCGACCTATTATTTCCAGGCGATCATGAAGCCGAAGGCAGCGTTCGTTGTTTCTGTGGCACGGGGACTTGTCATCAGCGGCATTTTGATCATGGTTCTTCCTGCGCTGGTCAACGCCGATGCGATCTGGTTTGCGATGCCAGTCACGGAGCTGCTGGTCATGCTTTACGCCGCTTCGATGATCCGCAAATACACAAGGGCTTTGCCGGGAGGTACCACTTATGCAGATACCCGCCATTGAAAGCAATGCACCCTCGCTGATCTGAAGCTGCTCCCTTAATAGGCTGCCCTGCACGCAGCGCCTCCCTTGCGGTATGGGGACGTGTTCGAATCTATTTGTGCCATGATAAGATAACAGCAAAAACAAAACCACCCTAACGGGTGGTTTTGCTTTTGGTGGGACTACTTCATTCTGCCATCGCCGGCCATGAGGGCGGTCATCTCCTCGATGCGCTCCAGTGGGAACGGCGGCTCACACAGAGGCTTCATGGCGATAGACATGAGCTTCACGGGGTTATCATCCGCCGCAACACGGTTGGAGCTGAGCGTTCCGCAGCGCTTGCAGCGGTGGATGATCGCCCATTCACCGCCCCTGCGTACCCAGACCGCCACCGGCTCCATGATGCCGCCGCAGTCGGCAGCCCGGTCGCCGGGCTCGATGTCTACGTGCAGGCGGGAGAGGCAGTTGGGGCAGTGGTTACGGTGGTCGCTGCCGGCCCCCTGCGGTGTGCAGAGCCGGCCGCAGACCTTGCAGGTGAAGGTGTCATTGCAGGGATGGGTCTTGTAGTAGCCTTTTTCAAAGGTCTTCCGCTTGTTTTCGCGGTTCATGGTGTTTCCTTCTGAAGAAAGATCACGCGAAATTTCTCGGGAGGAACGGCGTGTGTCATAAATTTGCCGGCCCTCCCGGTCAGCGCACACGCTCCAGTGTCAGGGTATTGAGATTCAAACGCGTCTCCTTAATAAAATGTGTATTGTGCCCTGCGGGCACTGACGACAGGGTACTCTCCGCGCCGCCGTTTGTCAAGAGCCTACGCGTGCCTGAACACCTTTTTCTCCAACGCAAAGATGCGCGGACTGAAGGTGTCCGGCTCCATCGTATCATACGTCTCGCGGTAGATCTCCATACGGCTGTCCACCGCGTCGATCAGGCTCAGCAGCTCCGCCTCGGCGCACAGAGGGCGCACCGCCGCGCCGAATTCCGGCTCACCGTGGTGGGAGAGGATCAGGTGCTGCAGCAGCACGGACTTCTCCTCCGGCACGCCCAAACGGGCGGCAGTCTCCGCCGTGTCCTGCGCTCCCATGACCAGGTGCCCCAGCAGCTGACCCTTAATGGAGTAATCCGTGGCCAGACCCAGCTGCGAAAACACGAACTCCTGCGCCTTGGCCATGTCGTGGAGCAGCGTCCCCGTCAGCAGCAGGCTGCGGTCGATCGTCTCCGGGTACATTCCCGCCAGGAAGTCCGCGATCTTCACCATGTTGGCGGTGTGCATCAGCAGGCCGCCCAGAAAGGCATGGTGTACGCTCTTGGCGGCGGGGATGGACGCGAGCGTCTCCCCGTGGGCCTCCAGCATGGCCTCGGCCATGGCACGGTAGTCCGGGTCCGTAATGGAGGCCGCCGCACGGCGCAGATCCTCCATCGCCGCGCCGCAGTCGATAGGCGCGGTGGGCACCAGGGCGGACACATCCACCGGATCCTCCTGGGCCGCCTGACGGATACGCGCGGCGGTGAACTGCGCGGTGCCCCGATACTCACCCACGGTACCCCGCACCTTGACCACGGTGCCCTCGTCGGCGGCGGTCAGCGGCCCGGTATAGTCCCAGACCTTCAGCTCCATGGTGCCGGTACGGTCGCTGAGCGCACCGGTCAGGAATGGCTTGCCGTTGGCGGCCACCTTGGGGTTGGCGGACTTGAGTATGTAGTAGCCCTCGATCTCGTCGCCGGGGGTCATGGCGTTGATGGACTTGTTGTATTCCACAGGCATATCCTCCCTTTCTCATATTATTGCTATGATACCACGTTTGCCGAAAGCGGGCAAGTGCCCAGGTGATCTTGCCGTTTCCCCTGCAACGTTACCGCCAGACAAAAATTTTGGCAGTCAAACACCGTTTGTATTTTGGTTCGCGACAGGAAAACTCGTAAAAGTCCCTCATTGTTAATAACTTTTACAAGTTTCTTTTTACGGCAATTCTTTACAGGCTTCGACCTTTTATTTATGACATTTTTATGTACACGCCGCAAAGATTAACGTGCAATTTATTCACGCAGTGTTATAATCTGAGCATGATTTTTCGGGACGATCCGGACGTTCCGGAAAGAGAAAATCCACTTTACAAAGGAGAGTGTGTTTTTGTGACGACATTCATCATCGGCCTCGTTATTTTGCTGGGCGGTGCTGCACTGTACGGCCGCTTCTGCGAAAAGGTCTTTGGTCCTGACGACCGCAAGACGCCCGCCTACACCAAGGAGGACGGCGTTGACTTCGTTCCCATGCGCGGCTGGAAAAATAGCCTCATCAACCTACTGAACATCGCGGGCACCGGCCCCATCCTCGGGCCGATCCAGGGCATCCTGTTTGGGCCCATCGCGTTCCTGACCATCCCCATCGGCAACATCATCGGCGGCGCTATGCACGACTATTTCTCCGGCATGATCTGCCTGCGCGACGGCGGCACCCAGATGCCCGAGATGATTCGCCGCTACTCCACCAAGGGTATCTATAAGTTCTACAACGTGTTCGTGTGCGTGCTGCTGCTGCTGGTGGGCGCTGTGTTCATCTACACCCCCGGCGACATCGCCGCCACGCAGCTCTTTGGCTTTGACGGCAAGGCTACCTCCGTCTCCACGTGGGTCATCTACGGTGTCATCTTCCTGTACTACCTGATCGCCACCGTGTTCCCCATCGACGCCATCATCGGCAAGATCTACCCCGTCTTCGGCGGTATCCTGCTGTTCTCCGCCGTCGGTATCTTCATCGGCATCTTCGTCACCGGTATGCCCCTGATGAACATCTGGGACAGCTGGGCTGCTCCCGTGCTGAGCCTCACCGGTGCTGACGGCACCGTGGGTACGTTCACCTACGCGGACTACTTCTCCACCAAGCACTTCCTGCCCATCTTCTTCGTGACGGTGGCCTGCGGTATTCTGTCCGGCTTCCACTCCACCCAGACCGCTATCATCTCCCGTACCATGAAGAGCGAGCGTCAGGGCCGCAACACCTTCTACAACATGATGGTGCTGGAAGGCTTCATCGCCATGGTTTGGGCTGCCGGCGCCATGGGCGTGTACAACCTGGCGCTGCAGGAGCCCAATGCCGGGCTGGCTACCGGCACCGTGGGCGTGGTCTGCAAGTACCTGCTGGGTCATGTGGGCGGCATCATCGCCCTGCTGGGCGTCATCGTGCTGCCCATCACCTCCGGTGATACGGCACTGCGCGCCCTGCGCCTGAGCCTGTCTGAGACGCTGCACATCGACCAGTCCACCAACGGCAAGCGCATCAAGCTGGCTGTGCCCATCTTCGCGCTGGTCATCGCCATCCTCGTGTTCGCCAAGACCAATGCCGACGGCTTCAACATCCTGTGGCGTTACTTCGCATGGGCCAACCAGACGCTGTCCCTGTTCGCCTTCCTGTGCATCACCGCGTGGATGTTCGAGAACGGCAAGGGCAAGTGGGCTTGGATCCCCATGATCCCCGGCGGCTTCTACACCTTCATCTGCGTCACCTACATCGCCAACGCCCACATCGGCTTCAACATTCCCTGGACCATTGCCTACATCATCGGTGTTGTCTGCGCCGTGGCGTATGTGGTAGCCTGCTGCATGTACGGCAAGAAGCGTGCTGCTAAGCTGCTGGCCAAGTAAGTTCTCTCCTCTCCTCAAATCGGTTATAGCGAATAGCGTACAAAGCACAAGAGACGGCCTACGCCGTCCCTTGTGTTTTTTTCTCCCGGCTGGTATAATCCCCTTATCAAAACGAAGGGAGTGCGCTCCATGAAACGCTGTCTTGTCCTCTCCGACTCATTCAAAGGCACGCTGTCCTCCCCGGACATCTGCCGCATCGCCCGCAGTCTCCATATCCCCGGCTGGCACATCGACGCCCTGCCGGTGGCCGATGGCGGCGAGGGCACCACAGACTGCTTTCTGGATGCCTGCGGCGGACAGCGTATCGCCCTTCCCGTGTCCGGTCCCTTTGGCGGCACTATCGACGGCTTCTACGGCCTGCTGCCCGACGGCACGGCGGTGGTGGAGTGCGCCGCAGCAGCGGGCCTGCACCAGGCCGAGGGCCGTCCCGACCCGGAGGCGGCCACCACCTACGGTGTGGGACAGCTTCTGGCCCACGCGCTGGATCACGGCGCAAAGCGCCTGATCCTGGGTCTGGGCGGCAGCTGCACCAACGACGGCGGCTTCTACTGGGCGGGCGCATACGCCTGCGAGGACTATGTGCTGGTCGGCACGGACGACGGCCAGGGCGGATATTCGTCGG
>OGQO01002305.1_pt1 | contig 15286 bp, 17 predicted proteins | sample 1553241 | NCBI WGS metagenome assembly OGQO01 (sample SAMEA2579933, study PRJEB22360) | human gut metagenome | biome: human gut; feature: human-associated habitat; material: faeces | place: Denmark | collected 2008/2010
TGAGTAATTTTATCTTACATCAGTTTGGAGGTTTACACAAACTTTGGGATGCTCCTCATGAGAAACAGCTGTATGATTGTTTCTTTATCAAACTTATTCAGTTGTTCCTAATCATACATTTTTGCCATAACAGACCTCCGTTTACATGAGTCTATTATACTATATCTCTTTTGAATTGGCGAATTGTGAATCCATGTGTTTTCGTCATAATGACTATGCCTCAGACTTCTTATACTGCTTGTAGATATGCTTTAAGATAATCAGATCTTTTGAATATCGAAATGTACTTGACCGCATGTAACGAATTAATTCTGTCCCCTGCAACATATATATCTATGCAGGGAGTAGGTGCTTTTTTACGTGAAATATCATATATTTTTCTTTGTTATGCACAAAAGTTATCAGCTCATGTACTCAAATGATACTTCTTTAACCGACTTTCTCGGCTCTATTGTCAAGCCCTCCATCAGCCACCTGAACTGTTTTGCAGTCAAGCTCTTTACTTCACTTGCATTCCGCGGCCACTGGAACAAACCATTTACAAGTTTCTTGTAAAGCAGAAGAAAACCATCACCTTCCCAGACTAATCCTTTGATCCTGTCTGATCTTCTCCCACAGAATAAATACAGCGTATTGGCCGCTGCCGGATTCTCGATGCCTAGTGATCGGAGAACTCCGGCAAGACTGTCTATGCCATATCTCAGATCAGTTCTGCCGCATACTATGTAAATGTTATTAAAACAGGTGGCTTTATTTAGCACGTACAGCCACCTCCATAATTGTCCGTATTATGTTCACGTCTGCTGTCACCGGTATGCTTATATTTAATTGTCCATGATTTATAGTGATCATATCTGTAGAAATATCTTGCGAGGTATCAACATCTTCGCACTCGATCCTCACTACTTGATTTATTTGAGCAGCCTCATTTTTGCTTTTGATATAAGCATTTTCTCGTACAAGCCTCAGCCAATAATAATACTGGTCTTTTGAAATGTTATTCTGATCCAACCAGTCCTTGGTCTTCAAACCGCTATTCTTGCATTCTTGGATAATCAAAGCCCAGCTTTCTAATTGTTTTTCTCTTGCAACTAATCGTGTATCCATAGACAACCTCCTTAATGTAGTTGGAAAATCCGCACGGATTTTCCAACTTTTTAGGAAGATTATCTCAAATTTTTTAAGAATACGGTAGGGTACTGGCTATGGAGCGTTTACTTTATAGAAGTTATATTTCTGTCTGCGTTTTCGTCTGATAATTAGTTTTTCCTGCTTCATAATACGGCGAACCACTTTTTCAGAAACTTTTACACCTTCACGATGAAGCAGCATATGAATTCTTCGATAACCAAATATATCTCGATTTTCATGAAACAGTTGTATAATTCTTTTGCGAAGATCAGAGTATTTATCTTCTGCATAAATGGTTTTTTCTTGATAATAATAGCTGCTTTTTGCAAGGTTAAGCTTTTTAAGAAAATCCGGCAGTGAATACTTATTTTTCAAGGCATCGATTATCACTGCCTTCTCCCAATTTGTGAGAGCTGTCTGGTCGATGCCGGGGTCTTTTTTTAATACATTGATTGTTTCTTTAAGAATATCTATTTCCATCTGCATATCGAGCATCTGAGCTTTAAGCTCATTGATATCTTCAGCAGAGGTAATATCGTTTGGATTTACATTAATGCGGGCAGTAGTTTTTTTCATGGGTTGAAAACATCCCTTCTCCCGATACTTCCTAATCCATTTATATATCAAGGAGGGGGTGTATCCGATTTCTTCTGCCACTAATTTTACAGGCTCGCCTTTAATAAAGCAACGTTTAATTACGTCATGTTTCAATTCAGTTGGAGCTTGTCTCCAATGCTTTTGATTTGGAACATCGTAGTATTCAGGATACTTTTTGCGCCAATGATAAAGCATCGGTGAAGATGGATAACATAAGGTCTGAATTACTTTATCAGGTGATCCTGTGGCTTTTAACAATACAAGTGCTGTCGATATTTGTTCTTGTGTGTACCTCATAACATATCAGGCATTACACAGTCCAACTTTTTGTCCGCATGCTCTTAATCAGACACTGCAAATAAAGGAAATGCTGTAAAAACCTTCGTTGATTTTTACAGCATTTTGGGCTATAATAAAAGATGAAATATAGTATTGATTTGGAAAGGATGGTAACTATGCCAAATATATTACCGGTATCTGATTTGAGAAATTACAATGAAGTGTTGAAGAACTGCCAAGTGGGGGAGCCTGTTTTCCTTACTAAAAATGGCAGGGGCAGATTTGTGGTGATGGATATAGAAGATTATGAGCGTGACAAAGCTGAAAAGAAACTTTTAGAAAAGTTGCAAGAGGCAGAGGCGACTGTCAAGGATGGAAAAGGTTGGTTGTCATTGGATGAACTAAGGACAAGGGTGGGAGAATAGAACATGATGAAGTTACGGATTAATCCGTTAGTGGCAAAGGACTTGAAATCTATTAAGAATTATATTGCTGAGGATAATACAGATAAAGCATTGGAAACAATACAGGAGATTTACAGACAGTTTGAGAATATACAGCAGTTTCCTTACATTGGTGTAGACTTGTCTAAGCGTGTGAGTTTTAAGACGGATTATAAGTATGTGGTGTGGAAAGATTATGTTGTGCTGTATAAGGTTGTTAAAGAAGCAGTGGAGATTTACCGGGTGGTAAATCGGTATCAAGATATTACGAAGGTGTTTGGATAAAGTGGAGGGTAAAAATATGATAGATTTTACACAGTTGGGATTAAATACATTTCAAAAACAGATTAATCCAAGAGATATCTTCATGAGATTAACAAATAAAACGGAAAAATATCAGTATCCAAGAGATGTGCAAGGCGAAGTTTGGAAGCAATGGTTTGAGCAGAGAAATAATAGAGATACAATTATAAAAATGAATACGGGAAGTGGAAAGACCGTTGTGGCTTTAATGATTTTACAAAGTTGTTTGAATGAAGGTATAGGCCCGGCTATGTATGTTGTTCCTGATAAGTATTTGGTTGAACAGGTAATTAGTCAAGCAAAAGAATTAGGAATTAAGGTTATTGATTCAGAAACGGATTTGGATTATTCGCGTAAAAGAGCGATTTTAGTGACAACTATTCAAAAATTGGTTAATGGAAAGAGTGTGTTTGGACTTAGAGAAGAAAATAATTACAACATTGGAAGTGTCATTATTGATGATATGCATGCATGTATTGGAAATATTCAAGAACAATTTTCTATAATAGTTCCTAGGACAGATTCATTATATGAGCAAATTATTGCATTATTTTATGATGTGATGAATGTACAAGCCGAGGGGCGCTTTGCTGAAATTGTAGAAGATAGAAACATTTATGATAATATGTTAGTACCATTTTGGAGTTGGCAAGAGAAGAGTCATGAAATGTATCAATTGTTATGTGAAAATAGAGAAAAGAATTTTATCAAATTTAAGTTGAATCTTGTGAAAGATTCAATAAAATTATCTCATTGTTATATTTCTGCTAAAGGTATTAGTATTGTACCTAATTGTACACCTATACACAAAATTAAAAGTTTTGACGATGCAAAGCGAAGAATTTATATGAGTGCTACATTGCCAGATGATAGCCCATTTGCAACAGTAATGGGAGTAGATTTTAAGGAAGATATGAGAGTTATTACCCCTGAAAAAGCGAATGACATTGGAGAGCGATTAATAGTTGTACCTAAGTTAATTAATAAAGAGTTAACTGAAATGGAAATGAGAAATGCACTTATTGAAAAAGCTAAGGAATATAATGTTGTTGTACTTGTTCCTTCGTTTGCAATGTCAAAATATTGGGAGAGTAATGGGGGTGTAGTTTTATCGTCTGGAAATATTTCTGAAGGTGTTAGCCATATTAAAGAAAATAGTCATGGTTTATATGTAATTGTGAATAGATATGACGGGATTGATCTTCCCGATAATTCTTGTAGAATTTTAGTTATAGATGGACTCCCGAATATAAGCAATATGAATGATAAGTATGAACATGAAGTTGTTAGAAAAAGTGAAAGAATTCAACGTGAGCAAATACAAAGAATTGAACAGGGAATGGGAAGAGGAGTACGGTCGAGTAATGATTATTGCTTAATCTATTTATTAGGGAATCAGCTGACGAATGTTTTGTATGCTGAGGATGGATATAATTATTTTAGCAGTGCGACGAGAGCACAATTTAAATTATCTGAGAAAATGTGTGAGCAAATTGAAGGACAATCAATAGATGAGATTATGGGTATAGGAGATTATATTCTTCATAGAGATTCTAGTTGGATTGAGATATGTAAGAATGCTACAGCTAGTGTAGAGTATGTTTATTCAGTTAATATTAGTAACATGGCAAAAATGACAAGGAAAGCATTTGACTATGGAATGTATGGTGATTATGTAAAAGCGGCAGAAAGTATTAATTGCTTAGTCAACGAAGAAAAAAATGCTAGAGTAAAAGGATACTATAAACAAATTTTAGCAGAATATACAAATTTTATAGATCAAAGTGAAGCACAACAAATACTGAAATCTGCTAAAAAAGATAATATGGATGTTTTGAATCCTATTGAGGGAATTCAGTTTTTGAAAGTATCGGGAAATTTACCAGAACAGTCAAGGAATATTATTGATAGAATTAATGCGTTAAATTTTGATGAAAATAAATTTATATTATATATGGATGCTATTATGGATGACCTAAAGTTCTTAGAAGGGACGTCAAAGAAATTTGAAAATGCAATAAAAGATGTATTTTCGATAATTGGATATGGAGCAAGACAACCAGAAAGAGAAGTGGGAAAAGGACCAGATGATTTTATTATTTTAGGTTCTGGCAATTATTTGGTTATAGAGTGTAAAAACGAAACGACAACGGATACAATTAGTAAACATGATTGTAATCAGTTGAATGGATCCTATGCGTGGTTTCAGAATTTGTATCAAGATGAACAAGTAAAATGTATTCCTGTGATGATTCATAATAGTAGGATATTTAGTTTTGAATGTTCTCCAACTTCAGAAATTAGGATTATGACTCCTGAATTATTAGAAAAATTTAAAAAAAATGTAAGAGGTTTTGCTGTGGCAATGTGTCAGAAAAATAATTTTAAAAACATGGAAAAAATCAATAATTTGATACGCACCTATAAACTAAACAGAGAAGTTATAATTGAAGAATATACAACAATTTTTTCTGTAAAAAGTAGGTAATAAACGTATATTAATTAATGAAGACAGGATAAGGGCTTTAAAGGTGAAAGTTGTTACGATATAATAAAATGCTTTCTAGATAAGGTTTTATGCCCTAAACAAAAGAGATTAATTATTACTTGCGATGTATTGATGATATGTTTAGTTCTGAAGACTTTATCAAAGGTTGGGAGATATTTAATGTCGAAGGATAATAGAGATTTTTTTAAAGAGAAAAAAGATTGGTCGGAGATTAAAGATACATTATTGGGCGCATATTTAAAACCATATTTTCAAAAAGTTTTGATGACAAAACGTCCAATTTTTTATGTGGATTGCTTTTCTGGGAAAGGTAGATTTGATGATGGAAAACCAGGTTCTCCGATTATTGCACTTGATATACGCAAGGATTGTATTGCGCAGACAAGATCAGAAAATGCTCAGATTGATATGTGTTTTATTGATTTAAATTACGCATCAGATCTTGAATTAAATTTGTCTAGTTATTCTAGTTGCTATTGGAAGCCTGCTATTTTTTCGGGTAAATATGAGGAAAAAATTATTGAAATCCTTAAAACCAAGAAAAATGTTAATGTATTTTTGTACATTGATCCATATGGCATTCAGGCATTAGACTCTGAATTGTTTGATATATTTTCAACTTTTGAATTTGCATCATTTGAAATGCTAATAAATTTTAATTCCTTTGGCTTTTTTAGAGAGGCCTGCCGTGCATTAAAAGTTGATTATACAAAAGATCGTGCATTAACAGATCTTGAGGATTTGGTTGAGTACTCACCTATACAAGTGGAAGCAGATCAAAAATCTATCAATTTACTTAATAAGATTGCGGATGGAACTTATTGGCAGGAGATAGTTAGGGATTTTAATATGGGGAAATTTGATGGATATCAGGCAGAAGAATTACTATCCGCAGGTTATAAAAAACAATTACGAAAGAGATATTCATATGTTCTAGATATGCCAATACAGATTAAGAAAACAAATCATCCTAAATATCGAATGATACATGTATGTAACCATGAAGAAGGTTGCTTATTGATGGCACAGAATATGTTAAATCGTACAGATGAGTTAGTTTTAAATATACAAGGCGAAGGTCAGATGTCAATTTTTGATCTGATGTCAGATGTAAGCACTGATAGCTCAGGAAAACAAATCACTATTCAGGATGTTAAAGGCAAAATGAAAGAGCACTTATTAAATTATAACACGGGAGTGCATTTGAGTAGGCTAACTGCAGAATTTTATGTAAAATATGGATTGATAGGTTACATTAGCATGGTTAATGATGCTCTTAAAGAATTAGAAAAAGATGGATATATACAGATTGTGAGACAACCTCAATTTTCGGAGAAGACAAACAAGCCATTAAAATTTATGGACGAAAAGGGGAATCACAATGTAATAATTAGGAGGTTGCAACCATGAAGCGAGTGGCTGGTTATATTCAGCGAAAGTCAATGCTCTATGAAACAGGTGTTGAATACGGCGATTATACAATGAATCATGTTTTGGGATGTGCTCACGGATGTAAATTTCCATGTTATGCTTTCTTGCAAAAAAAAAGATTTGGACAAATACATACTTATGAACAATGGCTGCAACCATATTTGGTATCTAATACATTACAACTTCTTCAAAGTGAAATACCAAAGCTTCGAAATAGAATAGAATCAGTTCAACTGTGTTTTACCACAGATCCTTTTATGTATGAGTTTGATGAAATTGCTAAAATGAGTAAAGATGCGATTCGACTTCTAAATTTAAATGGGATAAAATGCACAGTTTTGACGAAGGGAATACTTCCGCTTGAATTGGGATACAAAAAGAATTATTCAATGGATAATGAGTATGGCATTACATTAATTTCTTTAGATGAAAAATATCGGGAAAAAATGGAGCCGTATGCAGCGCCTTATCAGCAAAGAATAGATGCTTTAAAAGCGTTGCATGATTCTGGGTGTAAGACATGGATAAGTATGGAGCCATATCCTACACCTAATTTGATTGATCAGGATATAAATGAACTTTTAGAAGCTGTGTCATTTACTGATAAAATTATTTTTGGTAGAACGAATTATTGTAAAGAGGTTTCACTAGGATATCCGCAGCATAAACACTTTTATAATGAAAAGGCAAAGCAAGTGATTGATTTTTGTGAAAAAAATAAAATAGATTCTTATATTAAAGAAAAAACAATTACACCAGATATATAAATTTTTTGCTATAGATAAATGCATAAATTGAAAGCGAGATGTTTTGATTTATTGAAATAGGAGATAAAATCTGTATAAGTTGGCATTATGTACCAAGGAGCAGATATATTGTGATTGTTTGGTAAATAAAGATAATGAAAGATTATTTACGTCGATAATACGCATGGAAATAATAAAATTTATGAAGTGGAGAAAAGCATACAGCTGAGAAATTTACATAGAGATGGATGATATTAAGTATATAATAAGTTACATTGTTGAAAAATGTTTGCAATGGCTATATGCAACAAGAAAAAAGCGATTTGGATATAGAATTATTGTTGGGATAATCTTGCTTGTTTTGCTTGTTCTTGGTCTAGCATTGATATTGTATATATTAGAGGCATTTTTGCTATATAATTGCATAGGGAATAATGGCGCAGATTTTGCTAGAATTTTAAGTGTAGTGGTAAGTACGGTAATTTTGATTATATTGTTAAACTGGGGAACTGGACAAGATAATTATAGCGAAGTATTATTGAGTTATTATTATTTAATAAGCAAGAGAAAGAGGTACCAATATAATTGGATAAAAATTATAGTAATTTTATTTGTAATAGTATTTTTGATTTCAACATTGTGTCAAGAAATAGATATTATTGCACAGGCGTTAAAGTTTAATCTGCCAGAGACCCTAATCATAGGGTTTGTAATTATATCTTTGTTTATATACATTCCATTAACAGAATGTGTTATTGATGAAGTGAAATTTTATAGGGTGAAATCAATTGCATCAATAGTGCAATTTTTGATTTTATTAGTTATATATATTACTTCCATGATGGATATGTCATCTGATGACGTAGGAAACATATATGATATAATGATTTTCGCAATTGGGCAAATTGCTTTTGCGGAGAGCGCAATAAGTAATTATAAAAGTATGTACAAAAAATTGAAAGAAGAGAAAAAAGATGAAGTAGAGAAATATCTTGAAGGAGTTGACAAACAATATGAAAAAAATGAAGAAATGATTCGGTCGGATATAAAAGAAGCAAAAAATTTTGTGGGAGAAATAGTTGATTTATGGTCTAAAATGAATTGGAAACAACGGATAAAAGTTGTAAGTGTTTTGTTGGCATTTATAGGTTTCTATGTGCTTCTTATATGGATATCAACATTATTGAGCAATATATAAATATATATATATTTGTTTTTATGTAAATGGGTACAATTTGGGTACAGCAGCTTTGAAACCACATTAACAAAAAATAAAAACGTATCAAAATGATACGATTTTGATACATGATAACATCAGATTAACATGAAAAATCGAACCCGAAAAAGAGTTTGAATAACGGACTAAAATGCCGAAAGCCTGTATTTATGCGGGTTTCCGGCATTTGTTTTATCAAATGGCTCTGGTTTGGCTCTATTTGTGGGCGGGATAAGGGTTGCGAAAGCATTGATGGAGAAATAAAGGCATAATGGTAAGGAAAAAGTGATATATGCATCTTGGAAGCACAGGAATACTGAAAATTATAAGTTCAGCTGGAACAAAAAGTATGTTATGTACTGGAGAATTCTGGAAATCTGTGGGGAGTAATTGCGGGAAAAAAGGGAAAAGCGTATAATGCAAGAAAATAATGTTTTCACAGTGTAAAATAGAGGAGAGAACTATCATGCAGAAAATACTGATTGTAGAAGATGATACAAATATCAATAATCTGCTTCAGGAAGCATTATCCAAAGCAGGCTATTCCTGTGAGCAGGCGTTTTCCGGAACTGAGGCAAAGCTGCTTTTGAATATGCAGGAGCATAGCTATGCACTGGTGTTGCTGGATTTGATGTTGCCGGGAATTACAGGAGAAGCAGTTCTGGAGGAAATACGGAAAAAGGGAAATCTTCCGGTTATTGTTTTGACTGCGAAAGATAGCTTGGATGAAAAGGTAAAGGTTTTAACTAGTGGGGCTGATGATTATATAACGAAACCCTTTGAAATCAGAGAGGTACTGGCAAGAATTCAGGTACAGCTTCGTCATACAGAAGAAAAGGAAATAAAAGAATCTAACCTTTCGTTCAGAGAGATGGTATTGAACAAAGCTACTTTTCAGGTCAGCATTGGTGGAAAAATACTTCCTAAGATAACAAGACAGGAGTTTGCGATTTTAGAATTACTGCTCAGAAATCCGAAGCAGGTTTTCAGTAAAGAGGACATTTTTGAATATGCGTGGGACGAACCATATATGGGTGAAACAAAAACTCTGGATGTACATATAAGCAATATTCGTAAAAAGATAAAAACAGTTACATCTGAGGAATATATTGAAACAGTCTGGGGAATCGGTTATCGTCTTCATCTATAATCTTTACTCTTTTTTTACTATTTATTTGCGTTTGATTAGGATTATTCCTTTATGATAAATGCAGATAAGAAAAAGGAGATGAAAAACTTGAGCGAAATGTTATTGGAAACAAGAAATTTGACTAAGCAATATGGACACCATAAAGCTGTGGACAGTGTCAATATGCATATTAAAAAAGGTGCTATTTATGGTTTTATCGGTCGGAATGGAGCTGGGAAGACAACTTGTCTGAAGATGATCAGTGGACTTTCCAAGCCAACTTGTGGAGAAATCGAGATGTTCGGATACAAGGGAAAGGATTTGCAAAAAGTTCGATCACGGATAGGATGTCTGATTGAGGCACCGGGACTTTATGGAAATATGACTGCATATGAAAATCTGAATATCAAATGCAAGCTGTTTGGAATAAAGAAAAAAAGTTATATTGAAGAAATATTGAGAATTATCGGTCTGGAGGATGTGGGAAAGAAAAAAACAAAACATTTTTCACTTGGAATGAAACAGCGTTTGGGAATTGGTCTTGCTTTGGTTGGAGAACCAGATTTATTAGTTCTTGATGAGCCAATCAATGGATTGGATCCACAGGGTATTGCAGAGATCCGGGATACGATTCAGAGACTTCAGAAAGAGAAGAATATGACAATATGCATTTCCAGTCATATTCTTGAGGAATTATCGAAGATTGCTACTGATTATGGAATTATTCATAATGGAAGTTTATTACAGGAAATTACAAGAGAAGAATTAATAAGAAGATGCAGTGAACGGATAGAGTTGACATTGGATCATCCGAAACAGGCGATTCCGGTGCTGGATTCTATGGGATTTACCAACTATCAGGTAACAGATAAAGAGCATATTCATATTTTTGAACGATTGAATGAAAGTGCAGCGTTGAATATGGAACTTGCAAAGGCAGGAATTCCGGTAAAAGGGATTTCCATAACCAGTGAAGAACTGGAAACTTATTTTCTGAATCTGACGGGAGGTGCGGATCATGCTTAATATAATAAAAATGGATTTATACCGTATGCTTAAAACCAAAAGTATGTATGTAATCTGGATCGTACTGGCAGCAATATTATTGATTACAACATCTTTATGCAAGACGGATTATGAGCTTTTGACTGAAAAGGATGCCATGAAACAGGAGCAGGTTACTGAACCTACTGTGGATAATATTAATGTGGGAATGATGGTAACGCTGCCTACGGAGCCGGGAGAAAAGGTGACGGTATATGATATCTTTTTTGCCAATTCCCAAGGAAAATTGTATGCACTGCTTTTGGTGATTTTTACTGTTCTGTTTTCAACAGCGGATATTAGTAGCGGATATATTAAGAATATAGGAGGTCAGGTTAGAAATAGAGGAACTCTGATTTTTTCCAGAGCAATTGCCTTGGCTGTCTTTACGGTACTGACAATGGCAGGTGCATTCTTATTTCAGGCAGCGGCGAATGGTATTGTTTTCGGGGAATTGGAATGGGGAAATACAAAGGCAATTTTATCTTATTTTGTGACTGAACTGGCTCTTCATTATGCACTTGTGCTGATTTGTATGGCGATTGCAATTATTTTGAAAAATAATGTAATCAGCATGGTCATTGCTGTCTGTCTTAGCATGAATGTAATGACCATTGTGTATGGGGTGATCAATAGTGCTATTCAAAAAATAGGAATTCAGAATTTCCAGATTTATAAGTATACGATAACAGGAAAATTATCACTGCTTCCTATGAATCCGAGTGGAAATGAGTGTTTGGCGGCATTTGGTGTGGCAATAGTGTTCATCGTTATGATGATATCAGTAAGCAGCGTTGTTTTTCAAAAGAGGGATATTTAACGGATGTATATCGTAATTGGGATATTAGCAGGAATTATTATCTTACAATTTATTATTATGTGGAAATACCAGCGGCAGGTGAAAGACATCTGCCGCCAATTGGCGTTTATGATGAAACATGACAGTAACATGTTGATTAACCATGAATTTGATGTGGGTGGAATAGGAAAGCTTTCTGACAAGTTGAATGAGCTTCTGGAACTGCGAAGAAAAGAGAAGCAGCATTATCAGGAGAAAGAAGCTCTGATTGCGGACACTTATACAAATCTTTCTCATGATATCCGCACACCACTGACATCTTTGGACGGATATTTCCAGCTAATGGAAGAATGTGAAAATATAGAGGATCAGAAACGTTATTTAAGCATTATCCACGAAAGAATTCATAGTCTGAATGAAATGTTGGAAGAACTTTTTATGTTTACAAAGTTAAAAAACGAATCTTACAGTTTGGAATTGACATTGTGCTGTATGAACCGGATTTTGAAAGAAACAGTTTTTTCATACTATGATGAATGGGTAAGAATGGAAATTCAGCCGGATATTCAGATTACGGAAGAACAGTTGTATATACATGGAAACAGGCAGGGACTCTGCCGTGTTATCCAGAATGTGATAAAAAATGGGCTGGATCATGGAGAAAAGAAGATTAGCATTGTGTTGGAACGTGATCAAAATCAGGCGGTGCTTAGAATCAGCAATCAGGTTACACATCCAGAACAGATTAATATAGATCAGGTATTTGAGCGATTTTATAAAGCAGATGTTGCCAGAAGTAAAACATCTACTGGATTGGGACTATCTATTGCAAAGGAGTTGGTTAGTCGGATGGATGGAGAGATTGAAGCAAAAATAGAAAAAAAAGAGTTTATTGTTGAAATGAACTTTCCGATTGTAACCGATGCTAAATAGTATTTTGCGACGTAGAGGTGGCGCCGATGACGGCTTATGAGATCATTTCGATTTTCATTGGGATATTAGCATTGCTGATGTCCTTTGGTAGCTTGATTGTAGCGTTGCTTGCCTTTCTCGATAAGAGAAACAAGCGAAAATAAAAATGCCTATCCTGTCTGATCCACAGGATAGGCGGTGTCCTTAAGGACATTCATTAACCTAAACTCGGAGCATCCACCTTTGGAGTGGGTGCTTTCTGTTTAATTAGATATTATCATCTTATGTCTGATAATTCAAGAGGTTTCACTAATTTGGAAAAATTTTTACAGTAAGGCGGTCAGTGTCTTTTTTGACAACCATATTGTCATCAAGCAGGTGTTGCTTGATTTCTTCGATATTTTCATTGATATGTTGCAAACTGTCAGCATACTCTTCTTCTGAATATTCATCTTTAGCATTTATCATATTTTCATGAATTTCCAGAGCTTTCATGTAGGTACAGAGTTTTTTATTGATGAGTTTGTTCTTAAAGGACAGCTTAACAGTAGCAGGTTTGAAATTGCCCTTATCGTCCTTATCTGCCTCAAATTTCATATCAATATGGTCATCCAGTTTAAACAGTAATGATAATACATCAGAAACTGTTTCTATATCAAAATCCATGAAAATGTTAATGCTGATGCCTAGTGCATTGGCAATCTTTAAAAGCTGGTCAGGTTTTGGATTACGGATTCCATATTCATATTTCTTTATTGTTGCGGAGTTTATGCCGGATAACTGACCAAGCGTTTCCTGCGATATTCCACGCATATTGCGAAAGTATTTAATCTTTTCTCCAGTAGTCATAAAAATGCTCCTTTATGATTTGTTACCCCTATTCTATCACAATGGGACACATTTGTGTATAAAAATTTGATTAAATTGCTTGATAGACACAAATGTGTACTATATAATACGAGTAAATAAGGTCACAAAAGTGTACTAAAATGAAAACAGGAAGGAGAACACAATATGGAGAATACGATGAAGATGTATGTAACAGCAGATGAAGCTGCACAGATTCTTGGAGTATCAAGAGGATATGCTTACAAAATCATTCGTGGTCTTAATAATGAATTGAAAGAAAAAGGTTATCGAGTGATTTCAGGCAAAGTACCTACAAAGTATTTTGAAGAAAAGTTTTATGGTATGGCAGTTGGTTAATGGAGAGGAGATGATGATATGCCAGCTACAAGAGATGGTAAAACATGGCGCAGCCAGTTCTATTATGAGGACTGGCAGGGTATACGCCATAAAAAGAACAAAAGAGGCTTTAAGACAAAAGCAGAAGCAGAGGAGTGGGAGCGTAACTTCCGGCAACAGCAGAGAAAAGATTTGGATATTAACTTTGAGAATTTTGTTGAAATCTATTTCGCTGATGTGGAGAACCGGCTTAAAGAAAGCACAATCAAGAATAAAAGATATGTGTTTGATTTGAAAGTTACACCTTATTTCAAAAAGAAAAAGATGTGTGAGATTAAGACTTCAGATATCCGGGCTTGGCAGAATGAATTGATTAAGCAGGGGTACGCACCAACTTATCTTAAAAGTATTAATAACCAGTTAGCAGCACTTTTCAATTATGCGGTCAGATATTATGACCTGAAAGATAATCCCTGTAGGAAAGCAGGAAGTATCGAGAAAAGCAAGGCTGATGATATGGAGTTTTGGACAAAGCAGGAATTTAAGCAGTTTCTTCCGTCGATGGATAAGAAGCCAGAAGCGAGGATGGCATTTCTGCTTCTGTATTGGACGGGGATGCGTATAGGAGAATTGCTGGCACTTACCTATGAAGATATTGATTTGGAAAAACGAATTATAAGCATTTCCAAATCATATCAGAGATTGGATGGAAAAGATGTAATTACACCGCCTAAGACACCAAAGAGCAATCGTAAGATTACTATTCCGCCATTTCTGGCAGAAGAATTAAAAGAATATTGCAATCATTTATATGGAATTATGCCAAATGAAAGAATGTTTCGGTTTACAAAATCTTATATGGAGCATGAGATTGTACGAGGCATAAAGGAAACAGGAGTTAAGAGAATCCGTATTCATGATCTGCGCCACAGCCACGCATCACTTCTGGTGGAGCTTGGATTTCAGCCATTGGCAATAGCGGAGCGGTTGGGACATGAAAAGATAGAAACAACATTAAATACTTATTCACATTTATACCCGAATAAGCAGGCAGAACTGGCAGACAGGCTAGAGCTGGAGAATGAGGAGGACAATCTATGAGCGGAGTACACAAACATCCAACAATCAGCTTTCGTGTATCGGACAGAGAGCGGGAAATGATTGAAGCCAAGATACTTGCAAGCGGTATGCAGAAGAAAGATTATTTTGTACGTTCCTGCATTTATAGGATACTAGGAGAAGTACTACAAAACATATATGTTAGATACAATGATTACCCTAATATGCTAATAGGAATTTGCAAATCAATTGGATATTTTGAATTAAATGATGTTATGCCATGGGGACCAACTATGTTAGTCGGTCTATTGTCTCATAAAAATGAGAGTGTTAAGGAATATGCTGTTGCAATAGTTGAGAATTGGGCTGATATAGATTTGTTGCCTTTGCTAAAAAATTTGGATTGTGCGTCAGTATGGTTAAAAGAGTATATTCAAGATGTTGTAAGCTATTTAGAGGAGTGTAATGTTTTACGTAAGGAAATTATCTAAAAAATCTAATTT
>OGQO01002338.1_pt1 | contig 15117 bp, 15 predicted proteins | sample 1553241 | NCBI WGS metagenome assembly OGQO01 (sample SAMEA2579933, study PRJEB22360) | human gut metagenome | biome: human gut; feature: human-associated habitat; material: faeces | place: Denmark | collected 2008/2010
CATTCGCTCGGGCCTCTCCTTATCCTATCCTTATCTTATCCTATTCTTATCACAAATAAAATCAAATAAATTCAGAATAGTTGTTGACAGGGTGTACGGGTAGGATATAATTATAAACACAAGGATAAAGGAGTGTTACACATGAAGCATTATACAGAATTCGACAAAACCGCTGATTGTTTTGATGTACAAGAAATCAAACGCGGCAAACATAAAGAGGTTATCAAGCGTTGCAACAATGTCTTCACGTTTGATACAGAGGCATCCACGTATTATCTTTATTGTGATGAGAAAGGCAACCCTGCAAGGATTGCAACGGCGTTTGACTATAACAAGCCCGTTGACTATTACAAGCGTTGCAAAAAGTATGGCGTCTGCTATATTTGGATGATGCAAGTTCTTGATGAAGTTTATTATGGCAGACAGCTTGACGAACTCAAAGTGTTTTTAGGTATTATACACAAGGTGCTTGGCGAGACCACGCAATGGCGGGTATATGTACAAAACTTTCCGTATGATTGGCAGTATTGCATCAACGTTATCAATTTTGATGAAGTCTTTGCGCGTGAGCCGCGCAAACCTATGTTTGCTATTAGCCATGAGTTTAGCGTTGAGTTTCGCGATGCATATGTCTTGAATATGATGTCACTTGAAATGGTAGGAAGCAAGTTCAACTTGCCGCATGCCAAAAAAGTTGGTGACCTTGATTATAATGTTGAGCGTTTGCCGTGTACGCCTATGAATAGCAAGGAATTAGGGTACTGTGAATACGACTGCCTTGTATTGGCCGATTATATTGCGATGAAAGCAAAACAATACGGCACGGTGTGGGATATCCCTCTCACGCAAACAGGTGAAGTACGCCGCGAGCTTAAAGAAGAAATTATAGCACGCAACCCCCAAAATCCTTGGTGTGCGATGAATGACTGGTATCATCGTATATCTCGTATGTGTGAAACAAGCATTGACGATTACAGAGAGTTAGTGCTTTGTTATCAAGGTGGATATAATCACGCGAATGCGCATTACGCCGGGGTTATGATGTTCAATGTTGACAGTTACGACTTCAAGAGTTCTTATCCTGCTGTTATGGTTATGGAAAAGTATCCGTCATCCCGGTTCTATGAAGTTGAAGATGACATCTACCATCTTGACATTGACAACTACGCATATATAATGCATTTGCGTCTTTGGGGTGTTAAGAGCAAGTTGCAGAACACCTATTTAAGCGTGAGCAAATGTGTAGACTTTGATTTGCAGAGTGCAGTTGTTGAGAAAGACAACGGGCGCGTGTACAAGGTCGACATGTGTGAAGTATGGATAACAGAACAGGATTGGTTGACCATACAAGAAGCATATAAAATGGAAGATGTTGAAGTTTTGGGTCTGAAACGCGCACGCAAAGCATATCTTCCAAAAGAGCTCATCAATTTGTTGGCGCGTTTGTTTGAACTAAAGGAAAAGCTTGGCGCTGAAATTAAAGCTCTGAAAGCAAAAGGCATTCTATCTGCGCAAGAAACCGAACGGCTTGCAGTGTTGCAGGCATCCCGTCAATATGTGAAACAATGTATCAACGGTTGTTATGGCATGGCAGTTACGAAATATGTGACGGACACTGTTGAGTACGACTATAATTATGACGGCGGCGACCATAGCGGATGGGTGCCGTATGAGCCGTATGAAGATATGACGGATGACGAATGGTACAATAAACAACGTTTTGATATGCAAAAGAAGTTAAATGAGGTGAACAGTCACCCGTTGCTTAATTTTGCATGGGGTGTTTGGGTATCTGCATATGCACGGCGCAATTTATGGCGTGCCATTATCGCGCTTGATGAGGGTATCATTTATGATGATACCGACAGTATGAAGATTACGGAAGATTACGCGGATGAGGCGCGAGAATACGTCAAGAATTACAATGCAGAGGTTGCCGTGAAGATTGCCAACGCGTGCAAGGCTCATAAAATCGACCCTTCTAAATTTGCACACCTTGGTGAATTTGATTATGAAGGTCGCTATGACAAGTTTATAACCTACGGTGCTAAAAAGTACGCCGTTGAAAAAGATGGCGAACTTGAAATCACTGTATCCGGTGTAAACAAGAAGAAGGCCGTGTGGAATAAAAAGCGGGAAGCAGAAGAGGGCATTGCGAACAAGTTTGATGCCATCGAACGCATTGAAGAGTTTCGTTTAGAGCCTGAATGTGCAGGGGGAAAGCGTAAAGGTACGTCTTGGGGATACCATACAAGCGGACGCATGATTCGGTATTATCTTGATGACCAACCGAAAATCACTCTAACCGATTACCTTGGCAACACTGAAACCATCAATCAAAAGCACGCGACGGCTCTTCAACCTACCACCTATAACCTTGGTATGACGGACGAATATGACAACCGCATCAAGAGTGCGCAAGCTCTTTGTGCTGAATACTGAGGTTGTTAAAAAAATAACTATTATTTACATTATGTTCGATACGTTGTATAATAAAGGCACAAGGAAAAGGAGTAAGCATTATGACAGATACAGAATACACGCTTCTTGCAAAGCGTATCAATCAACGGCTCGTTCAAGCGTTGCGCCTTGGCACTGTCAATACAGACGGCAAGCATTTTCAGCAAGAACTTGCGGGCATTAGTAAGAACCGTCTTCCTGAAAAGCTCTCGTACTTGCATGGCAAGAATGTTGACAAGGTTTTAGCTATTGCGAATAAGTACAAGGATATCACCGTCTTTTATGGTCCTATTCAGGGAAGTGTAAAGAGTGAAGTGCGGAAGCGCACGGCGCTTGAAAAGAAGTACATTTCACTTGTACGCAAGGTCAATTCACGCATGCGTGAGATGGAACGAGAAGGGCTTGGCGACCTTGGCGGGTATCAAGAAGCTATCGGCGTTTTGAAGATGATGTATGAAAGTCTTATCTATCAAGGCATTCCGGGTGATTCGTTTCCCGTTATGCCGGAAGACCTTCCACCATCTGCAAACCTGAAAGAGATTGTAAACGATTTCGTGCAATTCGTGCGTAGTCCGATGACAACAGCACGCGGACGTCGTGAGTACATTGACAGTGTCGATAAAGCATTCACGGACCGGGGCGAATCGGGTTCGGATTTCTTTTCCAGTATGGCGACCCCGCTCACGAAAAAAGACAAGATTGTGCTTGGCTATTGGGTTTCTATCTACGGTTCGCTTACACATCCTTGGCTCGTGAGTGACCAAATTGTTGAGACTGTTCAAGAGTTGAATGCAAGCGGACAAGCACGGGGCGGTTTAGGTACAGTTAGACAGATTCAGCGAATGGCTGAAGCTTGGCACAAAGACACTGAGGGTCACCGTTCATGGTATGGTTATCTTGCCGCCGCAATTGCGGGGCAATTGAAACACTTTAAGTTGTAAAGGAGAATTATAATGAGAAGTTGGGACAAATATTGTGAAGATCAAGATTGAAGTGTGTTCGTTGGTCAAGGGTTGGATTACCAGAGACGCTCGAATCATTCCCGAAAAAAAGACAGTATTAGATGACAATGAAGAGTCGTTCGACCCCCGCCAAGCAGGATTCAAACTCCTGTTGGAATATTTTATGTTGACACCTGGAGAACAAGTGAAAAGGCATGGCGATTATGCTCAACTGGTTGCATCGCTCATTTCAGGCCATATGAAGTAAGTTATTTATTTAACAAGTCCAAATCCATTGACAACGCCTAACAAAGGCGGTACAATATAGACAATGAAACGGAAAACGTTTCAAGCAAATAAAAAGGAGCTATTGTTATGAAAAAGAATTTTTGGAAACCTGCAACCTCTACCATCCCGGGTCCTGTTGACTTCAAGCCTATCACGGTGCCCGCCGATGTGTCCATCCCCGATGAGGCTTTCAATGCTGAACCGGTGCCGGTGCTTGAATGTGAGCATATAATCAACGACGCGCTCGATTGGTTGTATCCCTTTATGTTCAGTGATGACATCATCCATGAGCCTATATACAAGCACGATTGCGTGATTTCCCTTACTTGCCGGGTTGACGATGAGTCCACCGAAACCATCGACTTTTACAGCGATGACCGGATTAGCGAATGCAAGAAGAAGTTGCGTAAGATTGTGATGAACGGTTGGCCTGTTGAGTCCTTTGAGCAGGACGGAAGCCTTTTATTGAACACCGTCTATCTTGAAAAGTTCTTCAAAGCCCTTGGTACTTTGGGCGGTACGCTTGATACTTCCGACGGATGCGTAAAGTTCATCCCGTTTGCTGAAACGTCCGCGCACTTTTGGGATTTGGTTGGTGAATGATATGGAAGCTCTTCCATATTTCCCTGATTAAAGAAAAAGCCCCTCTCAAACGAGAGGGGCTTTCTTATTGTTCCACGTGGAACATTAAGTTTCGTCACCGTGTTGCGTTTCTGCGTTATAACTGGAATGGATGTCGGTTTCATCATTGACTTCATCGCTGTTGCTCTGAATCAGTTGAGACGGGTTCAGATAGATTTCAGAACCAACGGCATAGCGACAGTTATAAAGCCAATTAGTAGTACGAGAGCCACTAGGGTAAATAGTCAAACGATGTGAGACATCATGTTGCACGTATAAGGCAACAGTAATCAGAGAAGATTTGTCTGTTCCTGCTAGTGCGATTAAAGGCACCCACATATCAGATACGACAGCGGAAAAATCATCAGGCATTCTAATATGAATACGGGTAGAACCGTCAGCTATCGCCCAAATATACCCCTCAAATTTCAAATGTTGATTGTCGTTTTTATCGTACCACAATTTGAGATTATCGATGCTGAGGTAATTACTACCCGACTCTGAGATCGTTACTTCCACCCATTCAACGCCACCACCGCCGCCACCGCCACCACCGGACGGGGTCTTCCATTCAACAGACTCGCCATCGCTTGCAATAGTCGGGACCTGCCCGTTTGTACCACCTGCGGGAAGCGTTCGGAGCGCACTGATTTTATTGTCCGTGTGTTCGTCTGCTTCCGTGACGGCGCTTGTTTTGGTAGTACCCGCAAGCGTGTCAACATAGAGCTTGTTTGTGACATCGTTGTTGTTGGTCGGGGTTTCCGCGTGAGTCTCACCAAGAACCGTTAAGCCTTCAAAATGGTTGGTGCCTGTAAATACGTTGTTTCCAGCGGCTACAACGTCACCGGAGCCCGTACCGGGCGTGCCGGGTTGCCCCTGCGGGATACCATAGTCAATCATGTATAGACCGCCACCAACATCTTCCAAGGTGACCGTGGGTTCTGCATCAGGGCTGAGCTTTGTGACAGTGCCAACCTCAAAAGTAGGCGTAATACCATCTTTACCAGGTGCGCCGGGTGCGCCGGGTGCGCCGGGTGCGCCGGGAGCACCGTCTGTACCCGGTGTTCCGTTCTTAATTTTTGCTGTAGTCGTACCGCTTGCATCTGTGACGGTAATAGTTGCACCCGTTTCGGTCTGGACAACGTTTGCGGTTGGACTCACTCCATCTTTACCAGGTGTACCGGGCGTACCATTATCGCCTTTAGGTCCTTTGATGTTACGAGATGCCGGGGGAGTATTGGTGCTAGACTTTGCCCACGAGATAACACCGGCGGTTGTAACGGTAGGATACCACAAATCATCAGAACCACCGCCACCGCTCTGATTCACCCACTCGTAACCGGAGCCATCTTCTTTCGGCGTTGCAACCTGCCCGTGAGTGCCACCCGGCGGAAGTTCGCGGACGTTCTTTACCGCCGTCAAGAGTTCGTTAAATTTTTGACAAATCTGATTTAACCACTCAATAATAGTCGGTCCGCCTTCATACGGAAGGAACGGGAGAGGAAGCATAGGAATCACTCCATTCTTTGAAATTTTCATCAGTGTCTTTGTATAACGGGCCTGTACCGGGTGTATCGTGAGGCGGGTAAGGAATAGGCGGGATGACGGGGCAAGGGACCTTGCAAGGCTCAACATTTACATCCATTGTATCACCTTCTTTAAGAGTAGTTACTATAAAAGAGCTGCGCAATTGCGGGGTCCTTTACAATCATCATGTTAATGTTTTCAATCACTTCACGGTAGGCGGCAAGCAGGCGGAATTTTGCTTCCGTTGTGCCCTTGCGGGTGGTGTTTGTAGTACTGCCATCTTTACCGGTTTCCTTGCGGGTTTCAGCATGTTCGCCACTTCCACTCGCTACGGTTTTGCCGGTGTCGGTTCGTGTTGCAGTCGCCGCCACGGTTGTAGTACCTTTATCGCTGTGAGAGCCTTCACTCGTACTGTTGCGACGGTTGCTGTTACCCTCTGCGGCATAATTGTCGTCCATACCACCGGTATCGCCTGTACCATCACCGGAGCCGCCAGAAACTGGGAAAACGTAATGTTTATCGTATCCGTGTTCCCCGTTTGTGTCGCTAGTGGACCCGCTGCTTTCTGTGCTGGTACTATCATCGCGTTTGTCTTGGCCAGAACGTTCGTCGGTTGTAGTACGGGAATCACTGTTATTGCCCTGAGTTGTTCCCGTGCTCTCGCGTGTACCTTGCATAATGGTTTCAAGAGTTTCCTCATAGCTCTGCAACGGATTTGCGCCAACGTCCAGAGCGTCAATTGCACGGCGTGCATTATAATAGGGCATGATAGCACGCATTGCAAAATCCATCTTTTGGGCCATTTCGTCGGGGGTCTGAAAACCGATTTCACGGGTCCAGTAATATTGAAGAATTGCGCTGTTGATTTCTTCCCGCACACTGTCAGAGGGAGCCGGGTATTTACTCAATGCCTTTTCAGCAAAAGGATACCCGGATGCAATCAAGTCACATAGACGCACTGTTGCTACTGCCATCGCTTCCACCCTTTCCGCCGTCCGCAACATTCGGTTCGGTCTTTTCATCTTCTTCATCTAACGGAAGCCCGTTGTCATCAAATACTTCCGCGCTGTTTTCGGTAGACCCGCCAAGCCATTTTACCGTTACTTTCGGGTATCCCATTGCGGCAAGTTTATCGAAACCGTCTTGGCGTGCTTTAATTACTGCTTTTGCTTTCATTGTGATTTGTTCGTTATTCGCGTTGACTTCATCATCAGTGACGCGTTCGGCCTTTACAACATTGACATTGTTTGTTCCAAGATAGGTTAAGAGTTCGGACCATTCTTTATCAAGCTCATTTGAAAACGCCGAAATGTTATTGATACATTCGGTGTTTAATGCCTTGATTTCGTTGCCCGTGTTGCTATCCACCGCCACGAAAATGTAAGGGGTGCCAACGCTAATTTCTTTGATACGATTTTGCAAAGAAAGCTGCTGTGCCTCTGTGCCAGAAATAATGATAGGACAAGAAAGAGAGCTCACGTTGAGATTACGGGCCGTATGCAACTGTGCCATATCCTGCACGATGTGCAACACCATAAGATAGGGAACAATAGGTGTCGCCGTTGCACCCGGATAACTTTTGCACACCGTGTCGTATATAATAACAGCATTCGTGTCTTTAAGATAGGTAATGCCCGTGCCATTTGCTGGACAACTAGACCATTCAGTCGGGTTGCCATAGATGTCGAACGTTGCACCCGGCAAAACGTTTCCGCAACGGTAAGAACCGAGGATTTCATCAAACCAAACCGTATCGCGGCCATCATAAAAAATGCAGCGTTCGGCGTACGACGGGTCAAAATATTTGAGGGCATCGGGGTCTTCACATTCATACGTAACACGGTTCAAGAAAATTTCAAGCGCACGATTTACGTAATAAATGCAAGTGTCTTCCATATCGGCTTGCGCTTTGCGGTAATAATTTGCTTTTTTCACTTAATCACCCCTTAATGGTATTTTTTACGCTGTAATCCATCCACGCGGCAGGGTCGTGCCAAATTCGGAGCCCGGCGTCCATTTGCTGATTGATGACGTTCTTTGCCTCTGTTGGCAGGTCACCGAGTACATTTGCACCCTGCGTCCAGATGAAATTAAAGCGCGTGCGTGTATTCAATTCGGGCTTTTTAATGTCGTTGATTGCATATCCGTAAGCTGTGAAATAATTGTCAATGATTTTGGCGTAATACGACTGCACCTGCATACGGTATTCGATAAAGGACATACGCCCGATTGCAAATTGAATATTGCTATCAGACAGGCCAACTACTTCATTAGGAATGCGAGCACGGTCTTTTTGCTTGGCAATCGTGTCGGCGGCGTCAAGAGCCGTGTTGGCAATCTGCGCAATGCCAGATACCACACCAGACGGATTAAGCGTTGCCGCACTTTCAGTAATAGAAGCGACTGCACCTATTGTATTGAAAAGTGCGTCACTCACACCACGAACACCTTTCACCGCATAACTATTTTGGTTTGCAAAATAGTCCGCACGCATTTCATTGTAACTGTAACTGCACTGCGGGTAAGTGTTCAACTCCAATGAATAAAGAGGGTTTTCCTTGTCTGAGGGCCCTTTGTAGCTGTAAGGGATGAGACGGCAGGCAGGGGAATTCGATAACTGAGAATAAAGACGGAAAGTCGGCGTGCGGGCTGGAACGCCTTGTATACTGTCACCCTTGAAATACTCATATCCCATTTCCATCTGAGAACCCGCACCGTTGTCAATCACCAAATAATTAAACTGCTGAGTGTAGAGTTTATTATTGTTAGGAGTGTACGAGCCAAACGTCGTCGGGCTTGCTTTGCCTTTGATGTTATTTACACGAGGGTAAGCGGAATTGATAGGCTGAACTCCACTTGCAGGTGCCATAAACTTTGGAATCATTCGGAGAATCTGCACACTCTGAATCATCACGCCGTCAACAAGTTTTTGAAGATAAAAGTTGACAGACTGAATTGCGGCGTCTAATTTATCTTGGTCTGTAGTGTCCACCTCAAAAGCGATAAAATTACAAGCTTGATAAATGCCCTGCTGGAAGCGTCCGCCTGCAAAAGACGGGGCTATATTTTTAAGTTTATAGTAAAAACTATCGGAAGCGTCCTTTACTGCGTTAATAATGTATGTACCGGGGTCAGTTTCCGCAGTGGTTTCGGACGGTTTATACGTGTACGCAATAAGCACACACGGCGTAGTATCCCATCCGCTTTCCTCAATGATATCGGTGCCGATACCAGTGTATGTGGTAGTGCCAATATCAGCTGGGGATATGACAAATTCTCCAGTTTCGACATTCTCTTCAATGAGGTTCGCGCCAATCGTATCGTCTTTCACCGTCTCACGGCGTACCATTGTTGCAGGGAATTCGCAAGACCAATGCCACGTTTGCCAATAATCGACCTGAAAAGGTACGGTCACACTTCCAGCAGATGCGGGTCGCGGGGTGCCGATATAGGCATAAAACCACTTGTTAGAAAACTGAGGGTTTCTCCACATAAGATAATTGCAATTGTAGTAATCATCAAGCGTTGAACCATCTGTAAGGGGTACGGTAATTTCCCACGGGTCACCGTCATTATTAACAGCGCGGCAGTTGTCAAAACTGAACTTTGTTTTAGACAGGAAAAAATTAGCTTCCTCTTGTTCACTTGCCAGCCAGAGAACATTATTCATCTGATAATCGACCGGAGCATTTGACAAGAAATGTACGTCGGTCATCGGTTTAATTAAAGGCATATCTTCACTCCAAAAAATAAAGCGGGGGCGGTTGCCCCCGCCGATGTTTAAGAAGCGGTAACGGTCACATCTTTGGTATCCGTTTTGGACGGTTCCTGTGCGCTCGTAGCCGTGACGGAAATAGTGCTTGCGGTTTCGTCATTTGCGACATAGAGAATGCCGGACGGGCTGATAAAGGTTTTCTTGGAATTGTTGCCAGTAATGCTCCAATTCAGCTTGGAAGACCAGCCACCTTTTTCTCCGCCGTTGACAACCTTTGCCACAATTTCGGTACTTGCGCATTTTGCGGCTTTCTGCCCTGCGGTAATGGTAACGGAAGTGATAGACTTCATAGAATCCACCAGCTCCACGCAATTTTCCATCAGAGAAGTGGAGAAGGTGCCATCAGTGAAATACCAGAAATTCCAGACGCGGTGTGCGGGGTCGTAAATCTGCGTCATCTCACGTGACTGCAACCAAATCTGGAACCAGTCTTCCGACACGATAAAGCCGATAGCGCCGTCTTTCTCTGCGCCGCCGAGGTCTTTTACCTCAATGGTACGGCCCAAAAATTCGGTCTTATCCATATTGAACGCGGCGGCAAGGACGCCAACATCCTGAGAAGACAGGTATTCGGGGGTCGTGATGAACATCACACGGGCAATATCGGTAAGCTGAGAAACGCCCATCCAGTTATAGTCACGGGAAGCACCTACGGCAAACTTATGAACGATTTCCTTTTCCTTTGCCACATTATACTTCAATGCTGCTTCGTCCAGATAAACTTTACCGGAATCCTGCGGCATAGTGATGTTGCTGTTGATTTTGACCGGGTAAACATAACCGCCAGCGTGAGACAACGCAAACAGCTGAGTACAAGCCTCCGCTTCCTTATCAAACATAGAAGTGACGAGGGTACGCTGGATGGTGTTTACGATGTCGTTAAAGCCCGCGTAGCTGTTACTCGAACGCTTCAAGAGAACATTCGAGATAGATGCCTTTGCACGCTTCTGGAAGTTGATGGAATGGAAGTTCGTGTAAACGCGGGGAGGCTCAACGCCGAACACATCGTCATACGTTGAAGCATCGCACGCGGTCCAGTCCACCACGCGAAGTTTATCTGCGAAAATCTCTTCGACCGTGTAGCCGTATTCTCGCATTTCCTTGTAAACGTTGGACAGCGGGTTCTTTGCTTCGGATGCCTTCACGCTCCCGATAATAACCGCATTGATAAGGGCAGGTCCAAACTCGTTGAACTTCGGGTCATACTTGCGGATAGCGCCGAAAAATTCGGCAGCGTTATCGGCAGTCGGTTCGGGAATCAGTGCCTGAACATTTGCAGACATCGCATTATATGCGGCCTGCGCACGTGCCAAGCCCTGAACTTCGGGGGTTGCTTTAGTTGCCAATATAAATCACCTCTTAAGAATCATAAATAATGTCTTCCAACTCTTTCGGGTCGGTCTCTTCGGTTGTCTCTTCTTTGGTCTCAACGGTCTCTTTTACGTCATCGGGAACTTCGGGAGGCTCGCGGCCTGCAATCATGGCGCGGTAAGCTTCTTTCACTTTGTCATAGTCGCTTTTTGCCACATACTCAATGTCAGGTACGGCTTCCGCGATGTCTTTAAGATTTTCGCGAACTTTTGCCACAACATCACCGGCGGAAGTCAATGCTTCACCGTCCAGGGTCGCAAGGTATTCGTCCAACGAATTCAATGCGGTAGAGACTCGCTCAACAACCTCTTCACGCGTCATTCAATCACCTCAACTTTCTGAACGTGTATAGGTCAACTTGAGAGAATTGCACAACTCCAACAGCTTTGCCATATCGGAGCCGGTTGCGTGAATCTTAATATAATCGCCGCTAGAATGGGCGCTCTCTTTCTCACGCTCCACACTCTGATAAGACCCAAGGTGTTTTGCCACGCTTGCGTTGGCGGTTGTGAAATTTTTATCAAGCCAACTTAAAGGATTGACCCGGACACCGTTATAAAGTACCTCATAATGTAAGTGTTCTCCGTAACAGTTGCCCGTTTCCCCGGAATAGCCAATCAGGTCACCTTCGTTGACCGTCTGCCCATTCTTTACGAGGATTGTTTTCAAATGCGCATAGCGCGTTTGAAGGATTTTGCCCTTGTAGGGCTTGTGACGGATTCGAACCATGTTGCCATAACTCTGCATTCCGGTTTTGCTTTTACCGTTCCAGTATTGTACTTGGTCAACCACACCGGATTCAGACGCATAGACAGGCGTGCCAACCACTGCACGAAAATCCAATGCCCTGTGTGCTGAACCGTTATTGTAAGTCCAGCCAGCCGTAATGATATGGTTTAACAGAGGCCATTCCAGAACTACTTCACCATCACTTCGACGCATCGTTGCCGCCTTTCAACTTGTCCAGATATGGCTTGAATAGAGCACACATCTGAGGATTTACTGCGCAAATATTTTCAAGAATACTGATAAGCTCCATAATACAAATGTACACCGTTACGGCAGGAACGGCAGGAACATCGACCCCAATGTTGATATATACAATAGCATACTCAACAAAATAGGCGACTGCCATAGCCATAACTTCCATGCTTTTATGGAAACCACCCTGTCGCATAATGGCAGAATTATAATTGCCATTATACCCGGCCTTGATAAGGCCAGTCACGACATCAAATGCAATGAAACCCAAAACGATGATAAGATACATATAACACCTCCCGCTATTTCTTTATAATTAAAATAGCACTTTGTTAAATCTTTGTCAATACCATTTGTTAAAAATTTAACTGGAATTTACCTATACGACTCAATAGAAACAAAATAGGAATAATATCGGGCTCACCGGATGTATCATAATTCGCGGCATTCGGGGTCCATTCAAGTATTCCAAAAGAGCCCCATTGCAACCCGCCACGTAGGTCAATATCGGAAAAATCGGATGGCGGATAATGCTCGCTGTCGGTGTCGATTTCCATCATATAACGCGCAATACTGCAAGTAATACCGCGCCAAACTTTAACATATTGTACAGGGTTTGTATCTATATGGACAAACAGCGAACCGGATAAGTTTGTTTGCAAATCATATTCTTTGATTTCATCAACCCCGGCGGCTTTGTCCAAAAGCAAAATATTCGCTTTGCTTGGATGCGGACTCTTTTCAATGTATGCACTTTCGGGAGCTACAAAAACGGCAAGCTTATCAAATCCTGAAATACTATAAGTAAAATCGGTCATGCCAAAATTAAAGCCGCCGTCTGCCATTCCATGCGTTTGCCAGTCGCCTGAAAGATAGTTGATGGTAGATTGCAAAACACGCCATCCGCTTGTGTATAAATTCTGAGAGGTGTACCAGGATAAATTAAACTCATCGAATACGGGGGCAAGCGATGTAAGTGCTGTGATTTGCTTTGTGTTTGGATGAACGCGAAACATCATAGGAATACTTGCAGGTGCTTTGTCGGGAATTAACGGGTTGCCGTATTTGCTATAATGGATAGGAACATCAACGCTATGAACACTCTTTTGATAGTTCGATTTTGCTGTATACCACGCAAATATAAATTGAAAAGGCGCGTCGGTATCACTCACCGCTTTTTTGGTTATTTGGCTCGTGGACCATTGCACGAAATCCAGATAATTGTTACTGTATTCGCCAGGTAGAACCCCTGTGCCACGCTCGCGAATCATCGCATTTGGATTGTTGTCATTTTCACTGCTTAAACGATGGTAATAAATCAACACCTGCGAATTGGAAGGAAGTGCAGTGCCTTGAATCGGTTGCACACCGCCTAGCACACCGTCGGGGAAAATAACGCTCTCTTCTATATCGTATAACGCAAATGTAAAGCCGTTGCCGTAATAGCTATAAACAAGACCAAGCTCTGCAACTTTGGAATACCATGTGTTTCCGCTTAATCCACATAAGATAAAAGGCGTTCCTTTTTCTACTGTCACATTAGATGCAAGCAAATACACGGAATTACCCGCCGATAGAATCATCCGCTTTGTGTTGGTTTCATCGTACAAAACCGTCAATCCGTTTTCATTTTGATAATATCCCTTAAATGGCATATATATCAAAAAGTTTGAAAATGGTATCACGGTGTAAGGACCTGCGGTATAATCGTGCACGTTCGGAATCTCTACTTCCTGATTATAAATATGCGCTTCTGTTACGCCATAGTCCAACATTGTGCAACGCATTAGAAACTTCCTTTCATAACGGTAAAAAATGCTTGCTTTGCAAGTTGACTCTCAAAAAACACATATCCTTTATCAAGACGCTGAACAAGGTTACCACCCGCATAGCTTGTCATAAACGCACGACGGGATTGCGTGCCATACTCTTTATCAATTGTTGACATCTCAAAACATTCTACGTTTTTGTTGCCCGTGTTTTCACTGAAAAAAACGTCATTGCTGTATTTATCATACCAAATACCGAAAAGGCGGTCATCAACGCGCCACATATAACGCAACACCGCATAGCGGCCTTTCGTTTTAATAAAGTTGTCGTTATCACGCAAAGCTTTATTGTAGAGCGAAAAGTCACCGTATTCTGTACCTGCAGTCCATTCTGCAAACCAACTCTTTTCTCGTGCGGCAAGAAGTTCTTTACTTGTTTCACACCATTCGACTGCAACGTGACGCGCAGGATTTTGCCACATCTTTTGCCCCGTCGGCATATATCCCTCATTTAAGAAATAAGGATTATAGACTGAAACGGCGTTACTCATTGCAAACACGCGGGTATTGTTGTCATAACGTATAATGCTATCCACTGCGCCTTGAAATACCTGATACTCTTTAGGAAGGTACGCGTTTGCCCCGCTCTTGTGTGAGATAAACTCATCGTTGATGATAGTATTCACATTAGCAAAATCAATACCCGCACCGCGCACATGGTCCAAATCTATCATGTACCCTGCTTCCATTCCTTTATAAGTTATGATGTTGCCCTTGTTTACTTTCCAATTCTTGCGGGTATCGTATGGATAACGTGAAAACATCTTCCGCTTTTCAAGCTGAATCTCTTTGTCACGACGTCGCATATAAACAAAGCGGTGTACTTCCCCTGCATCAAGTGCTTTCTCAACTTTCTTCGGGTCAGCATTGCACAACTCTTCGACCGGTATCATAAATTGGTCCATTGCGGTAAGACGCGTGTTATATGTTTTTCCGATACCACGCCCGCCACAACCATACAACATGTGTTGCCCTGTTTCAACTAAATCATTGCAATACCAATGCACGCCGTCAGGCTTCTCCAAGTAGAAACCGTCATCGGTCATAAGGTACGTGCCAAATTTACCTGTTAATTCTTTCACAAAGTACCCCCAAAAATAAACAGCCTTAGATGGTTGACCAACCTCACGGCGGCATGCTTTCGCAAGTGGTTACCCGCGCGCTTCACTCCAAGACTGCTTATGGTACGGTATGTAGGATTCGAACCTACGACCACCCGCTTCGTAGGCGGGTACTCTATCCATCTGAGCTAATACCATATATTAAAACCTTGCCCGAGTTGACGGGCTTCTCCGTGTGTACACCAACCCTGAGGTCCGGCGCA
>OGQO01002348.1_pt1 | contig 15038 bp, 18 predicted proteins | sample 1553241 | NCBI WGS metagenome assembly OGQO01 (sample SAMEA2579933, study PRJEB22360) | human gut metagenome | biome: human gut; feature: human-associated habitat; material: faeces | place: Denmark | collected 2008/2010
AGATGCGTTTTTTCAAACGTATATGGCTTTCTGCATTCGGTTATATAGACGCGGTGGTGAAGGGGGGCCATTCATGGTCGCCGTCGCCTTATATGAATCTGTGTTTGCCGAATGCCAATCTGTCATATACCATACAGCCGGAAAGTTTCGCATTGATGAATCCGCTTGAGTTTATCAACGACTCGTACGCACAGGTTGACCTGACTTACTGGATGAACGGACTGATATTCAATCACATCCCCTTAATAAAAAAGCTTAAACTGCGTGAAGTGATCAATTTCAAAGGATTGTGGGGACACCTAAGTCATCGCAATAATCCTTGTTATGATAAATCACTTTTTGTATTTCCGGAAAATGTCCATACAACGCTAATGAGCAACGTGCCTTATATGGAAATCAGCGCGGGCATCGATAATATATTCCGTATCATAAGGGTTGACTCGGTGTGGCGACTGAGCTATAAGCACTCTTTTGACGCACCTGATTGGGGCATACGGTTTGCACTGCATTTCTCATTCTGATATATTTTTCATGAACATTCTCCGTGGCGTCATGTTATAAGATAAAACGAAGGATAATTATGAAAAAAATTGGGATATTCTACGGATCATCAACCGGTGTCACCGCTGAAGTGGCTCAGGAAATAGCCAAGAAATTCGGAGTGGCAGATGCCGACGTTCATAATGTCGCCAAATCCGCGCCATCGGATGTTGCTCCATACGATGTGCTTATACTCGGGTCATCGACCTGGGGTGCAGGCGAGTTGCAGGATGACTGGTATGATTTTCTTGACGGGCTTGAAGTGCTTGACCTCAAAGACAAGCAGATTACACTGTTCGGCTGCGGCGACGAGTCAATGAGCGATACATTCTGCGGTGCTGTCGGCGAAATATATAATCGTCTTCAGAAGACCGGCGCAAGATTTATAGGATACTTCAATGCTGAAGGATATGACTTTGACGAGAGTCCGGCTTTCATCGACGGTGTTTATGTAGGATTGCTTCTTGATAATGTAAATAAGGAGGAGCTGACTGAAGACCGTATGAAAGAATGGGTTGCCAAGGTAAAATCGGAGATTAGATAAGCGGAGATTCCAAGGGATATTGTTATTGGAATTTTTCCGATTCTGATAGATGCGGGTGAAATTGTGGGTTACCACAATCTTCATCCGCTTAGGTTTTTTAAGAGTTTTTCACATGAGTAAATGCCATAACATATTGAACAATAACGAATAAAACGTGTTTTTCTGATAAGTGACAAAAATAATAATATAACCAAAATTAAATTGTGATGTTGAATACAGAATACAAATTTGGAGAAGTCCATGACCTTGCGTCGCAAGTCGAATATGGAAATGAAAGAGTCAATTTCAGATCTATTTTTGAGAACGGTAACGGTGGTGTATCGCTTCTCGCATTCAAAGCCGGACAAAACCTGGCAGAGCATCTTGCTCCCGCAGAAGTGATGATATATGTGGTTGACGGTGAAGTGGAATTTACGATGATTGACCGTAAACATCTCATTAAGGCAGGAAATTTCATGCTTATGGGAGAGGGTGTCCCTCACAGCGTTATCGCAAATACCGACTCAAAAGTCATGCTCGTGAAAATAAAAGCTTGATACGCATCATAATATAAATCGTGACACATCTATGGATAAACGACCCGAAATGTTCTGCTATCAGTGCCAGGAGACAGCACATGGCAAAGGTTGTGAGTTGATTGGAGTATGTGGTAAACATCCCGAGACATCGTCGCGTATGGATTTGCTTCTTTATGTCGTACGTGGTATTTCAGCGATAAACCGTGCGTTGCGCGACAAAGGTCTCGCTTCGCGAGAGGCAAGCCATGAGGTGATTGACGCGCTGTTCACTACAATCACCAACGCCAATTTTGACAATGCATCACTTGATGATTATATACTCCGTGCCTTTGAGATTAAAAAACAACTGCTCAAACTGGCGAAGGCAAATGGAATCAAACTTCCCGACTTGCCGCAGATTGAATTTGAGGCAACCCCTGACGATGCTGAGAAATATGATTCAGTCACGGGGGTGCTTGCCGAGACAGATGATGATAAACGCGGTTTAAAACAGCTTGCCATCTACGGATGTAAAGGTATGGCGGCTTACGCACGTCACGCGGCAAATCTCGGATATGAAGATGATGAAAATGTCTATGCGGTCATTGAAAATGCAATGGCAGAGACTGCACGCACGGATATAAGTGTCGATGAGTTGTTTAAACTGGTGCTTGAGGTAGGCACGGGAGGAGTCAGTGTCATGGCTCTGCTTGACAAGGCAAATACTGAAAGCTACGGCAATCCTGAGATAACGAAGGTAGATATAGGCGTACGCAACCGTCCCGGTATTCTAATAAGCGGTCATGACTTGAAGGATCTTGAGGAACTGCTTGAACAGAGTGCCGGAAAAGGCGTGGATGTATATACCCATTCTGAAATGCTTCCCGGACAGTATTATCCCACATTTAAGAAGTATCCGCATTTTGCCGGAAATTACGGTAATGCCTGGTGGAAGCAGACCGATGAGTTTGAGAAGTTCAACGGGGTATTTCTGTTTACGTCAAATTGCATTGTGCCGCCACGCAGAAACTGCACATATCTCGACAGGGTGTATACGACGGGTGTGGTAGGGATGCCGGGAACACATCATATCGAGACAGGTCATGACGGCAAAAAAGACTTTTCAAAGCTGATAGCTCATGCACTGCAATGTCAGCCTCCAACGGAGATTGAGCATGGCGAGATTATCGGAGGTTTTGCCCATCATCAGGTATTGGAACTTGCGCCGAAAATCATCGATCTTATACAGAGAGGCAAAATAAGAAAGTTTGTAGTGATGGCAGGATGTGACGGCAGATTCCCGTCGCGTAGCTATTACACTGAATTTGCCGAGGCTCTTCCGGAAGATTGCGTGATATTGACTGCCGGGTGTGCAAAATACCGTTATAACAAGCTTCCGCTCGGAGATATTGAAGGTGTGCCCCGTGTGCTGGATGCAGGACAATGTAACGACTCATACTCGCTTGTGCGTATAGCCCTTGCCTTAAAGGATGCCTTTAAGCTGGAAAGTGTCAACGCCCTGCCTATCGTCTATAATATCGCATGGTATGAACAAAAAGCGGTCATAGTGCTTTTGGCATTGCTTTCACTTGGGGTACAGAATATCCATACCGGACCGACATTGCCCGCATTTTTCACTCCCGATATACTGAAAGTGCTTCAGGAAAAATTCAATATAGGGACAATTTCAACTGTTGACAGCGATATTGCAACATTAATAAACAACTAAAAAAACTTTCAACTATGGACAAGTATGTATGTATAGTATGTGATTGGGTCTATGATCCTGAGATAGGGGATCCCGAACATGGTATTGCACCCGGAACGGCATTTGAGGATATTCCCGATGACTGGGTATGTCCGGTCTGCGGAGTCGGCAAGGACCAGTTTGAAATACAGAAATAGAATTACACAAAGCACCCCGGAAGCCATCAACAAGCTTTCGGGGTGCAGTCATTATAGGGTTACCGCCTCTTGCCGGTTATCAGCGGTTTTTGTACATGTCGTCGTAGTAGCGTTCGTAATCGCCGGAAGTGATATTGTCCATCCATTCCTGGTTGTCGAGATACCAGCGCACGGTCTTCTCAATGCCTTCCTCAAACTGGAGGCTCGGCTCCCAGCCGAGTTCGCGCTGCAACTTGCGCGAGTCGATGGCATAGCGCATGTCGTGACCGAGACGGTCGGTGACATAGGTGATGAGTGAGTCGGAGTAGCCTTCGGGGTTGCCGAGCAGACGGTCGACCGTACGGATGACAACCTTGATGATGTCGATATTTTTCCACTCGTTGAAGCCGCCGATATTGTAGGTCTCGGCGATTTTGCCGTTGTGGAATATGGTGTCGATTGCACGGGCATGGTCTACGACATAGAGCCAGTCGCGTACATTTTCTCCCTTTCCGTAGACGGGCAGTGGCTTGCGGTGGCGGATGTTGTTGATGAAGAGCGGTATGAGCTTCTCAGGGAACTGGTATGGACCGTAGTTGTTTGAGCAGTTGGTCACGATGGTGGGCATTCCGTAGGTGTCGTGGTAGGCGCGCACGAAATGGTCGGATGACGCCTTTGACGCCGAATAGGGGCTGTGGGGGTTGTATTTTGTGGTCTCGAGGAAGAACTCAGTCCCGTAGGCGTGGTGATGCTCCGATGAGGCGGCAGTCGTGAAGGGTGATTCCACGCCCTCGGGGTCGGTCAGTTCAAGGGCGCCGTAGACCTCGTCGGTGGAGATGTGGTAGAAGCGCTTGCCTTCGTATTTTTCGGGCAGCGATTCCCAGTATTCTTTTGCCGCCTGAAGGAGGGCAAGTGTGCCCATGACATTTGTGCGGGCGAAGGTGAACGGGTCCTTGATTGAGCGGTCGACATGGCTCTCGGCGGCGAGGTGGATGATTCCGTCGATATTGTATTCCTTGATTATGCGGCGCATCTCGTCGAGATCGGCGATGTCAGCCTTGACGAAAGTATAGTTGGGTTGGTCCTCGATGTCCTTGAGGTTGGCGAGGTTGCCGGCGTAGGTGAGCTTGTCGAGGTTGACGATACGGTAGTCGGGGTATTTGTTTACAAACAGGCGCACGACGTGTGAGCCAATGAATCCGGCACCGCCGGTGATAAGTATGTTACGTTTCATTGCTGTAAGTTGTCAGTTGGGAGTTGTCAGTCTTCAGTTTTCAGTTGATTTGAGATTGGAGATGCACCGGCGGAGGGAGTCGGTCCAGTATGGTACTTTTATGCCGAACGTATTCTTGAATTTGGTCTTGTCAAGCACGGAGTAAGAGGGGCGCACGACCTTTGAGGGGAATTCGTCGGAGTGGCACGGCTGTATGTCGCAGGCTGTGTTGCCGGCATATTCGGCTATCATTTTCGTGAAGTCGTACCATGAGCAGACTCCCTCGTTGGAGTAGTGATACACACCCTCGTTGCCGGCAAAGCGGCGGTTTTCAATTATGTCGAAGAGTGCGAGTGCGAGGTCGCCGGCATAGGTCGGGGTGCCGGTCTGGTCAAAGACGACTTTCAGCTCCGGTCTGGTCGACGTGAGGTTGAGCATGGTCTTTACAAAATTTCTGCCATACTCGGAGTAGAGCCACGCGGTGCGGAATATGAGAGCCTTGACCCCGGTTTCGGCAATCGCCTGCTCACCGTGGAGCTTGGTGAGCCCGTAGACTCCTGTCGGGGTGCCTTTCTGGTCTTCGCGGCAAGGGACGTTGTAGGGCTCTTTCCCGAACACATAGTCGGTGGATATGTGGATGAGGGTCGCGTCGTTTTCTTTAGCCGCCTCTGCGAGGTTACGCACGGCTGTGGCATTGAGCAGCTCGGCAAATGCCGCGTCATCCTCCGCCTTGTCAACATTGGTATAGGCGGCGCAGTTTACGATGACATCCACTGCATTGTCGCTGACAGCTTTCCTGACGGCTGCGGCATCAGTGATGTCGAGCTCGGCGACGTCGGTGAATATGTAATTGTCGGTGGAGCCTGCCGCGACATCGCGGAGACAGCTGCCAAGCTGTCCGTTGGCTCCGGTCACTAATATGTTCATGAGTAAATTTGGTGAGTTTCAGAATAAGTCGGAATGGGAGCCTGTGTTTATCATAACCAAGACAAGTTCTGTATCATCCTGTCGCCAAATCAGCAACCAATCAGGCTGAATGTGACATTCCCATAATCCATCATATTTGCCCGAAAGCTTATGCGGTCGGTATTTCGATGGGAGAGAACCCTCGGAGGCGAGAATTTTTACAACGGTTTCAAAAAGCTCGTATTTAAGTCCTCTTTTGATACAACGCTTCAGAGCCTTAGCGAATGATGACGGTGTCTCAATCCTGTATTTCACGATGAAGATGGTTAAAGAAATCCTCAACAGACTCATATCTGATAACATCGCCTCTTCTTACTTCCTCAAGGGCATCGTCGAGTGTATATGAGTCCTCTTCTTCAAATGAGACACCTTTAAAATTGCTCATTACTTTTGAAAGAGCTTGTTTTAGTGCTGATTTGACAGAGGCATCCTCTATGTTTATTACGAGTTGAGTCATGTCTTTACAGTTTGTTTATCAACGCAAATATACGACTTATTCGGTAGTTAAACAATATACCGACCGTTAAAGTTGGTAAAGGTCGGTGGTGTAGTCAAACGGTGAGTCGAAATCGGCGAGCACGGCATGGCGCAGGTCTTTTTCTGACAGAATCGCCTTGGCGGGGTCAATCATCCAGTCGATGCCGAGTGAGGTGTCCTGGATGGAGATACCGCCGTCGGCTTCGGGATGGTAGTAGTTGTCACACTTGTACTGGAACACGGCGATGTCGGACAGCACCGCGAATCCGTGGGCAAACCCGCGCGGGATAAAGAACTGGCGGTGATTGTCCTCGGTCAACTCGACGGCAACGTGACGTCCGTAAGTGGGTGAGCCTTTACGGATGTCGACGGCTACGTCGAGCACACGCCCCTTCACGCAGCGCACGAGCTTGGATTGTGCGAACGGCGGTCGCTGGAAATGCAGCCCGCGCATTACGCCGTAGGAGGAGCATGACTCGTTGTCCTGAACAAAGTCGACGGGGCGCACTTTCTCGTCAAATTCGCGCTTCGAGTAGCTCTCGAAGAAGTATCCGCGTGAATCCTTGAATATGCGCGGCTCTATTATCACCACGCCCTCTATTTCAGTCTTTATTACTTCCATTGTGGTAGTTTTCAGAATTTATGATACAAATTGACAAAAGTCCATAAGCTACAAAAAATTATGCTTTTATCCGGAATTTACGCTTGAAGCCGATGGGGCTGCTTCCGAAATTGATGATAAGCCCATTGTCGATACCGGTTGCCCGCAAATAATTGACGAGCTGGTATTCATGTGCCATTGCAATACTTTCTGCACATTTGAGTTCAAGGATTACTCTCCCGTCAGCAATGATATCGGCACGATACCAGCCGACATCGGTACCCTTATAAAAAATGCGAAGCTGTTTTTCGGTTTCCACCGGGATGTCGCGAAGTCTCAGCTCATGGACAAGAGCATTAAGATAGACATTTTCAAGAAATCCACTGCCGAGAGTGCGTTTTACCTCAATGGCAGCAGCAATTATCGTTTTTATTAAATTCTCGACATCCATTTGTCGCAAAAATAATAAAAACTTTTGGGACTTTTGTCATCCTATGTCCTTTTGTGTCTTTATTCGCGGCAGTTACTTTTCAGTCGAGGTTGCTGGCGCCTGTGCGGTCGAGCTCCTCGACCACTTTCATGAGGTATTTGCCGTACTGGTTTTTCAGCATAGGCTGCGCAAGCTCGATCATGCGCTCGCGGCTTATCCATCCCTGACGGTAGGCGATGCCCTCGAGACACGCTATCTTCAGCCCCTGTCGCTTTTCAAGCACCTCGACGTAAATCGACGCCTCGGCGAGAGAGTCGTGGGTGCCGGTGTCGAGCCATGCGAATCCGCGCGGGAGTGTCTGCACCTTTAGCTCGCCGGTCTTCAGGAATTCCTGGTTGACGGTGGTGATTTCCAGCTCGCCGCGCGCCGACGGCTTGATGTCCGCCGCGATGTCCACGACCTTGTTGGGGTAGAAGTAGAGCCCCACTACGGCATAGTTTGATTTCGGATGCTCCGGCTTCTCCTCGATTGACAGGCAGTTGCCGTCGTGGTCAAACTCGGCGACACCGTAACGCTCCGGATCGTCGACCCAGTAGCCGAACACGGTTGCCTTACCCTCGGTCTCGGCTGTCTTGACGGCATCTTTCAGGATGCCCGAGAAGCCCGCGCCGTGGAATATGTTGTCGCCAAGCACCAGACACGCCGAGTCGTCGCCGATAAACTCGCGTCCGATGATAAATGCCTGTGCAAGCCCGTCGGGCGACGGCTGCACGGCATAGGAGAAGTTGACCCCGTAGTCCGACCCGTCGCCGAGCAGCTCGCGGAACATCGGGAGGTCTCTCGGCGTGGAGATGATCAGGATGTCGCGTATCCCGGCGAGCATCAGCGTCGAGATGGGGTAATACACCATCGGCTTGTCAAACACGGGCAGCATCTGCTTGCTCACACCCTTGGTGATCGGGTACAACCGTGTGCCCGACCCCCCGGCAAGTACAATTCCTTTCATAAAAATGTATTGAAAAATTAAGAAAAATTTCCTGTTGTCAGATTTGTAAACAAAAGCGAATAAGTCACTCGTTCACAATTTTTTCCAATGAACGGAGCACCCGTTCATTTTGCTCTGCAAGCGAGTCGGCGCGATTTGTAAGCTCTCTAATTTCACTGTCATTCTGTTTTACCAGACGGTCGAGCAGAATAAGCTGCTTCTTTGGTGTCTCATTATCAGCCGTGCAGGTATGAACCGCTTCTAATGTCGCAGTAATTGCTATGCTTATGGCTCCAACCCATATGCCTATTCGTCCCAATCGGTTATTATACGTATTGTTAATCGTGTTGTAAGCATCAACACACTGTTCTCTAAGCATTTCAAGACGAATCAATGAGTCTGAAAGGCTACAGTAGACTTTTGACTTTACTGTGAAGCGCGACATGCGAAGTAAAGCAATCGCGTATTTCGCTTCGCCCGTCACGCGGAAGCAATCCTTTTTCAACTGCTGACTTTTATTTACTCCTGTCCGATATTGTCTTTTGACGTTTACAATGTCTTGAAGAAAGGCGAGTTGTGCCGATAATGTGCTGTACGACTCGGTCAGTTTCTCAATGTATTCCCGGATATAGTGGGTAAATACTTTCTTTGGCACTCCATTGTCGCTCCACTTCAAACGCTCGTGAGAGCAAAAGCCTTTGAGCAGAGAATCACACTCTTCATCATGGAAAGCATGTTTATGAAACAAACCTTTTACGTAATGGTAAACAGAGTGGTGGATGGATGTCTGCAGATTTTCTGTCAGGTGGTCATTGGTATCATCAAATTCGAGTTTGTAGGATATAAACCCCGACTGTGTCGATTCAAGATGAGTAAATTCTATCTTGTTTTCCTGACTGTCATTTCCAAGACGGTAATATAATGTGAAATTTTTAGTAAGCTTATCAGTCGAGCATCTGAGATGGCATGACGGGAGTCCCGGTACATCGCTTAGCTCTACAGGGGCAGGATTCTCGTTAATTATCTCGGGTACATATTCGACAAGAACGGGAATCCACAGTATAGCGTAGCGTACCACTATGATTTTTTATCAGATGGTGATGTGCATACGTAATACGTCACGCATAAACCAATCGTATATACGTGTCGGCAACGAACGCTTGGAAAGGAAGTAATTTCTGACATCCTTGCCATGCTGGGTCAATGACCACGTATCCTGATTACCGGATACGGCATTTTTTATAAACCCCTGCAATTCAAGGCTTCTGATATCCTCAGGAGTCATGTTAAGCTCACTGAGCACACCATACCCCTTATCAAGAGCGGGGCTGCAAATCGGTAAATTCAAGTAAGCGTTCATGAGGTAAGTGTTTTGGTTGTTGCTTCTATTACAACGCAAAAATAAGCGAAATTGTTGTAAATTCCAAATAATCAGTGCGAAAAGTTAGTATTGATACAGCTTTTCATATTGTCGGGCGATGGTTTCCCAGCGGTAACGACGGTCGGCAATTTCCTGCATTGATGACGCATTGCCTTTGAAATCGAGCGTCGTGTTATTGATGATTTTGACCAATTCATCGGCAGAGCTGAAATAGTTGGCTTTATTTTCGGTCGACTCACGGTTGTAGATGCAATCAAATGCAATTATGGGTTTTGCGAAAAACATTGCCTCTACGAGTGATGGGTTAGTGCCACCGGCACTATGACCGTGTAAGTAAAACTTGCAGTTGCTTCTCAACGCATTCAGGTCACGCAAGTCATAGACTGCTGATTGAATCTTTATGTTCGGAAAGGCTGAATATCGCTCGCGTATTTCCTTACCATAGGCACTTTTATCCCAATTCCCTATAAAGAGAATATTTTTGTCTGGCATCCGGCTAAATGCTTCAAGTATGGTATGAACATTGTTTTCAGGTTCTATGCGACAGATTGCAAGCGAATAATCTCCCGCTTTTAATCCATATTTATTTATGATTTTTGTGGCTTCTTGCTCTGAGATGTCCTGAAGCACATGGTCGCCTCCGTATGCTATCAGTTCCGAGTCTTTGCCATACTCATTTTTGACATAATCGGTGATTCCCTTGTTGTCAGTGACGATGACATCGCCGTATCTTACAGCCTGACGCTCGGAATATTTGAGGAATCGCCGCGCCCATTTGTTCCATTTGTCACGGCGGTGTTCCAGCCCGTCTATGTTGATTACAAGTCGCTTTTTAGAAAACAATCTGAACACGGGCAGGAATGCGCATCCCGACACACCGAGTATCAGCACTACATCGCTCTTTCTTGCCGCCTTCATCAGCGAAAGAATATCGTAAGGAATGCTCTGGATACCGTTGGCGTTCAGACCGACATACTCTGTCTTTGCCCCATGATATACCCATCGCTCATCGCTGTAAGATTTTTTGCTGCAATAGACCGCATATTGTAAGTCTTCTGATTGGTTGTGACGGACAAGCTGCTCGACAAGCGTCTCAAATCCGCCATAATTAGCCGGCACACCGACGGTGCCTATTATCGCTACTTTCATCTGCTTTTTCCGTTTATTCGTTTATAGGCATAGTAGAACTTGTATCTTATTATTTTTAAAATAGAAACTTGTTCCGGAATATATTTTTTCAGCTTTCTTAGCATTTGCAAAGTTGAAATTGCTTTTAAACTGCGTTCTAAATAATATTTGATAGAAATTTTTATACTGCCTAATTCGTTGTTTGAATGTTGGCGATATAAAAGAGTCGGTTTGTGTAGATACTTAATAGTCCCTGATGCTTTAACCATGACTCCAATGTACATGTCATGAACATTCATGAATGATGGAATAGGGAAAGTCGTTTTAGCTGCACTCTGATTGAGAATAATTGTGCAACCTTGAATTACATTTAGAGCAATCATCTTATTTACATCATCGAATGTGTCATTAGGAAATCGCTGTGATTCAAAAAATGATGGGTTTATGACTTCAAGGTTTGCATCGACACAAGTTGCGTCTGTACAAATCATTGCCGGTTTCTCCGGGCTATCTTTTTCAAGAGTCTTGATCTCATTAATTGAGACTTCTAATTTGTCAGGTTGCCATACATCGTCCTGGTCAGCAAACATGATATAGTCGCCGTGAGGCTCGGCTGCCTGAAGATAGTTTATTGACCTGACTAATCCGACATTCTCGCGTGGAGAATCAATCATAATTATTTTGTCGGGGTAGGCATTACAATATCTGTCAATGACTGCCTGTGAATTATCTTTCGAGCCATCATTGCGAATTTTCAATATCCAATCTTTATTGGTCTGAGCCAAAATAGACTCAATCTGCTCTGCCAAATATTTTTCACCGTTATATACCGGCAATAATATCTCAATCATAATGGGAAATTAGATAAGTCCTAATAAAATCCTGATGCGTAGATTAATATCAGAGCCGCATATCTGCCGACTCAATATAAGTTTAAATCGGGATAATATGTTGTTCCTATAGAAAGCGACAAGTTTCAAATGATTGAGGTCTTTTCCAGTTATATGCATTTGAAGCATTTTATAAAATGTTTTTGCTTGCATTTCTCTGTAATGCTCATTGTCATTATGGATAATGCTATGAATAAAATTTCGTCCTTTTGATAACAAGCTTGTTTTATTTGCTCCCAATACATTATTGCTGTGTTGCCGATATTGTATATGTGGCGTTTTATCAAAACAAACATTTCCCGTATAAATCGCAAGATTATAAAAGAACCAATCGTGCATTATCATATTTTGTGGGATCGCTAATGATAAGTAAATGTCAACCAACAATTGATTTATTACCATTGTACACCCTGTGCAAATATTATGAACTAAAGATCTTCCTTTTGATGGCTTAATATCTGCATCATACATTAATCGAATGAAATTAAGTTCAGAATCTACTATTCGGAGATTAGAGCAATATAATAGTGGTATGTTTGATGCTTTTTGCTGATTCATAAGACTGACAGCAGACCATAGCTTATTTTTATCCCATACATCATCTTGGTCACAAAAAGCATAATAATTACCATGTGACTTATCTGAATTGACTATGTCGATTAATCTCAGGAAACTTTTTATACAACCAATATTTTGCTCTTGAAACAAATATATATTTGAAAATCTGTTTAGGTATTCTTGGATAATATGGATTGTATTGTCATTGGATCCGTCATCACGAATATATAATCTCACATCTACATTTTCCTGTGATAATACACTGTCTAGCTGCTCTCGGAGAAATTTCTCTCCGTTATACGTTGACAATAACACATTGATGACTATTTTTTCCATAAAATATCAGCTTATTATTTTTTGGGAGATCATCATCACTAACAAAAGTGCACAATATCCTAAGGAGGCTGCTTTCCCCAATTTTATAGGCTTTATGATATAGCAAATCAACGGAATGAGGATAATTTCAGATAGAAGGAACATTTCGCTAATTCTAAAAGCTATCACGTCGACAGAAGAAAACATGACTAAACTGATTATGCCAATGATATAGCATTTTATTAGTAGATATGAAAATTTATTGTGCTTGAAGCATTTGTCGCAATAGAACAACACTGCTATTGCAATTATAATTCGGATTAATTGAATTGGACTAAATATATTTATTGCAGTTTCCGTGGTCTGTGAAATGGCAAATAGATAGGCGTCGATTTTGGCTGATCCTAATGAGATATCCAATAAAAAACCTAATGCAAGTCTGATGACGGGTAGTACGACGTAGGCGGAAGGAATAGCAATCCCCCACCATAGGCGATTGATTTTTCGCGTATTTAATAGTGGGAGTGCAAGCATTATAATCGCTGAATAGTGAAATAAGAAAGCAAAAATGCAGCATCCTATAAACTGAAACCATTTTTTATCATATAATGGTTTTATTGAGAGTAAGAAAAATCCACCTGCAACACCTGCCCTTATTTGGGTCATCTCTTGTAAGATATAATATTCAGATACATAAACGGCTAAAGATAAAAATATGAAATTCGATAATACCGCTATGGCTCGCATTTTTAGGAATACACCTAAGAATGCATATATAATGAACATTATAATTGGCTCATTTTCACAGAAAATTTTGGAGAGAAATACAATAAACTTAAATGTCGGTTCTACTTCTGCATTTTTTAGATTAAAGTAGAGATAAACATACGTTTCATGATCCGGGTCTGAACTCCTAATCCCTGAATGTATGGCAAGCAATATGCCTAGAAAAATGAAGTAGACGTGATACTGTGGTTTCTGTTTGGTAAATGACAGTATCCCACACGCAATTATGAATAAAAGAATGAAAACCATTCCTTAAGATTCAATTAATTTTTCAAATTGCACGAATGATTTCTCCCAAGAGAAATTGGAGATTGTTTTAACTCCGTTTTTTGCCAGTTTGATTCTTCGCTCATTATCTTCTATAAGTGAGATTATGGCTTCAGCTAATGCCTCTGAATTTTTTATCGGAACCATCAATCCCGATTCACCGTCGGTAACCATTTCTCTAAATCCTTTGGTGTCAGTGCAAACCACAGCTGCACCGCAAATCATAGCTTCGCCTACTGTCAGTCCCCAACCTTCCTGAAGAGATGGTGCAAGATAGATTGAACTGTTATTATATATTTCATTATGGGTCTTTTTGTCGGGTGCCTGATAATATTCAATCCAATCCGGTATATTTTTATCCCTTTGGGGATAACCGAACAGTGTTGCCTTCAATGCAGGATATTTTTGTTTTACAAGTTCCAGTGCTTCTATACCGTATTTACAACCTTTATTTTTATCCACATGATTTAACATGGATATGTGAAGTCTATCCCGGTCTTCTATTTTGTGATAAAGCTTAAAATATTCAAAATCAAACCCATTTTTTATGATAGTACAATCCGCTTTTGATTTTCGGACTTCTTCAGCCAACCAATCTGAGACAACTATATTTTTAAATCCGTAGCGGTATGTTGAGCGTAATACGCTTTCTGATACATACCAGTTTTCAAAACCTTGAATAAAATAAAACTTTTTATGTAAAGGAATTTTGAATTCGTTAAGATGTATTGCTGTCCCGACAGATGTAGCTACATAAACATCATAGTCCCCTACATATTTGAGATTCAATATAGGCACTTTACGCTCTTTGATTCGTTTATCAAGATTAAACCATTTTTGTTTGAAATCTTTGAATGTGCTATACAATGCATATAGTAAAAGCTTTTTTATATTAATTAAGAGGCTGAAATTTCCCGGAATATATAATCCGGGATAAACTATAGTGACTTCATATCCTTTTGATGCCAAATAATTGGCATATTCATATACAACTTTGAAACCGCCACAAGGACCGTATGAAAAGCATGGAAATAAAAAGCAAATGGATTTCTGTTTCATTATCATAAGTTGGTAGTTGATATCCTTGTTGCTATTATTCAATTTAAAGATGTGAATATTTTGCTAAAAGATGCAAAATGAAGTTTTGCGGAACGTATTTGAATATAGATAATAGTATTTTGTATTTTAGCGAACTTACTGAGTTAACGCTACATGAATTGACAATATGTAGGTGCTTATTATTTAGCGGTTTACCGTATAATTTGTACTGACGGAGAAATGAAATTGCTCCTATGTCTGTAAAGATTGATTTCAGTTTTTTGTTGGACATTTTTCGCACATGTTTGTCTAATTCTGCCCAAATTAGAATCAAGTCAGTGACTTTCTTTTCTGAAACGATAGTCGTGGTTATCGAATTATATCTTTTCCTATAATAATAGAATAATGTACCGGTATAGATCACCGTATAAGTAACACTCTCGATACCCTCTGCAACGATATCACCGATATATTTCGCAGTTGTAACATATCCGGTCGCCGCGCGATAAGATGCTCTTCCTGCGTAGGTAGCCACAGC
>OGQO01002349.1_pt1 | contig 15034 bp, 15 predicted proteins | sample 1553241 | NCBI WGS metagenome assembly OGQO01 (sample SAMEA2579933, study PRJEB22360) | human gut metagenome | biome: human gut; feature: human-associated habitat; material: faeces | place: Denmark | collected 2008/2010
GCACTTGCGGCTCATGCACCCGCCTTGTAGGGACATGCCTCCGGCATGTTTCCCCACCGGCATATGCCCAAATTCTAATTGATAATTTCCATTACTAATTAGCAAAGCCTTCACTCTTCACCCTTAACTCTTGACTCTTGCGGCCTTGGCCGCTTGTCCTGTGGTGCGAAAGAGGTTTCGCACATCCCGGCAATAATCCCTCGAAGCTCAGTAAGCTCTCATTCTTCCGACTTCGCGGCTTTGCCCATCGTAGCCCAGCAAATACAAGCAACATGTCCCACGCAAAAGCAGTTATAACCCTCACCCTTCTCCTCATCCTCACCCTTACAACCCAAGCCCAGACAACCCCTGCCGTCCATCCCGTCTACATTGCCAACCTCCTCACCACCTCCCTTTCCACCGACGAGATGATCGAGACCTGCCGCTACTACAAACTGACAGAAACCCCCACCGACCCGGGCCACATAGCCTTCACCGACGATAAAGGCAACATCATCCGCTTCACCGACACCCGCAACTCAGGCAATAAGAACTCTGAGCGCGCAATCGAACTGCAAGTTAAGGAAACCGGCAAAATGATCGACCGGCTACTCAAAAGCACCGGCTACACAAAGCACAAAGACAGTTACGAAAAAGGCTCTCCCTACGCCGCCAGCAAAACCGTCTGCACCCTCTCCTCCAGCGGCAAATACAAAATCCTCTCCTTCTCCAAAATCAAAGTCTCTTTAAAATAACAAATCGTTTAAATAACCCACATAATATGAAGAAAATAGCAATCTTTAACAACAAAGGTGGAGTAAGTAAAACCACCTCAACATTTCATATCGGATGGTCATTAGCCAACCAAGGTAAAAAAGTACTGTTGGTTGATGGAGATCCACAATGTAATCTAACTGAATTATTTCTTGGTAGTAGTTTCGATACATATTATATCGATTCCAAAACTAAAAATAACAACCTTAAAGACGGTAGTTCAGCTCCTTTTGACGGGAAATTAACCCCAATAGACGCAATAGACTGTGTACAATCACAGCGACAACCCAACCTATATTTGCTTCCGGGCTCATTGGAATTGGCGGATTTTGATAGCCAATTGAATATGGCTATGACAGTGCCAGGAGCATTGAAATCAATGAGCAGTCTTCCTGGAGCCATGAATGCTCTCGTAGACAAAGTAGCATCCAAATATGGCATAGACTACATCCTTATCGATTTAAACCCTGGTATAAATTCGATAAATCAAGTGATGCTGGCTTGTTCCGATGGTTTTATCATACCGACTAATCCTGATACCTTCTGTATCATGGCTATTCGTATGCTAAGCACAGTGCTGCCAAAATGGAATGCATGGAAAAAACAGTACGAGTCAATTTTTGCCTCTTCTTCATATCCACTCCCGACTTCCACACCGAAATTCATTGGAACAGTTATCCAGCGCTTCAACATACGTAACGGCAGACCTGTCAATGCACATCAACAGAACATTGACGATATCAATACGACTGTAACTGATACACTGATACCAAAATTATCAAAGGCCAATATGTTGTTTAATCAGCAGGAATATGAAGCTGCCGGTATTATGCCATCCTATACACTGGCTCAGATCAGCGAATTCAACTCACTGGGAGCCAAAAGCCATCAATATAATGTACCTGTATTTGAGTTAACCCAACCGGAATTAGGCGTTACTGGCATCATACTGCAGAATACATTAGAAAGTCAAGACAACTTCCGTGACACATATAACACTACTGCTACTAAGATAACATCACTCTTGCAATAGCCGGCTGCTATATGGAGAGTCAAGTAGACAATATCTTTTCGGAATTTTGGATGATAATCTTCGAATATGTTAAACAATAAATCAGTTTTGATTACCGGCGGAACAGGTTCCTTCGGCAAGAAATTTGTGGAGACGATTTTAAATCGTTTTCCCAATGTAAAGAAAATAGCCATCTATTCCCGCGATGAGCTCAAGCAGTTCGAGCTCAAGCAGAAATATCCGCATGACAAATATCCCCAGCTCAGGTTCTTCATCGGTGACGTTCGCGATGGAGAACGTCTGAAACGCGCCTGCCAGGGTATGGATGTCATAATCCATGCTGCTGCGATTAAGCAGGTAGATACCGCTGAATACAATCCGGAGGAATGCATCAAGACCAATGTGCACGGTGCACAGAATGTAATCAATGCAGCTCTTGCCACCGGCGTACAGCATGTTGTGGCCCTCTCCACCGACAAGGCCTGCGCGCCCATCAATCTCTATGGCGCCACAAAACTGACTTCCGACAAGCTTTTCACCGCTGCCAACAATATCAAGGGTGAGAATCCTGTGAAATTCTCTGTGGTGCGATACGGCAACGTGATGGGTTCCCGCGGTTCCGTCATCCCGTTCTTCATAAACAAGCGCGACAACGGTGCAACGGAACTGCCCATCACCGACATGCGCATGACCCGATTCAACATCTCCCTTCAGGCAGGTGTTGACCTGGTGCTATGGGCCATCGAGAATCATCTCGGCGGCGAGATCTTCATACCGAAAATTCCATCGTACCACATCAAGGATGTCGCCACAGCAATCGCGCCCAATCTTCCCCAGGTGGAAGTCGGTATCCGTCCGGGAGAGAAACTCCATGAGGAGATGATCACCATGACTGATGCCCTCAATACCATAGATGTCGGGCGTTATTATGCAATCCTTCCTTCGGTATCCTACAAATACACAAGGGAAGACTACATCAAGCACCACAACGGCAAGCCTGTTCCCGAAGGTTTCCACTACTCATCCGACAAGAACGAGGAATGGGAGACAGTGGAGACCATGCGCGAGAAAATCAAGGAGTTCGTTGACCCAAACTTTGAGGTGAGATAATCATGCGCAAACCAATTCCATACGGAAGACAGGACATCAACGATGACGATGTCAAGGCTGTCATCGACACTCTGAAAAGCGACTATCTCACACAAGGACCTAAAATCAAGGAATTCGAGGAGAAGTTCGCCGCTTATGTCGGAGCAAAGTATGCCGTCGCTGTAAATAACGCCACCTCCGGGCTGCACCTTGCTACGACAGCACTCGGAGTGAAGCCCGGAGATCGCGTTATCGTAACCCCTATGACTTTCGCGGCAAGTGCCAACTGCGTGAGATATTGCGGTGGCGAGGTCACATTCTGTGACATTGATCCCGACACCTATCTCATGGACATCGAGAAGCTAAAAGATATTCTGGCCGCTAATCCACGCGATACTTTCAAGGGAGTTATCGTGGTCGATTTTGCCGGCTACCCACATAACCTCGAGCAGTTCCGTAAAGTCTGTGATGAATATGGACTGTGGCTGATAGAGGATGCCTGCCATGCACCCGGTGCCTGGTTCACCGACGACAAAGGCAACCGACAGAAATCAGGCAATGGAAAATTCGCCGACATATCTGTTTTCTCATTCCATCCCGTTAAGCATATCGCCACAGGAGAAGGAGGTATGGTCACTACAAATAATCCGGAGCTCTATTGGAGACTTGCGCATTTCCGCACTCATGGAATCACCAAGGATCCGGCGCTTCTCCATAAGAATGATGGCGGATGGTATTACGAGATGCAGGATCTCGGGTTCAATTACCGTCTCACGGATTTTCAGGCAGCGCTCGGAGTCTCACAGCTTGCCAGAGCTGACAAGGGTCTTGAACGCCGTCAGGAAATAGCGCATAAATATGACGAGGCTTTCAAGGATATCCCTTCCATAAAGACTCCTGTCAGGGCGGCAGATATCTTCCATGCCTTCCATCTGTATATAATTCAGGTTCCGGATAGGAAAGGTCTATACGACTGGCTTAACGAGAACGGGATACTCGCTCAGATCCATTATGTGCCATTGCATCTGATGCCATACTATCAGGAACGTGGCAATAAGAAAGGCGACTTACCAGTTGTCGAGGAATACTATGAGCATTGCATCAGCCTCCCGATGTTCCCGACACTGACCGACGAGGAGCAGGCCTACGTCATTGACAAAGTGATTGAATATATAAAACGATGAGAAGTATCGCTATTATACCTGCACGCGGGGGCAGCAAACGCATACCGAGAAAGAACATAAAGGACTTTCTCGGTATACCGATTATTGCCTATTCCATCAAGTCTGCGCTTGAAAGCGGAGTCTTTGACGAGGTAATGGTATCGACGGATGATGAGGAAATAGCGACTGTTGCCCGTGAATACGGCGCAGCCGTTCCTTTCTTTCGCTCCGCTCGCACATCCGATGACTTCGCTACCACAGCAGATGTCATTGATGAGGTTTTAGACAGATATAAGTCAGTCGGTAAGGAATATGATGTGGTTGCATGCATCTATGCTACTGCGCCGTTCGTTACTCCTCAGAGGCTAAATGAAGCTGCAGAGATATTGAATAAAGGTGCATTAGATTCTGCATTCACATGTGTCGCCTACTCATATCCAGTGCAAAGAGGACTTGAAATTGATACTGACGGAAAAATCAAAATGAAATGGCCAGAATTCAAGACTTCACGCTCTCAGGACTTGAAGCCTGTTTACCATGATGCCGGTCAATTCTATTTCGCTACTGTTGATGCCTATAGAAAGGCTCATGGATTCTGGGGGGACAATACTGCTCCTATTGTTCTTTCTGAACTGGAGGTACAGGATTTAGATACTCCCTCGGACTGGGCTATCGCAGAAATGAAATATCGTCTAATGGCAGACAGAATATGAGCAGTTTCATGACCAACAATTATATATTTAAGGATTTCTCTGAAATAACAGATGATGAAGTCTTACATATATGGGAGCTCCGCAACCACCCGGATATCAGGAAATGGATGGTACACCCGGAGCCAATAGAATTGTCTGATCATAAAAATTTTATAAAATCCTTGTCTGGCAGAAATGATATACAATATTATATAGTCAAAGACATGACTGGCCAGATAATTGGCTCTGTTAATATATCGTTTCTATCGGATTATAAAGTTGAGAGGGGGATTTACATAGACCCACGCCATCAAGGCAAAGGCCACGCCAGACGCTTGTTGAAAGAGTTTTATGGATATATTCATCAGCATTATTCAATAAACCATGTCATTACAAGAGTGATGCAGTCGAATGTATCCTCTAATGCACTGGAATACAGTTTGGGAGCGCTACAGATAAATAACGAGGATCCAAAATACAATTTCTATATGTTGGGATTATGAGCCGCAAGAAAGTGATATTACGTGCGGATGCAGGAAAGAGCATTGGATATGGCCATTTTATCAGGACATTGGCATTGGCAGGGTATCTTAAAGAGGACTTTGACTGTATATTCTGCACTTTCAATCCGTCGGAATTCAGTCCTACACAATATCAGCTGGAGGAAATAGCCAAAGTCTGCAAATACCACCATATTCCGGCCAAATCCCATGAAGAATATAATCAAAAATTCATAGATACCCTGTCTGGAGATGAGATTGTCGTGCTTGACAACTACTATTTCCAAACAGACTACCAGAAACAGGTCAGAGATAAAGGGTGCCGGCTTGTTTGCGTAGACGACATGCACGACCGACACATGGTAGCAGACCTTGTATTAACTGGCTGTCCATTACAAGAGTCCGATTTCTCACTTGAGCCTTATACTCGTTTTTGTGGAGGTATAAATCATTCATTTTTAAGGGAGGAATTCCTTAATGTGCCGACTCGTAAGGAGTTGGTCGACAGCCCCAAGAATATTGTAGTTGCTATTGGCGGTGCAGACCCCTACTGCTTAACCAGAAAGATAATCGATATCGTCAGGGACATAGACAAACGTCTGAATATTGCCGTCATCGCTGGAGATGCAGTGGACATTAATGGCATCTACGATGACAATGCTAATATATACCGCCGGTTATCAGCCAAAGTAATGGTAGATTTGTTTCTCTGGGCAGATATGGGTATACTGTCGGCCAGTACAATATGCATCGAGGCTCTTGCATGCCATCTTCCCGTAGCGGCAGGTTGGTATGTCGACAATCAAGAAGAGTTTTACAAATATGGTATTTCAGAAAGGCTTTTTATGCCTTTAGGAAATCTTCTCATGGATAGGGATTCCCTTAGAGAATCTATAATAAACGCCATTAACTCACCCCACATCAATACCCCAACAATCAATTTCGTATCAGGAAAACGAGACATAATAAGACTTTTTAAGACATTATGAACAAGACATTCATCATCGCTGAGCTATCAGCAAACCATAACCATAATTTACAGACAGCCATCGACTCAATCAAAGCTGCGGCCGAGATTGGAGTCGACGCGGTAAAGATTCAGACGTACACAGCCGACACACTTACCCTAAATTGTCAAAAAGATGATTTTATACTTAAAGGAGGTCTCTGGGATGGAAAAAGCTTGTACGAATTATACCAAGAAGCTTACACCCCATGGGAATGGCATGAAGAACTGTTCAAGGTGGCCAAAGAAGAAGGAATCACTCTATTCTCAACACCTTTCGATAATACTGCTGTCGACTTGCTTGAATCATTGGGTAATCCTATATATAAGATTGCATCCTTTGAAATCATGGATACGGAGTTGATCAGGTATGCAGCATCTAAAGGTAAGCCGATGATTATGTCAACAGGAGTGGCAACTGAACAGGAAATAGAGGAAGCGATAGCAGCTTGCAAGGAGATGGGCAATAATGATATAACACTATTGAAATGTACCTCGGAGTATCCCGCTAAGATAGCAGATGCAAACCTTTCGATGATACCCGATATGAAGAAACGTTTCAATGTAAAGGTTGGCTTATCTGATCACACGATGGGATCACTCGTTCCTACAGTTGCCGTAGCACTAGGAGCAGAAGTTGTTGAGAAGCATTTCATACTTGACCGATCAATCGGAGGGCCCGATTCTGCCTTTTCTATGGATAAAAAAGAATTCAGCCAACTTGTCAAAGATATTCGTGCAGCTGAATGCTCATTAGGATGTGTAGATTATTCTTTAACTCCATCAAAAGAAAAATCTCGGCTTGCCGGAGGTAGAAGCCTTTATGTAGCAAAAGACATAAAAGTCGGCGAACAATTAACCCGGGAAAATATCCGCTGTGTACGACCTGGCTATGGTCTGCATCCAAGATATATTAAATACATACTGGGAAGTTATGCCGTAAGAAATCTTCAGTTTGGGGATAGAGTAAATCTTGACGATATAGATCAAAGTAATCTATAAAAAATGCTTGACATAAGAGGAAAGATTAGTAATAATAAAAAACTGTTAGAGAATTTCTCTTATATAACATTACTGCAAATATTCGTTCTAATCTCGCCTCTTATTACATATCCATATCTGGTAAGAGTCGTTGGGAAGGAACTTTATGGATATATTTTGACAGCTCAAATCTTAGCAAGCTATGCAACGATTATAATTCGTTTTGGATTTGATGCAGTGAGCTCAAGACATGTTTCTATAAACAAAGATTCAAGGAATAAGCTTGAGGAGATACTATCCTCAATAATGTTAGTACGGATTGCATTATGGGTCCTGTGTTTTATATTATACTGCTTTATAGTAATAATGATTCAAGAATATAGAAATCAACTTCTATTATTCTTATTATCGTATGGCATGACTCTACAAGTCTTACTCTTTCCTCAATTCTTTTTTCAAGGAATAGAGGATATGAAGTTTATAACATTGGTAAATGTTATGATACAATTAATATTTGTTATTTTAACATTTATTGTCATAAAAACACCAGATGATTACATATTTGTACCTATATTGTATTCTATAGGATATCTAATTGGTGGAGTTTTATCGCTTGTCATAATAAATAAAAAATATAATATTCATTTAAAACCAACTAGATACACACAATTAAAATTCTATATCAAAGATGCGTCAACGTTATTTCTGACAGATGCAGTTTGCACAATAAAAGACAAATTAAATTATATTCTAGTAGGAATATTTGTGAATATGAGCGATGTTGTGATATATGATTTTGGAACAAAACTAACTAATCTTTCCATACAGCCTCTTCAAATTATCAATACTGTCATATTCCCCAAAATGGCGAGAGAAAGAAATAATAGACAATTTTTAGTATTTGGAGTTAGTTGCTTTATTATTATAACAGTTATCGTTACTGTAATAAATATATTTTTACCATATATCGTTAAAATATTCCTAGGCTCAGAAATTGACCTTATGCCAGTCCGGCTATTTCTGTTTGCCCCCATCTTCCTTTGTATTGGCTCATACATTGCATCAAACTTGATTGTTGCGAGAGGTTACACCAGATATATGCTCTATAGCATTCTTATTACAACATCAGCATATACAGTGATATTAATAATATTACTGATAACAGGCAAGTTGACGAATGTCACCTCATTCATAGCACTTACTGTCATAGCATATCTCATAGAAATGATTTATAGATTGCATCTCATGAAAAAAATTATGCTGAGTGAAAAAATCTAAAAATGATAATGTAATATTAAAAGAATAACGACATGAAAAAAGTTGATATCTTATTTGGAGGTTGGCTTGCTGCTCCAAACGGGGCAGCATATGTAGTAAATTCACTTGTTCAGTCCAAAGATATATTTTCTCAATTGGATATAGAGTTAGATTCATGGACTCTGGATAATATAATACCGCGTTCATTCGATGAATATAAAGCTAAGCGTATCCCTCTAATAAAACGGACTCTATTATCTTTGAAGTCAAAAGTAAAAAAAATTATTGCAAACCGAGCAAAAGAATCTCTTCTATTCACAAGGATTGAATTATATAAAAGTTTCAAGATCGCGGAGATGGTTGGCAAGTCATATGCAAGAAAGCAAGAAAACAACATAGTATTTGTACATGATATTTTTACTTGCTATTATTATTTGAAACATCGGAAAAATAAGGTAAAGACATTTTTAATACTTCACAGCAATGGTGAGTCATTTAGTATGTTACTGGAATATTATCCAGTTTTAAAAGATTCAAGGATGTTGGAGAGATTAAAATCAATTGAGAAATATGTCATTGATGAAGTTGACTCGATTGGTTTTGTTGCTAATAATCCAAAACAAAATTTCATACGTCTACACCCAGAGATCAATCCTAAGAAAGTCACATTCGTATATAACGGATTGAATGATATTAATATTTTACCGCATACACAAATTCATAATCCAATAGAAATTTGCTGTGTTGGTTCTATTACAAATCGTAAAGGACAAGATCTAATAGTTGATGCAATGTTATCACTTAGCGAGTTCGAAAGAAAGAAACTACATTTTACGCTAATTGGAGATGGCCCAATACGAAATCAATTGGAAACAATATGCACTACGAATAAACTTCCAATAACTTTTGTAGGATATTCTAAGAAAATAAATGAATTTCTGCAAAAAGCAGATATTTTCATTCTTCCCAGCAGAGATGAAGGATTTCCGATTTCAATCTTGGAAGCAATGAGAGAAGGTCTACCAGTTATTTCCACTAATGTAGCAGGAATTCCTGAGATGATAGACGATGGCATAAACGGACTATTGGCACAACCTACAGTATCGAGTCTAGTAAAAATATTTAAAAATATAAATACTTATGATTGGGTAAAGATGGGAAAAAATTCAAGAGACATATTCCTCAGAAAATTTCAATTATCAAAAACAATTGAATCTTACAGTAAAATATTAATATATCTGTAACCGACTCTATTGATGACTTTCTTAAATCTTCGAGTAAAATATAGGATAATAATTCATGCATAATAAAATTTTAATACCAGCCGGATATTGCTATGCATTGACATGTTCTATATTTAGTTGTATTGCGTTCATTCTTATTTATATTCTAAGAGATTTTGAAGGTGTCGTTTACGTTTCTAGAGATTTACTATTTATATATGTAACATTATCTATCATTATGCTTAAGAAACATACCAGATGGATGTCCTCTATCATGTTATTCATTTGCACCTTCATGATATTCTACTTAAGCAGACCCATAGCATCGATATTTGATGAAAGTTACATTAGAGATTCAAATAAATATGTATTCTACACATTTTCAGATAATACAATATCAACGATATTTTGTTTCTTTGGAATTTCGATATCTTCTGTTATCATTGGTTATATTGTCTCATATTACCGATACCCTCTAATGAATATCGGTATACCATATAAATTACCCAATACAATTAAGAACAGAAATTTACACAGACTTATTAAATATGTTATTTGTCTCACAATACCAGGCACAATATATAAGTCACTATTCGATTTATATTTAATCTATCAGTATGGGTATATGATACTGTATATGGAGCTGCCTGAAATTGCGCCCTCATGGGCGCGTATAAGCTGGGGTGGTTTTTCCATATTATTCCCCATGTTATTGATATTTTGTAACAATAAAAAATCATTTAAGAAATTAGCCTATTTCTACTTCACAATTAATCTGGTATCTTTTATAAAGGGTACTCGCGGAGAATTAATCTTGCCCATAATATTTTTTATGTGGTTTTATTATAATAATTTTTCAAGCAAAGATATCTCAGTAAAAAAAATATCGTATATAATAATCGCGATTGCACTGGTTGCAAGCACTATGCTTTTAACACGGGGATCTAAATTTTCGTTCGACATTATTATAATAATAGAGATGTTGTTTTTAACACAAGGTGTTCAATATGTATTCATGGGGAATTATATTGATTATCACAATCAATTCGCATTGAAAACACATTGGTATATTTTATATCCTCTCCTTGCTCAAATATTGTGGTTTTTCAATCCATTATATAGTGAAGGCAAATCTGCTTCACTTGCTAAAGAAACTCTTAGTCTCGATGATCAAGTAATGTTTGCCACAAACCAAGATGCTTATTATAATGGCGCTGGGTATGGTAGCTCATATATAGCAGAATTAGATGCCTTAGGAGGGATTCCAGCAATTATTATTGGTAGCTTAATATTAGGATATCTTATAAACTGGTTCGAAGCAAAATATAAGACAAACAAATATTTGGTTCTACTATCTTGGTTTTGGATTCCCTCACTTGTATGGAAACCCCGAGGGAATTATATTCCTTCGATATTTATCCCGATTCTTTCAGTATTGTTATTTTGGGCTTTTGATAAATTGAATTCTTTATATTCTCGTCAACGAATTAACATATTTAACACCATTAAGCATGAATTATATTAATAAAAATTTAAGATACTACACCAGGATGTTTTGTGGCAAATTATTAAAAAACAATCAATTTGCCTTAACTATATATAATTCTGTCTTCATCCTCGTTAACAAGAAAAGATTTATTAAAGAGTTAAAAATTAGAGAACAATTATCAATAACTGACTATACACACCTGTCTTCAAACTTGCCATTTGTACCCATAGAGCAAACTAAAGATTCTAATTACTATGGATACCTACATATAATTAAAATGTACGCCAGTACTAATATTACTGATTGGTCAATTGAACATGGCCTTATGTTTGGAGATTACATTCCTTATAGCTATTCATGTAAAACTATCCGCAAGATTATTACATTTAGTGAGATACGTGCGAAATTTTTGAGAAATACTCTTAATAAACAAGTTTCACCTATTGGACCATATATTCATTATGCGTCTCCGATCTTAGATGATATCACATTTAAAAGTCTAAAAAAGCAATTTGGAAAGACTTTATTGTTTTTTCCTTCACACAGTTCAGTGGAAGAAATTGCCTCTAACAATATCAAACATGAAATTGATATAATTTCCAAAATTCAAAAAGAAGGACAATTCCAGACTGTCTTAGTTTGCATGTATTATTTGGATATACAAAAGTTTGATTATAATACGAATTATGAACGTAACGGCTTTAAAGTAGTCACTGCTGGGCATCAGTTGGATTTGAATTTTTTACGAAGACTTAAATCAATTATAATGTTATCGGATTATACAATATCATCCTCTGTTGGCACTCAGGTCGGTTATTGTATATATCTTAAAAAGCCTCATTATATAATAGGAAATCACATCAAAAAAGACATGCCTGATGACTATAAAGAAATATTAAATTCATTTAAATATTTCTCTCCAGCCATAACAGAAAATCAATATATTATTGCCGCTAAATATTGGGGTTTCAATAGCATTAAGTCACCAGAACAATTAAGACAATTTTTAATATAATATATGAAGACATCTTGTTTATTCTCTGTTTTAATATCAGTATATCGTAATGATAATGCTGACGATTTCCGTACAGCTATGGAAAGCATTACCCTAAAACAGACACTAAGACCCGCTGAGGTAGTGCTTGTTATAGATGGTCCCATTTCAGAAAAGCTGAGAGACGTCATAGTCGAATTGGAGAAGGAGACTAAAATTATCAAATCAATCTGGCTTGAAAAGAATGGAGGTCTTGGAAATGCACTAAACATAGGATTAAAAGAATGCTCTAATGAGATTGTGGCACGCATGGACTCAGATGACATTGCTGTTCCCAATCGATTTCAGAAACAAATTAGCTACATGAACTCACATCCAGAGGTGACAGTTTGCGGCGGCCAGATAGCCGAATTCATAAACAATACTGAAAACGTAGTCGGATGTCGTAAAGTTCCTGTTGGTGTTTCCGAGTGCCGTAATTATTATCAGGATAGGGATCCTCTAAATCATATGACCGTAATGTTTAGAAAATCTGCCGTCCTGAAAATAGGTAACTATTTACCTTGGCATCTTAATGAGGATTCTTATCTTTGGGGAAGGCTGCTTATGAAAGGTTATGAAATTAGTAATATCCCCGAAGTCCTTGTATACGCCAGAGTTGGCGAGCAAATGTATGCACGTAGAGGTGGCTGGAAATATTTCCAAAGCGATGTGGCAATATTAAAATGGAAACTAGATAATAAGCTTACTTCTAAAGCAAGGTTTCTAAAAAACTATCTTGTTAGATTTGTAGTTGAAGTCTGCATGCCAAATCGTCTACGAGGCTGGGTTTTCAGGAAATTACTTCGCTCACGATGTTAAGTTCTGAATATTATGATATTATACAATACCAAGAATCATGAAGCTTTGTATTCAACAACAATTCTTTTAGATGCTTGTCATTTTATTCATGATGACCCATAATATTCTTTTTCGTAAATATATTCCTCACTAAATATTTGATTATGAATGTTAATCGCAATATACCATTCTCGCCTCCAGACATAACGGAGGCTGAGATTGAACTTGTAGCCGAAGCCCTGAGATCGGGCTGGATTACAACCGGTCCGAAGACAAAGGAGTTCGAGCGCCGCATCGCCCGTTTCTGCAATACTGACAAGGCCGTCTGCCTCAATTCTGCTACGGCATGCATGGAGCTCGCGCTCCGTCTGCTCGGTATCGGTGAAGGAGACGAGGTGATTGTGCCGGCATATACCTATACGGCAACAGCGAGTGTTGTATGCCATGTAGGGGCAAAGCCGATATTCATTGACTGTTTCCCGGGGTCTTTCGGAATGGATTACGGAAAGCTTGTCGATGCAATTAATGAGCGCACAAAGGCTGTGATGCCAGTTGATCTCGGAGGCATCATAGCTGACTATGACCAAGTATTTGCAGCTGTTGATGTCAAGAATGATTTGTTCCGTCCAAAGAACGATATACAACGTGCTTTTGGTCGTTGCATTGTTATAGCTGATGCGGCTCACGCTTTCGGCGCGATGCGTCATGGAAGGATGTGCGGCGATATCGCCGATTTCACGTCTTTCTCTTTCCATGCGGTCAAGAACCTCACGACTGCTGAGGGTGGTGCCCTCACATGGCGTTCACGCGAAGGGCTCGACAACGAGGCCATTTACCGACAGCTACAGCTCTTCAGCCTTCACGGCCAGAACAAGGACGCTCTCGCCAAGACCAAGATCGGAGGCTGGGAATACGATATCATCGGCCCCTGGTATAAATGCAATATGACCGACATCATGGCTGCCATCGGTCTCGCTCAGCTTGACAGGTATCCCGCGCTTCTCGACAGGCGCCGCCAGATCATCGAGCGATACAACACTGTTTTAAAGTCATATCCCGTCAAGGTGATGAACCACTACTCGAATGAGCACAGTTCATCGGGACACCTCTATCTCGTGCGCATCGATGGTATCTCAGCAGAGCAGCGAAACAGGGTGATCGAGCAGATGGCTGAGAAAGGTATCGCCACCAATGTGCATTACAAGCCGCTGCCTATGATGACGGCATACAAGGCCCTTGGATATGACATCAAGGATTACCCCAACGCCTATGCCCAGTTTGAGAACGAGGTGACGCTCCCTCTCAATACAAGACTGACGGATGATGATGTGGAATACATCATCTCTAATTTCATTGAGATTATCTCTAAGATTTGAAACGTCTTTTCGACATCATGGCAAGCGGACTCGGACTTCTCTGTCTGAGTCCACTGTTCGCTGTCCTTGCGGTATGGATCAAGGCGGATTCTCCGGGGCCTGTGTTCTACCGTCAGGTGAGGGTGGGTCGCGGCAACAAGGATTTCCGCATTTTCAAGTTCCGTTCGATGCGTCCGGACTCGGACAAGGGGCGTCTGATAACGGTCGGCGGTCATGATCCGCGCGTGACCCGTTCAGGATACTACATCCGCAAGTATAAGCTCGACGAGCTGCCGCAGCTCATAAATGTCCTTATCGGCGATATGTCGCTCGTGGGGCCACGACCGGAGGTTAGGAGGTATGTCGATCTCTATACTGCGGAGCAGATGAGGGTGCTCGACGTCAGACCCGGCATCACCTCGCTCGCATCCATCCGCTACCGCAACGAGAACGAGATCCTCGCCGCTTCCGATGACCCAGACAAGACATATATAGAGAAGGTGATGCCCGACAAGCTGGCCATCGACCTTGAATATGTCTCTGATGCGAGCCTGCTGAACGATATAAAGCTCATTTTCACGACTTTCAGGGAGATCATAACCAAATAGTTCCCTTCTACATAACGCACTTACAGTTTATGAGGTCTATTAAAGATTTTGCCCGCTGGTATTTCTCCAGAG
>OGQO01002352.1_pt1 | contig 15006 bp, 9 predicted proteins | sample 1553241 | NCBI WGS metagenome assembly OGQO01 (sample SAMEA2579933, study PRJEB22360) | human gut metagenome | biome: human gut; feature: human-associated habitat; material: faeces | place: Denmark | collected 2008/2010
CCGCCACGAACAGGCTATGGGCATATTCGTTCTGCTGTGCATACTCCTCGGTGGTTGCCATCTCTGATGTGAGCTTGTAGGCGTCCACTGTCCCGGCGTAGGTAAAGGGAACATAGTGCATTGTACTGTCCGGCAGAGCGTCATTCGCCGTGCCGGGAATGCCCGCACCGTAGAGGTCAAAGTAATAGGTGCCGCCGGGAGCAAGACGGAACTGCTCCTTGCTTATATCCTTGAAGATAGCTTTGATTACCACATTGTTGTCCGGCATGGTAAACCTGCCGTTGGTGATTACAAGCCCTGCCGGAGATTCGACCTGCCACATCTTGAAGTGGTAGCCTGTATCGGGCGTGGCGGTCAGGGTGATCTCTGTTCCGGCTGCAGCCTTTGCAGGAGAGGCAGAAGCCGTACCGTTACCGTCCGTTTTCACGGTCACGGTATGACTGCCCGAATCATCAAACTGTGCCGTCAGCCTGGTTACATCCGCCGGAACATTATCGCCCGGTGCGTAGAGCTTGCCATCGCTGCCACGCCACTTAAAGTAGCTGCCTGTATTTCCGTCCGGGCGGGTCAGACCGTCGGAAGCAGGTGCGGTAAAGCTCTCACCGTTTTTTACGATGATCTGGATATTATCCGAACTGCCGCCTAATTTGCCTCCGCCCAGGTCGAGGGTGACGGCTTTCAGGCCGTCAGAGCTCAGTGTGTCCGGGTTCAAGACCTCAAGGACAGGACGGAAACCGATGACCGGGCGGGACCACGTAGCATTCCAGTCGCTCCAGTTGCGGGCCGAATTGTACCCGCGACGCGCACGGTTCGCCGACAAAGAACTCGCAGTATCCTGCCCCCACGAAAGCACCTCACCACAGTTTTTGATATATCCATCGTCCTTGTCCAGTATCCTGTCCCATTCGTTGCTTTGGGGCGTGCCGCGTCGGGAATTGCCCGAGCCTGTACCATCACTTCCCGTGGACGGCGCACGTAGCATATAATCCACGCTTCCGGCGGCGTAGCCTTTGCCGAAAATCAGACTTGCGCCATCCAGGTTATCCCATCCTACTGTATGTGTCACGGCATAATCCGCCACAAACAGGCTGTGGGCATATTCGTTCTTCTGTGCATACTCCTCGGTGGTTACCATCTCCGACATGAGCTTGTAGGCATCCACTGTCCCGGCATAGGTAAAGGGAACATAGTGCATTGTTTTGTCCGGCAGAGCGTCATTCGCCGTGCCGGGGATGCCCACGCCGGAGAGGTCAAACCAATAGGTGTCGCCGGTCGTGAGAGTAAACTGCTCATCAAACTGCGCCGTCAGCCTGGTTACATCCGCCGAAACGTTATCGCCCGGTTCGTAGAGCTTGCCGTCGCTGCCAAGCCACATAAAGGAGCTGCCGGTATCTCCGGCGGGGCGGGTCAGACCGTCGGAGGCAGGCGCGGTAAAGCTCTCACCGTTTTTTACGATGATTTGAATATCCTCGGAGCTGTTACCCAGCTTTCCGCCGCCAAGATCAAGGGTAATGGCTTTCAGTCCGTAAGCGTCCAGCGTGCCAAAGTTCAGGACTTCAAGGACGGGGCGGAAACCGACGTCCGGATAGGAGTTCGTAGCAGTGGTGGAGCTCCAGTAGCGGGCCGAAGTGTACCCGCGAATCGCACGGAGCGACGCGTCGACAGAAACAGTATCCTGTCCCCACGAATACATTTCATTCCAGTTTTGGATATATCCGCTGTCCTTATTCAGCATCGTGTCCCATTCGTTGCTTTGGGGCACGCCGCGTTCGGAATTGCCCGAACCTGTATAGTTACTTCCCACAGACGGTGCGCGCAGGGTATAGTCCACGCCGCCGCTGGCATAATTTTTGCCGAAAATCAGACCTTCGTCATTCAGGCCACCCCAGCTAATCGTATGCGTTACGGCATAGTCCGCCACAAACAGGCTGTGGGCGTATTTGTTCTGCTGTGCATACTCCTCGGTGGTCACCATCGCAGACGTGAGCTTGTAGGCTTCTATTGTTCCCGCATAGGTAAAGGGAACATAGTGCAGCGACGTATCCGGCAAAGAAACTGCGCCGTCTTCGTTCCCGGTGTTCACCGTGCCGGGAATACCCATTGCCGATAGGTCAAAGTAATAGGTGCCGCCGGGCTTGAGGGAAAACTGTTCTGATAAAGCAAACTGCGCCGTGAGCTTGGTAACGTCCGCCGGAACGTTGTCGCCGGGGGCGTAGAGCTTACCGTTGCTTCCGAGCCACATAAAGTAGCTGCCTGTATTTCCGTCCGGGCGGGTCAAACCGCCGGACGCAGGCGCGGTAAACTCGCTGCCGGTTTTCACAATGATTTGAATATCCTCGGAGCTATTCCCCAATTTGCCGCCGCCAAGGTCAAGGGTAACGACCTTCAGTCCGTCAGAGCCCAGTGTGTCAGGTTTCGGGACTTCAAGGACGGGGCGGAAACCGACGATCGGATAGGAGTACGAAGCATAGCTGAAGTTCCAGAAGCGGGCCGAAATGTACCCGCGAAGCGCACGGTCCGACGCGTCGACAGAAACAGTATCCTGTCCCCACGAATACATTCCATTCCAGTTTTGGATATATCCGCTGTTCTTGTTCAGCATCGTGTCCCATTCGTTGCTTTGGGGCACGCCGCGTTGGGACTCATCCGAGCCTGTATAGTCACTTCCCACAGACGGTGCGCGCAGGGTATAGTCCACGCCGCCGGCGACATAGTCCTTGCCGAAAATCAGACTTTTCGTATTTAAGTCATCCCAGCTTACCGTATGCGTTACGGCATGGTCCGCTATAAACAGGCTGTGGTCGTATTTATACTGCTGTGCATACTCCTCGGTGGTTGCCATCGCAGATGTGAGCTTGTAGGCGTTCACTGCCCCTGCATAGGTAAAGGGAACATAGTGCATTGATTTGTCCGGTAAATCATCGTTTATTGTGCCTGGAATGTTCTCACCGGAGAGGTCAAAGTAATAAGTGCCGCCAGGAGTGAGGGCAAACTGCTCGGTGGCTGCCTCCTCCACCGTCAACGCTACCGTCTGAAATCGGCTGGCGTAGTCAGTCTGGTAATCACCATTATACTGCTCGGAGAACACATGGAGTTTATAATTTCCGCTGGCAAGGTCATGCGGCAGTGTAAAGCTGAGCTGTCTGTCTGCGGCAGTGGGCTTCATGATCCTTCCATAATAGGTCGCACCGCTTTCACCCTCGATAATCGCAGAAATATATTCATTTAACCCCGTTCTCGGCCCGGAAAAATTCAGCGTAACCGTGCCGCCGGGTTTTCCTGCTGCGGTAGTTTCCGTTACCCTAAAAGTACGGGTATCGTCCAAAAGTGTCAATTTCCATTCGTCCCCGCTGTATTCCGGGATTTTGAACATTCCGTCAGCAGTACCTTTGCCGCCAACGGCTGCAGAAACGAGGAGGACAGAGTCCGGCTTCAGGTTGAAGGCAGGGCGGGCGGCGTTGGTTTGGCCTACCCATTCACCGATCACAGCGCCCTTTTCATTGACCGTCCCCGCAGAATCAGGGTTCATTCTCCTAGGAGAACGGAGCCACCATACGTATGCACTATCGCCATAATTGGCGATACGCGCATTGTCATCGGTAAATCCGTAGGCTGCATTTTCCGCTTCCTCTGCCGAGAGAAAAAACACCTTGTCCCCATCCAGGATGTTGTCAGAAGCGTCATAGTACATACCATATAGAGCATCACTTTTGCTGGTTGCCAAAACAGCTTTTTGCTCCGTAATGCTGAGACTTCTGCTGTAAAAGTCATTACACCAGTCCTGCCCACGGCTGCCCTTCCAGTCGTTGAAATATGGGGTCGTATAATCAAATTCTACGCCGCCATATTCCCCTGTCCCAAGCAGCACCTCGGAGAGGAGGAAAAATCCGTCCCCCCTCTGGGCATTGGCCATATTTGTTTTTGTATCCAGCACACGCCATTTGACGGTGCTGTTATTCCATGTGCCAAAATGAATATAGTCATAGCTGCTGTTTGTACTGTCATAACCGCTGATCCCACTTGTGCCAATCTGTATGGCTTTTTTTACACTGTCATTATCGGCAAAGGCGGTTGTGGGCAAAAGACCCAATACCATGCAGCATATCACCAGGATGCTGAGTATTCGTTTCTTCATTGGCTTGTCTCCTCCTGTTCGTATCGGTTCGGCTTGTCCGTCCCGTCTTATGGTATCATATATGTCGTTTGCTCCTTCCGGTTGTCTGGAAGTGCAATAAATACCCTTTTATTTATTAGGTACAAAAAAATGAAAAAACTCTCACCCCGAACATAAAATTTTTCAGGAAAATATAACCAAAAATTTGACCAAAATTTAGCAAGTTTTACTAAAAATTAAGAGCCACCCAAAGGCAGCTCTCAGAAAATATAAATATTCCGTCAGGAGAAAATAAAGAGTTCGCAGGCGAACTCTTTGCACGCGAGCGGTGTTGCAAAGCAAAACACTAACAACAGCTATCCGTTTTTAATCTTTTCTGCAGATACGAAAGGCTCTGTAAATATTCCTCATCCGAATGAAGATGCTCAATGATCATCGGCATGTCTGGATTTTCTGCTGTTGCAAGCTGTGCATATTTCTCCAGAGGTAACGTTCCTTCCCCACAGGCGCACTCCCTCAGCTGGAAGGTAAATTCATTCAATAAAAGAACATCCTTAATGTGGCAGCTTAATATCCTTCCCTTCAGCTTCGAAAAGCATTCTTCCATAAATTCCTCTGCGAAGAAATAACGCTGTGGGCAATTTACCATATTAATAAGATCCATATGCACACCAAAGGCCTCTCTGTCTACATCCCCGATCAGACGGAGATATTCATCGGGACCTGTCGGAATCATCCAGGGCATTGGCTCAATACTGAACTTCGTATTCACAGGATTTGCTTCATCAATAATGTGCTGTATGGAATCAACCGCCATTTTCCACGTCTCTTTGGAAAAATTCCCGGGATATCCACCATCCCAGATCGGTCCATGCGGTGTACCAACAATATTCACACAGCATTTTGCACCAATCTTATCCGCCATTTTCAGCTGATTGATCGAGTAAGCAACTGCCTCTTCCCGTTCCCTGTTATCCACAGCAAGAACATTTTTCCAAATACCGACCTCGGCAATGATTAACCCTTCCTGTTCCGCAGCCTTCCGATAAGCATCAATGGTTTCCGGGGAAGCTTCACAGTTCACCGGAAACACAACGGATCCGCATCCGAGTTCTCTATGCTTCTTTGCCCACTGCTGCGGGGTTTCATGTGCCAAAGGAACAGACAATCCTATTTTCATAATGCATCCTCCATCTTTTGTAAAGATTAATTGCAGCTATTCAGTGTCTTGGTAGCTACAATTTATTCTAAGCTCTGAACACCATCAGAAATGACGGTAATGAATCACCGAGGGATCAATCTCCTTTAAGGACTTTGCTCCGGTTCTTGCCATGATACTCATCAGCTCCCGGTTCATTTCATTCATACGGTTGGTAACACCTGCTGCACCATCCTTTAAGGGACCCATCAGTTCGCGTCCGACACACACTGCATCTGCGCCCAGTGCCAGCGCCTTAAAGACATCCATGCCACTCTCAATCCCACAATCTACGAAAACAGGGATCTGTCCATCTACCGCTTTTACAATTTCAGGCAGAATCATCAGCGGAGGTACGGCATACTGCATAATTCCATGGTGATGGGAAACAAGAATTCCCGATACACCTGCCTTCACACATTTCTCAGCATCCTTCGCACTCAGCACGCCCTTTACAATAAATGGTACAGATGATGCTTTCACATAATTTTCCAGATCAGAAGCTGTCTTTGCATGCATCGGCAGACCACATACCACATCATATTCTCCATTTCCGGCAAAGCAGTGGTCAATATCCATCCCGACAGCGAATGCCCCATGTTCGGCAGCATGCCGGATCTTGTGATAAATCACTTCATCCTCTCTGTGCGGTTTAATGATTTTCACTGTTCTGGCTCCGGTTGCAAGAATCTGCTCCAGTTCATCATCTTCCCCCATGCCAACCCAGTGCACCGCTCCTGCATCCTTCGCACCCTTTCCAAACTCTGCCATGGCATTATCACAAATTTCATGCAGATGGGAAAGTGCTGCTGTCATAATCGGAGTTTCAAATGTCTCTCCATATAATTCCATCTTCGTAGAAGGAAGATCGGAGTCCCAATACCGGGTTTCCAACAATATGGAATCAAAATAATCTCTCGTAATCTGATTGGAATCACTTCTGCTGCTCATACACCTTCATCTCCTCTTTTGCCTTTTCCAAAACTGCGATCAGCTTATCGCACCATGCATCAAATTCCGGATCTTCCACCTGGCATTCCGGATGGGAAAGAACATAATCCACGGTATTCCGGATTCCCTGCTCCATACGGACATTCATGCACAGACCGGGAACTGCATTCTTCAGCTTCTTATTATCAAATACTACGGTATTCGCCTTATCACCAGTCAAGGCTCCTTCAAAATCATACGGGCCTGCTGCATCAAGATATGCAGATGAAACATAGTAAGGCTTGTATTCAACATGCAGTGCATCCGCCACAGCCTGATAAATCTGATTCCAGGTCACAGACTGATCGCTCGTAATCTGGAATGCTTCACCGATCGCCATCGGATTTCCCATCAGACCCGTAAATCCCTTTGCGAAATCAGAATTGTGGGTAACGGTCCAGAGGGAGGTTCCATCCCCATGAACGATCACCGGTTTTCCCTCCAGCATTCTCTTTAAAACCTGAAAGCTTCCTTTATCTCCATGAACTCCAATAGGAACATTTCTCTCATCGTATGTATGGCTCGGACGGATAATCGTAACCGGGAATCCATTTTCACGATACATTTTCATTAAAAACTCTTCACAGGCAATCTTATTTCTGGAATATTCCCAATGAGGATTGGAAAGCGTCGTTCCTTCTGTAATGTGATAATCCATAACCGGCTTATGATAGGCAGATGCAGAACTGATGTACATATACTGCTTCGTCTTTCCGGCAAATAACCGGTAATCCCGCTCCACCTGCTCCGGAACAAATGCGATAAAATCACACACCACATCAAAATTCATTCCGGCTATCTTCTCTGCAACCTCCTGTTCCTTGCTGATATCGGCAACAATCTGCTTTACCTGCCCGTCCAATACATTCTTACGGCTTCCCCGGTTCAGAAGATACAGCTCCCAGCCCTGTTCCACCAAAAGTCTGGAAATCGCCATACTGATTGTTCCTGTTCCTCCAATAAAAAGTGCTCTCATGTCATTACCTCCTGTATAAATTGTATTTGTATTTCCTTTCTTATCTCCACTCAAAGGTGATCATACCAATGATATAAATCGCCAGAATACATACCGGCACAACAACACCAAAGATCGGTTTCATCCATGGTCTGATCTTTAGTCCCTTACCCTTATTTGCTTCTTCCATAAGATGATCAAATCCCCAGCCAAAACGCCTGCTGGTACAGAATAGTGAGATCGTCATGGCTCCCAGTGGAAGAATATTGTTACTTACCAGAAAATCCCAGAAATCCAGCCAGGTCGAAGCCGGTGTAAACGGATGGAAGTCCAATACACTGAATCCGAGTGCAGTTGTAAGAGAAAGCAGGAACACCACGATTCCACATACAAGACACCCTTTCTTTCTGGTCCATCCGGTCATTTCCCGCACACAGGCAAGAATGTTTTCACATACCGTAAGCTCTGTGGAGAATGCTGCAAAAACCATGAACATAAAGAACAGACTTCCCCAGACTCTTCCTCCCGGAATATTCCGGAATACCGCCGCCATGGTATCAAACAGCAATGCAGGTCCTGCCGTTACCTCCAGTCCGTATGCATAACAGGAAGGGAAAATGATCAGTCCCGACACAATCGCCACAAACGTATCCAGTGCAATCACATGCACGCTTTCTCCCAAAAGGCTGCGGTCATCTCCAAGATAGCTTCCGAAAATCGCCATGCCTCCCATTCCAACAGACAATGTAAAAAATGCCTGATTCATTGCTGCCACCAAAATCCTGGGCGTAATATCTGAAAAGTCCGGTACCAGATAAAATTTATATCCCTGTAATGCACCTTCATAGGTACTGCTCTTGATTGCAAGCACTACCATAAGAATAATCAGAAGACACATCATATATTTCGTTACACGCTCCAGACCTCCCTGTAAATCAAAGGTCAGAATCACAAACCCGACGATAACCGCAACAGCAAGAAATCCAACATTGACCTGTGGATTGGAAATCATCTTTGCAAAACCCAGATCTGCAGCATCTCCTGTTACAAACTTCACAAAATAATAAATCAGCCAGCCGGTTACAACCGTATAAAATGCCATGAGACATACATTCCCCAGCAATGCCACATAGCCGTGCAGATGCCACTTCTGTCCCTTTTTCTCGAGCTTATGATACATTCTCACAGGACTTGCCTGCGCTGCCCGTCCCATTGCAAACTCCATCGTCATCGCCGGCATTCCAAGAACAATCAGACAGAGAATATACAGTAAAACAAATGCTCCTCCTCCGTTTGTTCCAACCATCCATGGAAATTTCCACACATTTCCACAGCCTATCGCACAACCGGCACTCAGCAGGATAAATCCTAATCTGCTGCCTAATCGTTCTCTTTCCATACCCCTGTATTCCCCTTCCATATATATTGGTGTCTGCTTCGCAGCCGCTTGTTTTTCTCTGGCATCTATCATAGCATACTTATTATAACGAAGTACAGAAAAATAAGGAAACATCTGTAATCTGTCTGATCACAGATGTTTCCTTTTTCTTTTTATTCATACTCTCTATATTCTGTGCGGTATTCTCTTGGGGACACGCCATATTTTTCACGGAACAGCTTTGAAAAATGCTGGCTTTTCTGATAGCCAAGCTGATTCATCACTTCCCGTATCTTTAAATCCGTATGCAGCAGAAGGTCTGCTGCTCTTTTCATCTTGGTATCTGTAATATAGTTGGACAAATTCTCTCCGGCTACCTCCTTAAACATCTTAGACAAATAATTGGGATGAAGATATACCATCGCACCTAAAATATCCAGTGATAAATCCTTTTCACAGTTTTCAGAAATATATTCCTTAATATAGGCAACCAGTTCGGCATTATCCTTACAGTCTTTTACTTCCTTTTGCAGCCTCTCCTTAAAATGCCGTTCCACAATCCGATCCAGTACTTCTTCAAAATCCTCTTTCAATACCGGCTTTACAACATACTCTGAGGCTCCGTAACGCATAGCCTTATTCGCATATTCAAAGTCACTGTATCCGGAAAGAATAATAATTTTCGTTGGATACTTCTTCTCATAAATCATCATGGAAAGATCAAGTCCGGAAATCTTCGGCATCCGGATATCGGTAATCAAAAGGTCGGGCTGATATTCATCCAGCAGATCCTTCGCAAGCGAGCCTCCTGTTGCTGTTAAAACCCGGTCAAATCCATATTCCTTCCACTCCACCAGATCCTTCATATATTCTACCATATACGCTTCATCATCAACAATCAGTACGGTCATTCATTGTCTCCTTTTTCTCCGGCTGAATGGTAAAGGATACCATCAGTCCACCCCAAATACTTTCACTGAATTGCAATCCTTCTGTCGTGCTGTAATAGTTCAGCAGTCTCTGATTGACGTTCCAGAGTCCGACACTTTCATTTTCCTCCCGCCGGCTCTTCCGAATACGTTTCATTAACTGTTCGATCTGCTCTTCCGTCATGCCCTGTCCGTCATCCGAAATTTCAAACCGGACAGTTCCTCCGGCTATGGTATGAATTTTTATGTAGATCCGTTTGGCATTTTCCCTCTCTTCAATACCATGTTCCGCAGCATTTTCAATAATCGGCTGTAGAATGAGTGGAATGATCTCCATATCTTCAAGACCATCTTCAACAACAATCTCATAATCAATATTTTTCCTCATTGCCATGATGAACAGATATGCACGCGCATAAAAGATTTCTTCACGAACTGTTGTAATGGTTTTCTTCTGTGTGCAATACCGGTAATAATTGGCAAGATGCACCGCCATCTTCGTTACAGCCTGCGGATCCTTCGCTACCGCTACAATATAAGACAGACTGTTATAAAGAAAATGAGGATTGATCTGTAATTGAAGCTGCTCCAGTTCTGCCTGACTGCGGAGCTCCTGCTCCCGTACGGTTGCATCAATGAGCTGTTTCATTCTCGCCACCATATGATTAAACTGTACAAATACATAAGATAATTCACTATCCGGAATATTCGTAATCTGCGTGGTAAGATCCCCGGATTCAACTTCATGAAGCTTTTCTGTCAGCAGCTTCATCTGCATAAGAATATGCTTATAGTATGAAAAAATAATGAAAATTCCGACTAACAGAACAACCAGCATGGAAATTCCGCTCATCCACGTGATATTTACAATCGACTTTTTCATGGCATTCAAAGGATAATAGGAAACGAGCTGTAAGCCGTTCTCCATCACTTCCGACTCCACAATCTGATATTTTCCGTCAGAAAGCTTCATTTCATAAAACAGATCATGATCCGGTAATTCCGATCTTTTTGCAATCAGCTCTCTTTCTTCTTCTGAGGTAGAAAAATAGCTTTCCTTATCATCATAAATTAACAGTGTTCCTCCACTTCCAATTCCGGAAGCCATAGATTTCAGATCATACAGATAATCCCGGTCCATTTTAATCATCAGATAAGGTTCTTCATCATATGGAGCATCATCTGTTTCATATTTCCGGATAAAAAATAAATCATTTTCAAAGTAAATCCATTCATTGTCCGCAAATAATTCAACTGCCTTTGGATCAATACTTCCCACCATGGCATTGGAAACAACACGATGTGAATAAGGCCAGTATAATTTGAATTCTGCCATACCGACATTACTTCTTTGTCTTCCGGTCAGATATTCCTTTAAATCATTTGCCGCCATAATATAATCATAAACATCTCTGTCTTCGGTAACGCAAAGCTGTATGGTCTTTAACTTATCACTGTTTAAAATACCTACTGCTTCAATTTCAATCTCACGGATTTTCTGATCAAGCAAAGAACCGGAATGTTCCATCTGAATGGTAACAACCTCTGCCATGGAAGCCTCCAGACTTGCAGAACTGTATTGCATCAGAATCACAAAGCATGTTGTAACCAGAAAAATGAACACTATGAAAATTATATAGATATGCCGGATCCTTTTCACCTCTTATACCGTTCCTTCCCGCCAGATCTTTCCCATTACCGGAATGTAAATAAATTATAGCAGACATTGCCGTTCATTACTATATAACACGTCAACAGAGAACCGGTCATTGTAACCGGTTCTCTGTCATATTCTCTCAGCCTTTTACTGTACAGATTTGTACCACTCATTAATTTCCCAGGTAATCTGTTCACCACCCTGTGCATTCCATTCTTCTACAAAATCGTCAAATGCGCTGATGGGCTCTTTTCCATAAATAATGTTCGTGTAGGTCTGTTTTTCTAAGGTCTGAAGCTGTTCCCAGCTCTTTTTCATGGTTTCTGTCGGCTCTGCATTGAACAGATCCGGAATCAATTCGTCCTTTCCATCATATGCAATGACATAACCATTTGCTGTATCCGGCGCAGTTTCAAATGTTGCTGCAGCTTTAATCAATGCTCCGGTATTAAGATCAGCACCTGCTGCCACATCAGCATATGGTTTCATTTTATCCAATGCCGGATAATTCTTTAATACTGTAGACTTGGCCGGATAGAACGGATCTACCACAACGGGATCAAATAAAGCAGGATCAAACACAACCTTTTCATCTACAATATCATAATCATAATTCTCAATATAACCATACTGAAAATCACCGGTACCGAATGCAACATCATACAGCCAGTCAAAGTACTTAAAGAATGCTTCCATCTGGTCAAACTCTGCATTAAACATCAGCCATCCGTCATTGATTTCGGCTCTCTGATAAGTATGCTCTCCATTATCCTGCTTAATGTTCGGATAAGCCGCAATGACAGCATTGGGGTCTGCGGACGTTACATCTCTTACCGAATCAATTGCCCAGGGACGTCCAATAAAAATACCCGCCTTGCCTTCGGTAAACTGCATCATAGCATCCCATGCACCGGTCGCTGCCGCCTCCTGGAAAATCCATCCATTTGCATGCCACTGTGCCATACGTTCCAGTGTCGCTTTATTTCCTTCACAAACGGAGCCATAAACAAGCTGTCCGTTTTCATTCTCCTGCCACATACCGGGAACATGCTTACCGGAATTGGTGGAGAACAGAATAACCGGGTCAGAAACCCATCCTGTATTGTAAATACCGTCACCTGCATAGGTAAAACCATAAGTGTCCTTCTTACCATTGCCATCCGGGTCATCCTCAGTAAAGGCCTTGATTACTGCTTCAAATTCATCCATATTGGTCGGTGCCTGTAGTCCCAGATGATCAAGCCAGTCCTGACGGATAATCATTACCTGACTCTCGGTCAGTACCGGAGGACACGCAAGTCCATAAATCTTTCCATCCTTGGTCAGCGGATAGAAGGTTTCCGGATACTGGTCATAAATTTCTTTGATTCTGTCCGGCATATATTTCTCAATATCCTGTGTAATGTCCTTTACACGGCCAGATTCGATCATGTCTGCAATCATCTGTGTCCCGTATACCGGAAACACATCGGGAAGCTCTTCCGATCCGGTTAACGCCAGACGGAGCTTGGTATCATAATTTCCCGCATCACCGCCAAGAAGCACGGTATCCATTTTAATTCCCAGCTTTTCTTCGGTTAACCGCGTCATGGGATTATTATTGATGTCATCCCCTTCATCATATTTACCTGCATTTTCATCCAACTGCTTGGCAATCGTAATCGTAAGTGCAGGCTCATACTTTCCGTCCGCATTCTGTGTACTGACCTCTGTCGTTCCTGTGCTTTTACTTCCACAACCGCCAAGTAATACAACGGATGTAAGTAATAATGCAGTTAACATGGTACTTCTTCTTCTCATTTTGTTACCCTCCATAAAAATAATATCACGTTTTTTATTCTTTTACCGCTCCCATAACAATTCCCTTCACAAAATATTTCTGTAAGAAAGGATAAACTAACAGAATCGGTAATGCTCCGATAAATACCTGTGCGGCTTTGATCGTTCTTTCGGACATTGCTGCTGCCGAAGTAGGATCAAGAGCCAGATCCTGCTGATTGCCCTGTACGACAATAACCTGTAAGAAGGATGCCAGCGGATAATTTTTCGTATCTGACATATACAGAATACCTGTAAACCACTCATTCCAGCTTCCTACCATGATAAACAGTGCAACCGTTGCAAGTCCTGCTTTGGAAAGTGGCAGGAAAATCTTCCAGAGAATTGTGAAAAAACTGGCTCCGTCAATCAATGCCGCTTCTTCAAGTGCCTTCGGAATAGACCGGAAAAAGTTCATAATCAGAATCATGTTATAACAGCTGAATGCTCCCGGAATGATATATACCAGAAAGTTATTTTTTAATCCCAGTGAAGTATTCAGTATATAGCTTGGAATCAATCCTCCGCCAAACAGCATCGTAAAAACAAAGAACCACATCAATACCGTTCTTCCACGGAACTCCTTTGACAATGCATATCCTGCAGTTGTGATCACAAACATGGAAAACAGTGTACCGATCGCTGTTCTTGCTATGGAAATGAGAAAGGATCGGATAAAATTACTGTTCTGTAATGTTTTTTCATATGCCAGAGTCGTAAAATCAATTGGCCAGAATGTAACCAGCCCACTGTTTGCTGCTGCCTTTCCACTTAAGGAGATTGCAAATAAATTAATTAATGGAAGCACACACAACAATGCCATTAAAAAGAGAAATGTTAAATTAAACACAACAAATACTTTTCTACTCCAAGATGTATATGACATATGCTTCCCCTCCTAAAAGATCCGATATCCGGCATATTTATATGCCAGCCGGTAAGAGATTACCGTAAGCAGCAGACTGATTCCGGACTTAAACAGACCGACAGCAGTACCAAAGCTATACTGCCCGTTAATCAGGGATTGCCGATATACATAGGTATCAATAATATCACCCGTACTGTAGGTTAATGGTGAATACAGGTTGAAAATCTGATCAAATCCGGCATTCAGCACATTTCCAAGACTTAAGGTTGCCATAACGATGATCATTGGCATAATACCCGGCAGTGTAATATATAAGGTCTGCTGCCACCGGTTCGCCCCATCAATTGCGGCAGCTTCATAAAGGCTCTGGTCAATATTGGAAATTGCGGCAAGATAAACGATCATGCCAAATCCAAAACCTTTCCACAAATCGGATAGTACAACGATCTGCCGGAACATTCCTGCTTCTCCCAGAAAGAAGATGGGCTGCATTCCCATTTTCTGTAAGAACAGATTTACAATACCATCCAGTCCCAGAATATCTCGAAGCATACCGGCTACTGTAACCCAGGAAAGGAAATGAGGCAGATAAACCAATGTCTGAATACACTTCTTTATTCCGAGCTGTTTTACCTCATTTAGCAAAAGTGCCATGACAATCGGTACAATCAGACCAAGAACAATCTTGCTTACCGCAATAATTAAGGTATTGATAATTGCCTGATAAGATTCTTTAAATGCAAAAATCTGCTTAAAGTTTTCCCATCCTACGAATTCTGATCCTGTAATACCAAGCCACGGTTTATAGTTCTGAAAAGCCATCACCAGTCCGCCCATCGGTATGTAACAGAAAATCAGCGCCAGTACAAGAGCAGGAAAAATCATCATATAAAGCGGCCAGTTATGCTTTATCTCCTGTTTCCACGTTTTCCTTGTGATCACCTGCACCACAGGTTGATTCTCTCTTTTCACGTTTGTACCCCCTCTCTTTATAAGAAAATTATATACGGTCGTTTTTACTCAAAACACACCCCGATTTTAAGTTACTCAATTGCCAAACTAAATTCTAGTCTCCTTCTCTTTAAACCAGAAGTTACTT